>Ga0208825_1000966_pt1 | contig 24093 bp, 15 predicted proteins | sample AD_UKC113_MetaG_FD_184450 | JGI IMG/M metagenome (GOLD analysis project Ga0208825, IMG submission 184450) | Active sludge microbial communities of municipal wastewater-treating anaerobic digesters from Hong Kong - AD_UKC113_MetaG (SPAdes)... | ecosystem: Engineered > Bioreactor > Anaerobic >...
GACCAGTTAAGTGATACTCCTTACTTCAGTAAGAGCATCTTCTTTACAGACCGGAAATCACCTGCTTCAAGTTTATAGAAATACACACCTGAGGCAAGTTTAGAAGCATTGAATTCATAGGTATGTGGACCTACATCCATCCTTGTATCGATCAACGTCGCAACTTTCTGCCCAAGAATGTTGTAAACAACAAGTTTTACATTGGCAGGTTTGCCCAACGTGAAGTTAATCTTCGTTGATGGGTTGAACGGGTTAGGATAGTTCTGCTCGAGTGCAAAGGAAGATGGTGTATTAGCATCAACTGCATCAATAATGGTTTGCTGATTCAGTTTGATGTAATCAAGATTTACGTCTGCACCACTCAGTTTAATGGTATGTGAACCTGGCGTTAGAGCGAAGACATCTGAAGTTTTGCTCAAACCAGTAGAATCCGCACTACCTGGTAATGTCATGTTTATAGCTGCTCCACCATCAATTTGTATTTGAATAGTCTTATCAGTCTCACTACAATTTTGATAGAATAGCGCTATTAAATAATCTCCTGCATCTGTTACATTAACCTGTAATTCGACACCTCCATTTGAACCTAAAGCAACTGATTTGAATTTGCTTGGTACCCATGGAGCACCTTCCGATTTCAGTGATACAATATCAAATGTTGCATCAGGAGCACGGAGTTCTACAACCGGTGTTTCACCACCTGATGGAATTACATCGATCCCCGCAAAGTTTTGATAACCCCACGAAGATTCAATGCGGATTGTATCTGGACCTGCAGGAAGTGTAAGTGCTCCTGCCTCCATAATTTCTTCTTGCTTAATACGCGTCCACACCCATTCATTATTTGGAATTCCATACCAAATATTCTCTGAATGTTCAGTAGGACTCCAAATATACTCACCCCAGTTCATAGGATCGTGAATGCTCACACCATTTACTATAATCCTCTGACCTCGTGTACTATTCCCTCGTAAGTGAGTCCATACATTAAGATCATATTGACCTGCTGTTTCAAGATTGAAGTTCCATTGAATAAATCCACCGCCATCCATCTGGAAATATGTAAATCCACTGAAGGGCAATTCTGTAGCAGTTCCACTTAATGTACCTTCTTCGCACTCATAATCTCCAACTGGCGTTACCACAACTTTTGGTCCAGCCTTATCCTGTAATTGCTGAATATATGTTGCTTTGTTAGTTTCAAATTGAGCTTTCTTATCCGGGAACCAATTCAAATCACCAAGCGGTAATCCATCTGTACCAGCAGTTAAAAGATTTGCAGGAGTTGTATAAGCAAAGTTCTCCGGTAATGGCCAGGAAACTTGAGTAGGATATTCAGTCGGTTTATAGTGGTAATCTGTTGCAGGTGTAATTCCTTGACGCAACATTGAAATATTGCTCCACATTGAGTCAAGCATTGCTAAGGGATAGCCATCCTCAACGCCTGGATAGGTTTGAAAATTAGGCCGTTCCGTCAACCACAAAGTATCAATTGCCCTCATTTGAGGATAAGCTTTTTCACCATTGTCGTTCAGTTTATCAAGAAAATCTTCTTTTGTAACAGGTCCAATAAAATATTGTGCACGGATGGTATCGGCATACTTTGTAGCAAAATATGGATCTCTCCATGCTGCAGTGTTTGCAAACAATATTCTTCGACTTTCTTCGATTCCGTATTTTGTTGGCATAGGGTTAATTGCCCACATACCTCCATAATATGCTCGTGGGTCCCTACTTATAGCAGAATAATCATTGTAGCCTTCACCATGCCAGTAACCATTGACGATTAGATTGTTTGCAAAGTATCCCTCTCGTGTCCAGTTTCCATCCGACATTAAAACGCGCCCAAGGTTTACAATTGTATTATGATTGAATCGTACATACTTCGCCGATCCACCTTCAATTTGTAATACTGTCATTTGTATGTTAAAGAAAGTGTTGTTTTCTACAATAACAGTATCCTGATCTGCCCAGATTGAAATGCCACGTCCTTCCCATTGCTGAGTGCTTGGCTTGCCGATTATATTTCTGTATTTGTTATTTGTATAGTAGATTCTATTGTTGCTACCTGTCACAGCAATCAGTGAAAAATTGGTCTGTTCTAATACACAGTTATCCACAATAATAGTAAATCCACTTCCATCGAATTGGATTGGCTGGTAATAGGTTTGAACGCCATTATCATCACGACCGGTAATCCACAAATTTCGTAATTCCAAATCTCCTTGTCCGGTAATCATACGTCCATCGACAGTACCATTCTCACGCGTAACCATTTGAATGACAGGAGGATTTTCCATTGCAGTTGTTCCTGCGGGTTCACCAACAATACGCAATGGCCAACCATCGTTTACGATGCGTTCTGTAATCCAGTAGTATCCACCTTTTTTCAACTGGTAGACGCGATTCAAGTTTGCTCGAGCGCCCCCAGCAACTGTATCACCCATAATAGCATTCCACAGGGCATTCTTTTGGGGCTCACCCGGACTATCAGGCACTTCCCAATCAACAACCATAACATCTTGTGCCTTCAATTGAGGAATAGCAAAGAGAAGCGCCATCCCCAGTACACATAGTTTGTATCGCCATGTATGCTTCATAACATACCTCCATTAAGTTAATGATTAGTTATTTATTTGTGAATTAAAAGATAAAACGTACTCCAACATCAAATGTAAATCCATAATGTTCGCGATAGAAATAGTCGCCATACTCTCCAGCATAACTAATGTCATCACGAGAATTTAAGTTATTAAAGTTAGCATAAAGTTGAACGTTATTGGTTATTCGTTGTTGTACAGCTAGATCCCACCGCCAGTATTCACCAAACACTTGATCTAATTTAGCTCCCTGGTAAGTTAAGAATCGGGTACGATCACTTTGATACAGGTAAGAAAGTCTAACTGAAAAACCGCCGATATCATAACCTACCGTGGCATTTACAGTATGCGCTGGCTGGTCTGGCATTCTTGCTATTCGGGAAGTATCATATAAAACTTTATAGTAAGTAACTGGCCATGAATCAGGAATTCTTTCTCCCCGCCTAATTCCGTAGAAATGGGATTCAACCTCTGATTTAATCCTCGTATAGTTGACGTTTAGTACTAAACCTTTGAAAGGAATTGGTAAGTACCAGAAATTCGATTGCCATTCTAGTTCATAGCCTTTGTACTCCGCTTTTCCTGGAATATTGATATAAGTATCGATTTGCGGCGCGTTTCCTTTTAACCAATTAGCTGGAATGTTAAGACCATCTGGCAAAATCATATTAGCCTGATAGTAAATTGTCGTCTGCATAATAAGATCATTAATTCTTTTATAGAAACCCGTTGCAGAAATAAGTCCAGTATAACCGTTATATACAGATATTGCAGCATCATAATTATAGGAATGTGCGGGTTTTATTTTTGAGTTTGCTGCTCTCATATAATTCATATAACTATTTATGTATGTGATAGGAGCATACATCATATAATCCGGCCTTGTCAGGGTTTGGGTACTTGTCAACCTAATTTTAGCCCATTCAGTAGGTTGTAATGTTACAAGAACTTGTGGTAACAAAAATCTGGATTTTCTTTCAATTGTAAGATCCTCTAGCTCTGCTGGCGGTTTTTCGTCTGACCCTCCTATTACAACTTGACGATACCTTTGCCCATTGTACTTAGAATAATCTTGTTCCCATCGTACACCACCCAGAATTGTAACATACTTTGTTACCTGAATTTCACTCATTGCATAAGCTGCATGGTACCTCTCGAATCCATCATAATCCCGTCCAATAGAGTTTATAGAATAATGGAGCCAATCACTTGTCCCTTGGAAAGCATCAGTTAATTGTGTCAACATATTTTCATCGACTGCATAAGGGAAGAAAAACTCACCTTCCATAAAATCTGTCCGGTGTTCATTTGTTAAGAATGGAATGATGGGCATTATTCCACATTGCCGTACGAGCATCGAATCATTTTGCCAGTTAAAATTTTCAGGATACAATGCAGCAGCTCGTGTTAACAGCGTTGTCAATTGTGCACTAACACCGCTGGTTGTCCCATATTGTAAATTATCACGTCCATACCGCTCTTCATCATTGAGTCTATCAAGATACCTAAATTTTCCACCAGCCTTTACATAACCGCTTAAAAATGTTCCAATTCGAAATGGCGCCTGAACATTTAATTGAACTGTATATTGATTTTCTTCTCTATTTACTTGTTCTATAAAGATGTTCCGCAATCCTGTAGCAGAATCTTTTAGAGTTGTGTATTGTTGAATATCTTTAATGAATCGAATATTTGTAGCAGTGTAAGCATTATTTTCTTGAACAAATCCCCAAAGATAGTCCTCGGGACTCTTTGCCCGTGAACCTGAGTACGAACCACCGATATCATATTTTATCCAGCCAAAGTCTTGTTCAGCTCCGAGCCCTGTCGTAAAAATTTCCGTCTTAGTATGACGTTTTTCAAAATCATAGTAATGACTTGCATGGGATAAATCCATACGGTCAATTCTATTGACTCCATCGTAATTGAGTTGATTATACAAACCATTTACATTGAGTTTCCCATATGGAATTCTGTAGTCAATATTGGCGCTTCCACCAGCACGTTTTCTATTCGATTTCTCTTCTCGAAGCTGCAAATTATTTGGCATAATTCCACCCTCAGCTCCAGCAGCTTCTCGGTACTCTGCAGATAATTTATCGGCGCTTCGGTCATAATTATCTGCATTGAGATTTAATAATATCCCCAGCTTATTATCAAAGAATCGGTTGCCAACACTCGCATTCAAATTATAATTCTTGTGATAATCTTGAAGTTTGTTGTAACCGCCTTGGATAGAGAGCCGAGTTTCAAAATTTTCTGGCGCTTCTTTTAATTTCAGATCAACTACTCCTCCGAGAAAGTCTGCATCCATATCTGGCGTCATTGCTTTCTTTAACTCAATTCCACCCAGCATATTCGAGGAAATCATAGAGAGGTCTGTGCTTCGATCATCACCACCCGTTGCTGGCAACGGCATACCATTGACTGTAACAAGGTTGTACTTTGGCGATAGTCCACGAATGACAACTTGAGTTGCTTCACCGCCACTTCGACTAATGGCAACACCCGGCAATCTTCCAATCGATTCGGCTGCATTAACATCAGGGAGTTCGCGAATTCTGTCTGCTGCAACGATATTCGCAATTGTGTTCGACGTCAATTGCTGGTTTATTGCGGCATCCTGCCCTTTCATCTGCGCTGTCACGACAACCGCTTCTCCTTCAATTGCTCGCGGTGTTAGTTTGAAATTCAACTCCAAAGCCTCACCACCCGTAATTGTTACTTCTTGCGTAGCTTCTTCATAACCAATATAGGAAACGCGTATCAGCCATTTTCCTGCTGGCACTACACGCAAAAAATACATTCCGTTGATATCAGTTGCCGCGCCGATACTTGTATTCAACACAACTACATTACCTCCAATTAAAGGTTCGCCAGTGGCAGCATCAACCACCTTCCCTTTAATCGATCCTGAACCTTGTGCCATGGTTGGCGCAGTAAATCCAAAGATAAGTATCGAAAGTATAACACTTGAGAAAAATAATTTTTTGGATACCATACCGCTCCTCCTACTTATTGTATGTATCTTTTGTGGAATTTATATACTGTAAAAATCAAACTTCGATGGTAAGCTTTAACAATCTTCCACCCTACATCCTTTTGTTTATTATACCTAACCTCCATAAATAGCAACATACAGAATGCCAGAAAATACTTACGTTTTTTCCTTTTCTTTTTTCAAATTTAGCTTTCTTTATTATAAATCATTTACTATTTCAATAACTTCATATCATTTTAATAACTCGAATTTTCTAATTATTGAGTTAAAAGAATCGCATCGATTTCCTTCAATTCCTGTTCAGAAAAATCCTTATTTTCGAGACATTTTACTGCATCCTCAATCTGTGATGGCTTACTGGCGCCAACCAGAACCGAAGTTATTTCCTTCCTTCGCAAGTTCCAAGCTAATGCCATTTGAACAAGCGTTTGACCTCGCTTTTGTGCAAGATTATTAAGTTTTTGAGCTTTGGATACTTTTTCCGAAGTAACTTCTTCTTCTTTCAAAAAGCCGTAAGGTTTTGCTGCTCGTGAATCTTTGGGAATGCCAGTAAGATATTTATCGGTCAATAATCCTTGCGCAAGTGGGGAAAAAACAATGCATCCAAGCCCAAGTTTTGCTAAAGTATCTAAAAGTCCATTTTCGATAGACCGCTCGAACATATTATATTTTGGCTGGTGAATTATAAAAGGAACTCGGGATGAGTGCAAAATTTCGTTTGCTTGTAACGTCAATTCTGGCGGATAATTCGATACGCCAACATAAAGAGCTTTCCCTGCTTTAACAATATCTTCAAGAGCGCCCATTGTTTCCTCCAAAGGAGTTGTTGGATCCGGCCTATGATGGTAAAAAATATCAACATAATCCAGCCCGAGACGTCTCAAACTTTGGTCAAGACTTGAAATTAAATACTTTCTTGTTCCGCCATCACCATAAGGACCTTGCCACATAAAATAGCCTGCTTTCGTTGAAATAACGAGCTCATCTCGGTAATTTTTCAAATCTAATTTTAATATTTTGCCAAAATTCTTTTCTGCTGAACCCGGAGAAGGTCCATAGTTATTGGCTAAATCAAAATGCGTGATACCTAAGTCGAATGCTGTTTGCACCATTAAACGAGCGGTATGGAAATCATCCACATCACCAAAATTGTGCCAAAGTCCAAGTGAAATAGCAGGAAGTTTTAATCCGCTTTTTCCACAATTATTATATACCATTTTTTCATATCTGGAATCTTGCGGTTTATACATTTCGATAATCCTCCTTTTATCATTTCTATAACTTCGTTATGCTGTATTGGAAGTATAAGCAAATTCTTTGCCATTTTTTCCAAATAATAAAACTGTCCTTTAACGCGACTACGCTTATATAGAATGGAACAATTCTTGCATTTAATTTCTTAGTTTGTAACCTTGTTGAATCGAAGGCTGAAAAAACATTACGAAAACATACAATAACGAAAGGATTGTAATATGAGCGAAGCCGTTGGAAAACTACGATTCCGAGAAAAATTTGCTTACGGATTTGGAGATTTAGCTTCTGTTCTGTACTGGCAAACATTTATGCTGTACTTTACATACTATTATACGGATGTGTTCCTGTTACCCGCTTCAACTGCTGCAACAATGTTTCTCATCAGTAGAATTTGGGATGGAATCAATGACCCAATTATGGGATTGATTGCAGACCGTACAAAAACTCGCTGGGGACATTTCAGGCCATATTTACTTTGGCTTTGTGTGCCTTTCGCAATTGTAGGTGTATTCACTTTTACTGTGCCTCCATTTGAAGGAACAGCAAAAGTAGTCTATGCTTATGTAACATTCAACCTCCTTATGATGCTCTATACTGCAATCAATATTCCGTACACATCGCTCCTTGGAGTTATCTCTCCAAATTCACAAGAACGTACAACGGTTTCTTCAATAAAATTTCTTTTCGCATTTACTGCAGGAATCATTGTATCTGCAACGCTCCTGCCAATGGTTCAAAAATTTGGAAGTGGAAACGAAGCCAGAGGATGGACAATTTCATTCATCATCTACGGTTGTGCAGCAATTATATTCTTCCTCATTGCATTTTTTGGAACAAAGGAGCGCGTGCAACCTCCTGCCTCTCAGGTTTCATCGGTAAAAAGAGATTTATACGAATTAGTAACAAATGGACCCTGGCTTATTCTCCTTGCTACAACGCTAACATTCATTCTTTTTGTGGCAGTGCGCAGCAGCGTTACCGTCCATTACTTTAAATATGTTGTGGGGACACGAGAAGCTTATATTCCTTTCCTTGGCTCAGGCACATACGATTTTAATGTACTCGCTTCAGTTTTCAATACTGTAGGACAAGTATCATCATTCATTGGCGTTCTTGTTGTAAACTGGTTTGCAAAAAAGATTGGAAAGAAACGTGCATTTGTTATTGTGTTTATAATTGCAATTGTTAGTACCGCAGCATTTTATTTTATCGACCCACGTCAACTTTTGCTGATCTATTTATTACAAGTAATTGGTTCAATGACAGGCGGACCTTTGAGTGTTCTCTTGTGGGCAATGTATGCAGATACTGCTGACTATGGAGAGTGGAAATATGGACGACGTACAACTGGTTTGGTTTTCTCCGCTTCAACAATGTCGCAAAAAATTGGTTGGGCAATTGGCGCTTTCGTTGCTTTAACATTGATGTCGCAAGTTGGATTTGAAGCAAACCAGGCTCAATCAGAAGCAAGTTCTCACGGCTTACTCTTACTCTTTAGTCTTGTTCCTGCAGCGTTTGGAATTATATCCTTGATTCTCGTGTTCTTCTATCCACTGAATGATAAACGCGTTGAAGAAATGACTGCTGAACTCATTGCTCGCCGTCAGGCAGCTGGAGAACAACCACAACAGAGTTAATAGAAAAATCTTTAACCAAGATTATGCAATAAAAGTTGCGACAAGGTTAGTAAATAGATATAACGGATTTTCCCACATAGAAAAGGTATGATTTGAATGAAGAAGCTTTTAACCTTTTTCAAATTTAATTTATAGTATTGGAATATTGACCTAAGAAAAATATGGTACGTAAAACAAGGCGAACGAAGCGTCCGCACAAAATTCTGGTTGAGGCTCGCGCTTTTCAGCGAGACGAGTTTATTTTGTGCAGCGCAGTGAGCCGAAGTTTTACCCATATTTTTCTTCAGTCTTGAACTTTAATAAATTGTATCAATTGAATACTAAAATGAGGTTACAACTATGAATACAATACTTAACGGAAAATCACTCCCCAATATTCCTTGGGAGAATAAGCCAAAAGATTATTCAACACCGGTTTGGCGATATTCAAAAAATCCTGTTATAGGTCGGAATCCTTTTAAAGGAGGAAGTCGCGTTTTTAACAGCGCAATTATTCCGTACCAGGACGGATTTATTGGCGTATTTCGTGCCGACCATGAAAACGGCTATCCTAATCTTCATCTTGGCAGAAGTCACGACGGTTTAAAGTGGGATATAGAAGAAAATCATATTTCTTTTATTAAGGAAGATGGCTCTCCCGCCAAACCAATTCTCTACGGCTATGATCCACGTCTCCTCGAAATCGAAGGAACATATTATATCCTCTGGTGCAATTACTTCAATGGACCAACAATTGGCATCGCAAAGACAAAGGACTTCAAAACATTTGTTCAATTAGAAAATGCATTTCTTCCTTTCAATCGAAACGGCGTACTTTTCCCCAGAAAAATCAATGGCAATTTTGTAATGCTGAATCGCCCAAGCGATAATGGACATACGCCGTTTGGCGATATCTACCTCAGTCAGAGTCCCGACCTTACTTATTGGGGCAAGCATCGGCTCGTGATGAAGGCTCCACATTATTGGTGGAAGAATACAAAACTTGGCGCTGGTCCTGTTCCCATTGAAACAAACGAGGGATGGTTGCTAATTTATCACGGCGTATGCACAACCTGCAGCGGATATATTTATAGTATGGGTGCTGCACTTCTCGACATTGATGATCCATCAAAAGTTATTATCGATTGCGAAAACTATATTCTCACACCAGAAGAACCTTATGAAACATCCGGATTTGTTCCGAATGTTATCTTTCCGTGCGCAACGGTACAGGACGCTCCCTCTGGACGAATCGCGATTTTCTATGGCGCTGCGGATACATACTGCGCTCTTGCATTTACTCAAGTTGATGAGCTTCTTGCTTACATCAAAGCTCATCCAACAAAACCAATTCAATAGGAGCTAACAATGCAGTTCGGTTTTTTTGATGACGAAGCAAAAGAATATGTAATCACTAAACCAGATACGCCTCGTTCGTGGAGCAACTACTTAGGCACAACGGAGTACGGAGCTATTATTACAAACAACGCTGGCGGCTACAGTTTCTATAAATCGGCTGCGCAGGGTAGATTTACTCGTCTTCGTTTTAATAATATTCCTCTCGATCAGCCGGGACGTTATTTCTATCTTCACGACAAAGACACTCACGACTTTTGGTCTGCAAGCTGGCAGCCTGTTGGAAAACCTCTCAACGAATATTCTTCCATCTGTCGGCACGGAACAGCGTATACACGCATTACATCAACTTATAAAGATATAGAAACAGAAACTCTGTACTTCGTACCGCTAGAAAAAACGTACGAGTGCTGGCGTCTGACAATCAAAAATCGCAGTAAACGAAACCGGCATCTTCGGATTTTTACTTATGTTGAATATGCAAATAACTGGAATCTTTCTCAGGATACCGTCAATCTTCAATACTCGCAGTACATTCTTCGTATGAATGTAATCAACAACATCATCGATCATGGCACAAATGTCTTTATGCCAGCAAAACCCGACCACTTTGAAGATGATGGACAGGGACGTCATACTTTCCTCGCGCTCGTTGGTGCCGATGTAACAGGATTTGACACTGATCGGGAAAAATTTTTAGGCCCTTATCGCACGTACGCAAATCCACTTGTGGTCGAAACTGGGAAATGCACAAATTCCATTGCAATTGGAGACAATGGATGCGGTACACTCCAAACAGATATAGAATTACTTCCCGATGAGTCGCGTGATATTATCGTGCTGATGGGTATTGGCGAAGCGCAAACCGATGGTGAAAGAGCAATTTCAGAATTAGGTTCGGCGGAAAAAGTTCACACTGCTTTTGCAGAGCTCAAACGCCACTGGCACACACGTATCGAAGGAATTACGGCTTCTACTCCCGATCCAGAATTTAACAGCATGTTCAACATTTGGAATCCATACAACAACCTCATCACCTTTGCATGGTCTCGAGCAGCAAGCTTGGTTTACTCTGGCGAACGGGATGGATTAGGATTTCGAGATACCGTTCAGGATATGCTGGGAATTTGCCAATCAATTCCCGACGATGTACAAACGAGACTTGAATTGATGGTTACAGGACAAACGAATGAAGGTGGAGCGCTTCCTGTTGTAAAACCATTTGCACATAACCCCGGCTCAGAAAAAACTCCCTCTCGCTCGGAATATCGTTCCGATGATTGCATGTGGCTCTTCAATACCATTCCAGCGTATGTAAAAGAGACAGGCGATATTGACTTCTACAGCAAAGTTCTGCCGTATGCCGATCGGGGAAAAGATACCGTGCTTAATCATATGCGACGTGCAATTGAATTCTCACTAAAGAATTCAGGCGTCCATGGATTTCCATGTGGCTTGTCGGCAGATTGGAATGACTGTCTGGTTCTTGGAGAGAATGGTGAAACAACTTTCGTTGCGTTTCAACTTCGATACGCACTAAAGACATATAGAGAAATTGCTGAAATGCTCAATCACCCTGACGAAGCACAATGGGCAGAGTCGCATCTAAAGACGCTCGATGAAAACTTGAGAGAGTATGCATGGGATGGAGAATGGTACCTCCGAGCCTATCGAGCAGATGGATTGAAATTTGGTTCACACGAAAATGATGAAGCAAAGATTTTCATCGAGCCTCAGCCGTGGGCAATCATAAGTGGACATACAACAATCGAACAATCGAAACAGCTTCTCGATGTTGTACATAAACTTCTTTCCACAGAGTATGGACTGATGATTTGCGATCCACCTGTCGAGCATACTGATCCGCAAGTTATTAAAGCTCGACTCTTCAATAAAGGCATGAAAGAGAATGCTTCAATTTTTCAGCATACACAAAGCTGGGTCGTGATTGCTGAAACTCTCGTTGGAAATGGGGATAGAGCTTATGAGTATTATCGAAAATTTATGCCTTCCGCATACAACACAAAAGCTGAAATCAGAGAAATTGAACCATACGTCTATTGCCAATTTACGCACAGCAAATACAGCCCACGTTATGGCGCATCGCGACTTCCTTGGCTTAGTGGTACAGCATCGTGGGCTTACTACACGGCTGCTCAGTATATTCTTGGCATTCAACCCGATTACAATGGACTCCGAATCAATCCATGCATTCCCTCTACGTGGAAAGAATTCCAAGTTCAACGCCGTTTCCGAAATAAATTATTTACAATCAATGTTTCAAATCCAAACAGTGTTCAGAAAGGCGTAAAACAATTGGAATTGAATGGTAAACCTTTACCTTCGAATTTCATCCCATTTGAAGTTGCAACCGAGGTCAACATTGTTAAAGTGGTAATGGGATAGATTTCCCTGAATATAACCCATTGCTTCGATATGCCTTACGGCACCTCGGCAACCGAGTTCCTGACGGTGACTCAGTAGAGCGATAGCTCGTATCGAAGCCACAGCAAAAACATTCTGCAAACCACGGGTTCACACTTGGGAGAAAAATCTACACTATGATTTTTTATTAGACGGAGTCTCCGACTCCTCTTTCTCATCTGGATGAATGAATAGAATTTTCCGATACATTTGAATCGATATCCATATCACTCCGACTTCCATTAAAATAGAAATCCAATACACAAATTCATAGAGTAATTTGGGAAAGATGTCCAACGTTCGAGGTATGATTGGCGGAAGAATAAAGAATCTCGTTGAAATATTATAGAGTAACGTAAAAACTGTAATAAACAAAAGAGTGATAATTCCATAGCGATATTGTTTTAACCATACCAAAAGTACTCCCAACAAGGAAACAGCAGCAAGGAGAATAAGATGCGGATAAAGAAATGTTACAATTGGAAACATATCAATCCATTGGCGCACCAGACCTGTCCCAATGAATGCGGCAGCATGGAAAACCACCAGAATTGTCATTCGAATCACATAGGTATCAGAACGAGCTTGTATTCCCATAACTATTTCCCTTTCTACGGTAGTTTGTTGTTAGTTCAGTATTCGTTTTGCAAAAAGAAATGATTTTAGCAAAACAGAATTGTAGTATTGAGATTTTGGATTAAAACTGTTGTAATGTACATTTCCAGCGCAATGAATGAATGTTAACGTATCAAGATACATCGCCACATGTTTAATGTTTTGCTCCTTCTTTTTCGTCGCCTTCTCTCCAAAAAATAGGAGATCGCCTTTTCGAAGGTTGGTAAAATTCTTACTCGCATCTACATCGCTTCCCATCGTTGCCTGAAGTTCAGCATCACGGAGAAGTTCCATACCGTTCATCCGATAAACTGTGGAAGTAAATCCAGAGCAATCAAATCCTTTGATCGAATTGCCGCCCCATAAGTATGGAAATCCATAGAACATCAGCGCAGTGTTTTCGAGAGATTCGGGAGTTAATTTTCGCGTTTGCTTCCACGTTGCATAATCTTCAATCAAATCACTTCTAAGAAATCCTCGCCTACCATCGGGAAGTTCTACCGCGCTCCATCCATTCGCTGAATCTCTCTTCGACAAGATACAGCCCATCACAACATCACTCACAGGAACCGACGTATCCGACGGACTAGTTCGAACAATTCCAAAATAGCCTGTAACAATTGCAAGCGTACTTTGTTCCCAGACCTCAATATCTTTTTTAGACATCCTGGTAAAAGCGCTACGCTTCATCCAACCAATGTAACCATCAGGAAGTTTTACCATCCAAAAAAGTCGTCCTTCTTTCATTAATGTAACCACAGTACCCATAAGCGCCTGTGTCGTCATTTCTTTTCTGTTATCCGGCGACTTCCGTATATCGGCTACACTCAAAGTAACAATTCCATACCGATCCTCTCCTAAAGTAGGAGAAGGCAATACTGTAATATCATCGAGAATTTTTGCTTTCGTACAATATTGGAGCGTATCGAGCAATGCGCGTTTTGCTTCCGGCGCATCAACATCACCAGTGAGGATAAGAATATCTCCATCGAATTTGATTTTAATTTGAAAGACCGAGAGTCGTTCGTCAGGAGCATAGTGTTCCTTCACTGATTCGATAATTGCCGTGAGAGAATCGCGTTCTCCTCCAAAAGTGAACGAGCAAGGAAGAAAGAGAAGCATCAAAAGTATATGAACGAAAAATCCTTTCATTCCCCGATTTGCTCCTGAAGCCACTGAACTGTATCATTCAAACTTTCTTCACTAATCGTGTGTACAATCGGATACTCCCGGAATAGAACTGGTACTTTATGTTGCAAAAGCAACTGATAGGTGCGACGGCACAAATCAATTGGTACGACTGGATCGAACGTTCCATGGGCAAGAAAAACTTTTGGAAATGTTTCTCTCACCGGAAATGATTCGATATCTCCTCCATAGAAACCACTATGCGCAACAATACCTGCAATGTTTACTTTCCCGTTTATTCCAACATCCAGCGCCATAAGAGCTCCCAAACTAAAACCAAATAGAAAAATCTTCGAGGAATCGACACTCGGATTTCTGGAAATATCCTCAATCAATAATTCAAGCTGAGTACGACTTTGGAATAATTGCTCTCGATCGATATTACCATACTCATCAATTTCACACCACATATATCCACCAAATTCAAATGGAAAAGGAGCGCGAACACTGTAAAGTATAAAATTTTCCTCGAACGAAGGAGTAAATCCCCATAAATCATTTTCATCGGTACCACGACCATGGAGAAAAATTAACGCTGGCGCTTTTTCTTTACCCTCGAGAATGTTATGATACTTGTAGAATAACATCAATAATGATTCCTTCATTTTTCTTTATCACTTGAAGATGACAACAAGTAACAATTCAATCGGTTGTAATGATGAAAAAGTTAAAAATAATTTTGTAACTATTTCCTAGTAGAGCTACATTTCTCAACGACATTACACTGTGTTGAGTATGTCTTCGATGTTTCCAGGTCTTATTAGCATAAGAATAGACGAATGAGGAACAATCAAATATTTTTCGCCATCAAATTCCACCTCGATTGCAGCATCTCGCATAAACACTGCATAGTCGCCTTCTTCAGCCTGCAACGGAATGTACTTTACAGGCTCTTTAGGCGATGTTGACCAGGATTCCTGATCAATGTACTGAGGATTTGGAACCGCATATCCTGGCCCAACACGAACAACATAGCCAGATTGAACTTTCTCCTTCTCTTTTACTCCGGGTGGCAAATAGAGCCCATGGGGAGTCCGCTCATTATCTTTATCTGGAGCGATGAGTACCTTATCACCAACAAGAATAATCTTTTTCCGAAACTTTAAATCCATTTTACAACTTTCCTTAAGAATCAGTAAACGAACATCAAATAAATCTATTCCTTTCTTTATTAAAGTAGCGAATTTAGATTCATCCTTCAATGAGAATCTCTTTGCCAGTTATACTTCCTCATTTTTAATTTCAGTTTCAACCGCAATTAAAAGGTTGCTCCTCTTTTGAGTTCTTCGTATCTTCAATAAACAAAAAATGGAGATGATATGAAACTTCCAAAAGAACAAATTCTCGAAATCTTCAAGGAAACAAAAGCTCTTTTAGAGGGACATTTCGTTCTAACCTCAGGACTGCATAGTCCGCAATACTTTCAATGCGCACGTGTCCTACAATATCCTAAATATCTCCATCTTTTTGCTGGAGAAATTGCTCGTCACTACGAATACAATGATATTGAACTTGTCATCTCTCCTGCCATTGGTGGAATCGTCGTTGGAACAGAGGTCGGCAGGATGCTTGGTGCACGAACAATATTTGCCGAGCGTGTTAACAGTGTTATGGAACTCCGACGCGGTTTTGAGATTAAGCCAAATGAGCGTGTCTTAATCGTAGAAGACGTTATCACGACTGGCGGCTCTATCAAAGAAATTATCGAACTCGTACAAAAAGCAAAAGGACTCGTTGTTGGCGTTAGTTGCGTCGTTGATAGAAGCAACGGGAAAGTCAAGTTCGATGCAAAAAGTTTTTCAGTCGTACAAATGGATGCCGTAACATATCCGCCAGAACAATGCCCTTTATGCGCACAGGGCGGCACACCAATAAAACCCGGAAGCCGTGGAAATTACTAGCGATTCACTTGCATCCAAAATTTTGTAACGTTCAGTTGTAACGTAATAATTTTTGCAATTGCCAAAACATAAGAAGAATAAAATTATTTTCCCTCGGGTATTATATGGAGCTTCCGAAAGTCTATAAATCAGAGCTTATCTATCACGGAAAAATTTTCGATGTCGTTGTCGAAGAAATTGAATACCCATCCGGTACGAAAGGGAAACGGGAAATTGTTCAACACAATGGCGGTTCTGTTGTAGTGCCGCTTCTTCCAAATGGGAATATTATTTTTGTTCGTCAATATCGAGCTCCACAAAAAAATTATGTACTTGAACTTCCCGCAGGAAAAATTGAGCCGCAAGAACCCCCTCTCGAATGCGCAAGACGAGAATTACGGGAAGAAACCGGTTATGAAGCAGAAACATTTGAACATCTTACTTCGATGATGACAACGCCTGGTTTCTGTTCGGAAATTCTCCACATCTATCTCGCTCTGGGTTTACGACATTCAGTTCAAGGACAGACATTGGAAGAAGGGGAACAAACAATCAAACTTGAAACTTATTCACTAAATGAAGCGCTGAAAATGGTAGAGCAAAAAGAAATTGTCGATGGGAAAACCATCTGCGGACTTTTTCTAACTGAGCGCAAGCTTCGTACATTTCAATCATAAAGTTACGTATGTTTAACATCGTAGAATTGATCCGCAAAAAAAGAGAAGGCGCTTCTTTAACAAAAGAAGAACTCGGCTTCCTTATCAATGGATATGTCGAAGGGAAAGTGCCGGATTATCAAATGGCTTCTTTCCTTATGGCAACGTTCTTCCGTGGAATGACCCCCGACGAGACGATGACGCTGACTCAGCTAATGATTAATTCTGGCAAGCGCATTGATTTATCGGATATTCCAGGAATTAAAGTCGATAAACACTCGACTGGCGGCGTGGGCGATAAAGTATCTCTCATCTTAGCTCCTCTGGTTGCTGCTTGCGGCGTACCTGTACCCATGATTTCCGGTCGCGGACTGGGACATACCGGTGGAACATTAGATAAACTCGAATCAATTCCTGGTTTCCGTACTACTCTCACAATTCCAGAATACAAAGATATTATTCGCCGTATCGGAGTTGTAATGATGGGACAAACGCAAGAAATTGCGCCTGCCGATAAAAAAATGTACGCTCTCCGCGATGTAACAGGTACTGTCGAATGCATTCCTCTGATTGCCGGAAGCATTATGAGTAAAAAATTATCAGAAGGCATCGATGCGCTGGTTCTTGATATTAAGACAGGACGCGGCGCTTTTATGGAACAATACGACCGTGCTGTAGAATTAGGGAAAACACTCGTTCGCATTGGAAATGATTTTGGAGTTCGCACACTCGGATTTATTACCGATATGAATGAGCCTCTTGGAATTGCTATTGGAAATTGGCTCGAAGTTGTTGAATCTGTTCACTGTCTTCGCGGCGAACTTGGCGCTGATGATAGCAGTAAAGATTTAATGGAAGTAACCTACGCACTTGCTGGCGCTATGGTCTATCTTGGAGGTAAAGCATCTTCAATCGAAGAAGGCATAACTATTTGTCAAGAACATTTGCATAATGGCTCTGCTTACAAAAAGTTTCTCGAACTTGTACAGGCTCAAGGCGGAGATATCGAAAGCATCGAGAATCTTTCTACTTATCCTATGTCTACTTTTTCGGTGGAAGTAAAATCAGGTGAGCAGGGATTTATTCAGGAAATTGATTCGCTTGCGCTTGGAATGACAAGCGTATTGCTCGGAGCTGGACGAGCTACTCTTGATGATGTCATTGATATGAAGGCTGGCATTCACCTCAAGAAAAAAGATGGAGATAAAGTTACGATTGGCGAGACACTTGCTATCTTCTATACTGATCGAGAAAATGTCATTCCAGAAGCGCGTCAACGTATTGGCGCTGCATTCCGTATCAACGATGAAAAACCTCTAATGAAATCAAGGATATTGAGTATTGTTGATGAGTCAGGCGTCAAACCTTATTCATCTTCTTCCATGAACGCAGCAACGAAATAATTCTATTACAAAAATTTATTTCTTTTGCACAAGTAAGAACTTCTTTCTACTTTTTAACACGCTTTAATATTTCAACCACAAATTATGCGAGGTCTTTATGAAACGCTTCTTTACGTTTGTTTTCTCTCTTTCATTCATCGCCTTATTTGTCATCAATGGATGCAGTTATCAGACATCTGTTACTCATCCATGTTCACTGAACCAAAATCTCGACACAGTAAAGGCTGGTCAATTTGATACCGGTAAAATTTGGACATTCGATTATCCGCCTGTTGACTATTTTGCAACGACGTACTCTTTTAATCCAACGAAAGAATGGTTCGAGAAAGCGCGACTCGCAGCCCTTCGACTTCCAAATTGCTCGGCATCATTCGTTTCCGAAGACGGATTGGTTTTAACAAATCATCATTGCGCTCGTGAAGCTCTTGATGTTGTGAATCGAGAAGGAGAATTTTTAGCCGAGAATGGTTTCTATGCAGCAACGCTCGAGGAAGAACGCAAGGTTTCAAATCTTTACATCGACCAGCTCATTCTTATTGAAGACGTAACAATGGATGTTCAACGCGCGTTCGACAGCGGAAAGGACGAAAATGAAAAAATACGCAATCGCGCTGCAAAGATCTTTGAAATTCAACAGCGATATGAAGAGCAGTTCAAAGAAAAATTCCCGAATGATTCACTGGTATTTAATGTCGTCGCATTCTACAACGGCGGTAAATATTCTGTGTACGGATACAAACGCTACACTGATATCCGTCTCGTTTATGCTCCAGAAGAAGCAGCAGCATTTTTCGGCGGCGATTATGATAATTTTACCTATCCGCGATATGATTTTGACTGTGCGTTCTTCCGCGTCTACGAAAATGATAAGCCATTGAAAACGAGCAACTTCTTCCGATTTAACACAGAAGGCGCAAAAGATGGCGATGCTGTTTTTGTAATTGGCAACCCTGGCAGTACAAGCCGTTTACAAACAGTTGCACAACTCACATTCCTCAGAGATTACGCATATCCTTTTATCATAGAGACATATCGCACAGTCGGCGGAATTTATTCTCGCTACGTGTCTGCACATCCAGAATCCAAACCGAAGTATATGAATTTTATTTTTGGAATAGAAAATTCTAGAAAAGCTATTACAGGATACCTCTCAGGGCTACAAGATCCTATTATGATGGCAAAGAAAGTAGACTTCGAAAAGAAGTTCCGTTCTGCCGTACAATCAAAACCTGAATTAAAATTGCTCTACGATGATCCGTGGTCAAAAATTGCCCGCAATCAGGAAAAGTACAATGCAATTTACTATGAGCTCAATGCGCTTTCATTCCGTGGACGGACAAAATCGCAATTCTTTGTTCTCGCATCAAACATTGTGGAAATGGCGAATGCGCTCAAACAACCAGAAATGTATCGACCGCCAAAATATCGTGGGAGCGAACTCGACTCTACAAAAGCAAAATTGTATCCAGAGACGCTTACACTTGAGATAGAACGAGAGTTAATGGCATTTCAGTTAGAGGTTATGCAACGCGCGTTTGGAACATCCGAAAAAGCATTCAATACACTGCTCAACGGACGAACGCCTCAACAAGCGGCAAACGAATTAGTAGAGCAAACTCTATTAGCTTCAAAAGACAGTACATTGGCATTACTTGCGCTTTCCCCTGATGAAATACTTGCTTCAAAAGATCCATTGATTTCATTTATGGTTGCGATTCAGCCGCGTGTTTCAAAAGTACGGTCAAAGGCTCAAACAATTCAAGATGAAATTCAGGCAAATGTACAGATACTCGGACGAGCGCTTTACGATGTATACGGAACTTCAATTCCACCGGACGCGACATTCACACTCCGAATTTCCGATGGCGTTGTCAAAGGATATGAATATAATGGCACCATTGCTCCTGCGGTTACAACTTTCTATGGACTCTACGACCGTTACTATTCTTTCCAAAAACAGGAGCCATGGAATTTAAGTGAACGGTGGCTCAACGCTTTAACATCATTGAATTTAAGTACGCCAATGAATTTTGTTACCACTTGCGATGTTATTGGCGGTAATTCCGGCAGTCCAGTCATTAACAAAAATCTTGAAGTAGTTGGTCTCATCTTCGATGGAAATATAGAGAGTCTTCCCGGAGATATTATTTTCGATGACACAAAGAATCGTTCTGTGGCTGTGCATTCAGCAGGAATTTTCGAAGGATTACTTCGCGTTTACAATGCGCAACGAATAGTAACGGAATTACAGTTAGGGAAAATTTCTGAATAGTCAAAGGTGAATTCTGCGCTTGTATGAAAGATATTGGAGTACAGTGTGGTAATCCTGTACTCCAATTTTATCCGCGTAAGGAGGAAGGAGGAAATTCATCGTATAATAAAACGTTGCGCGTATCATAAAAATGTAACACGGAGTACTTACCTATTGATACCTTCTACACCTCACAGAGTTGTGCAACATATTTCCAATGTTCGGCAACCTTTGTAATTTCTTTCGACTCATCGCTTTTCAAAAGACTAATGCAATTCATCAAAGAACGGAGAGTATGGTAGGTACATTTCCATATATGGCTTTTTTGCCCGTGGCGATGGCGAGGCTCTTTATCCAGACCGCCTTCAAACCAATCTCCATATTCCTTATCTAATAAATAGTTCTTAATATATTCCCACTGTTTTTGAAAATAATCTGCGTAATTCTTTTTGTCTGGAAAGATATGAGAAAAAAGCAAGAGAGCATTGAGACCTTCAGCTTGAGCCCACCAGTTCTTTGTTTCTTTAATAATCGAACAAGTATCGTTGCCTTCGAAGTAATATCCAGCGTCATAGAATCCACCGGCTGCTTGATCCCAACCATTACACATCGCATGGTCGAGCATTTTTTTCGCTATCTGAAGTGTTCGAATATCATCCTGATTTTGTAAAATATAGGAAGCTTCAAGCATTAAAAAGGCAGTCTCTACATCATGTCCGAAAGAAACATGGTCAAGGTTAAAATTTTGTTGGCGAACTTCAGGAGAAGCTGTTCTAAATGACACCGGTTTCCAATCCCGCTCAAGAAATAGTTGAAGGTATCCCTGCGGCGTTACAATGACATCGCGAATAAGTTCAAGCAAGGACTGGAGTTGATGCGCAAGGAAAGGATCTTGCCACCATTGATAAAATTCTGTATATGCCTCGAGCAGGTGAATCGAGGAATTCTGATCTTTATATCCAAGCTCCGCTTTATCCGATGCATTTGTTTTATAGGATGAAGTACGGTCGAATGGTTTCCCATCTGGAGTCAAAAATTGAAAATATCCTTTGTACTCAAGATCGTATGCATGTTCTTCAATCCAGCGAAATGTTCGCTGGGTTAACTCAAAGACATCTTGATTCTGTGTTCTTCCATAAAGTGCAGCCAATCCATATAACGCAAATGCATTTCCGTACGCCCTCTTTTCATCTCCCCAGCCCTCAACATCTGATCTCTTTCCTTCCCTGCTGCGAATTTGAAAAAAACCTCCGTACCGATGATCCCACATAAAATCTTTGAGGAACTTATATCCGTGGAATGCCATTTCTTCATAATCTGGAACACCTCCGAAAAATTCTGAAGCTTTCGAGAGCGCCCATATATGACGCGCCTGAGTAACAATCATCTTTTCTTGCTCAGGTATAATTTTCCAATCATAAGTCAAATTTGTGTAGTAGCCGCCGCACTCTTTATCGATCACTAATGGATACCATCGCTTGAGAATGCCATTTTCAAGGACATCATACATTTCACTTACCAGTTGGGCATTCGTCGCCATTCCATCTTTTCTCCTATAATTATTTCTCTTCCTTACTTATTTTATATCTTATCAAGAGATATGCCATTATTCCCCTGCAATTTTCAGTGAATTTGAAGAAGAAAGTTGGGTAATCTACTTTTGGTAGGATTCTGACACTATAAAATTGATAATCCTTTATAAAATAATAATTCCCTTTCCATCAACCCATTTTATGCACTAGAAACTTGCAAAGGCTGTTGCCTCGATACGCTCTTCGAGTTACTCGGCAACCGATTCTCGGACGGTGGCTGAGTAGGACGGCAGTCCGTATCGAAGCCACCATTTTGGCTTCCTTTATCTTTCTCCTATTTTATTATTTACCTTACACTTATATTGCTGCCGTTATTGCATAATTTGCGTCCAACGAGAAATGAAGGATGAAAAATAAAAGTCATTAAGATGATAATTCGTATAATGAATGAAGCAAATTGAAGGGTCTATTTTTCCCCTACGGGTACACACGTGGGACATGTGCTGTCTTTGGTAAGAGCTGTTTTTTTCTAGGCGTCAACAGATAGAGCATTGTTTTACGAAGAAGACTCGTCTGACTTTTTCCCTATTGAATATTGAGGATACATTTTGGCTGCACAATCAGGACAAATACCGTGTGAGAATTTTGCATCGGAATGAGTTTGAATGTATGCTTCTATCTGATCCCAATATCCTTTGTCGTTGCGAATTCGTTTACAGACCGAACAAATTGGAATTAATCCACTGAGCATCTTTACATCTGCAAGTTCTTCCTGCACTCGTTGTTGCAAGTACTTTTCTCTCTGCTTCAATTGCCAGACACGCCACCGAAAGAACCCATAAATAATTCCGCACAAGCCAATAACAACAATAATGATGAACCATGCTGTTTGATAAAAATGCGGCTCTTTGTAAAATTCAATCGAAGCGCCTTCTTCATTCCACACACCATCGTTGTTACATGCAATGACTCTAAACCGATATTTTCCCGGCGGAAGATTTGTATAGTATGCTACTCTTCGAGTCTTTGCGTTAATCCATTCTTTATCATATCCTTCCAAACGATAACGAAATAGTACTCTTTCCGGCGCCAAATAGCTCGTGGCTGTATAAGAAATTTCTATTTTATCTGCTTCTGCTGGAAGTTTAATTACATTGATTGGATTGTATGATGCACTATCAGCAACAATTCTTACGACGTGCACTTCTGGAGGAGTAGAATTATACTGCAATGCTTTAGGATTGATATGAACAGCGCCTTTGACAGTAGCGAACCAGATTGTGCCATCGGAAGCCTTACAACCCGAAGGCTGCCAGCTTCCTCCAAAACACTCTTCCGATTTCATACCATCGACGCTTGTAAAAACACGCATTGATAATGTTGACTTCTTTCCACTGTCAAACGCATCGGCATCTTCTTTACGAAGATATCCAATTCCTCGAGGACTACTCAGCCAAACATTGTTATCGTTGTCGCAGACTGCACAGTATAATTCATTCGTAAATAATCCCTTATCAGCAGTATACTTTGTAAAGGTACCATTTCGATATCGTGTAAGTCCATCACGAGGCGATGTAATCCACATTGTGCCTTCTGCATCGAAAGCAAACGAACTTACCCAATTCCCTGCTAGTCCATCGGCGGAAGTGTACGTTCTTGCTTCGCCATGTCGTAACTCCGTTAATCCATCAGTTCCCCCCACCCAGAGCGTGCTGTCTTTTTCGACAAAATATAAGCAAGTAACATAAGAAGACGAAAAATACGGAATGCCGTCATTTGCTACATACGGCGTAAGACGACCATTTTGAAATTGGTGCAAACCAATATCATCAATGTAGATCACTAAACTTTTTTCATCTTCTGTAATAGCAGAAATCCATTTCTGTGGAAATCCATTCTTTGCATCATACACTATCAATTGATTGTTCCGAAGCTGAGTCAATACTCCTGTCTGACCTGTCCACAAACTCCCATCTCGCGCACAATAAACAGGACCGACAAGAGTTTGAAAAATACTACTCTTGTTCCCTTTTACACGTTGTATCATGCCAGCGGTATTGCTACAAAAGTATAAACTTCTATCTCTACCTTCTATAATGCTGGAAATATAATCCGTGTATAATCCTTCTTTAGTCGTAAAAGTAGTAACACTGCCATCTTTAAGTCTATTTAATCCTTCAACTGTACCAAACCAGAGACTTCCTTCTCTATCCTCATAGATTGTAAGAATGCGATTATTTGTTATACCATCCTCTACTGAAAGGTGAGACCATTGCTTGTTGGCATAACGATTTAATCCTCCGCTCATTGTACCGAC
>Ga0208825_1000968_pt1 | contig 24089 bp, 19 predicted proteins | sample AD_UKC113_MetaG_FD_184450 | JGI IMG/M metagenome (GOLD analysis project Ga0208825, IMG submission 184450) | Active sludge microbial communities of municipal wastewater-treating anaerobic digesters from Hong Kong - AD_UKC113_MetaG (SPAdes)... | ecosystem: Engineered > Bioreactor > Anaerobic >...
AGTCTTCCAACACGGTCAATGCTTATCGCCTGCAGGGCAAGCTCCTGCTGGTTATCCCCGAGCTCGACACCAATGTTGATCCGTCAACCGGTTATCAGGTGGTCAATGCGCTGATCAAAGCCGGCAAAGATTTTGACCTGCTGGTTGTGCCCGGGTCGAATCACGGTTCGGGTGGGATATATGGCGAAAGAAAGAAGAATGATTTCTTTGTGCGGAACTTGCTCGGTGTTAACCCGCCCGACTGGAACAGGTTGGGCAAGAAACTCCCCGAGCCACCGCGAATGAGCTTCATGCCCCGTGCCCCGGAGGACGAAATCGCCGACGATTAAGAAACAGGGGACACAATCTATATTTCCTAATTATTTGACCAGGTGGTCTATAATGGTTTATGGTAATTGCCGGGAACTTGTCTGGCCCGGTTTTTGCCGGGTGCCAAATAGACACTTGTGTGGCGATTTCCATGGCCTGAGTCATAAGAAAAAATAGGAAATATAGTTTGTGTCCCCATTTTTATTCTTCGGTAAATTGCCCGGTTTCGAGGAGCTTGGCTATCTTATAAGTGCCGAGCTTTCTGGCCTTGATGAATCCTGCCCAGGCCGCCTCCGCCAGCCGTCCGTTTTTTCTGAGATCGCTGAGCCATTCAGCACAGTATTCAGGCGGACCAGGAGGAACGATTCCGGCATGTATATCAATCAACCAGCGTCGATTGCGTTCTTCCTGAGGACCAATGGGGGCAGCCATTAAAATTGGTATCCCCAGTCCACAATAAAAGGATAATTCGCTTGGTTTTGTCCAGAGAACATCGGTTTGGCGTAGCCAGCGGTTGAACTGGTCGAAGTAATTAAAAACATCATCCTGATAGATAAGATATATGTTTCTACCTATTTGAGGTGACAGTCCTTGCCGATTAATAAATTTTAAAACTTTTTCCAGGACTTTTCTTTGGACCCCACAGGCAAAAATCAGTCGGATCTGAGCTGAGTTTATCTCTTTGTTAAGGCTCTTTAATATCCTGGCTACGGTTTCGACTTGCGCTCCGGCTCCTCCTATGGCAAACATGATGGTAAATGGCCTGCCGGCGGAATCTGGAATTTTACTCAACCCAAGCAGCTGCTGGACAGTCTGACTATAGTAAGCAAAGAATTTTCCTGAAGAGTCGAGTTGCCGAAGTCTGGCCATCAGGTCAATTTTCAGCCCTTCCATTCGCTCTTCACTGCCAATATTTTCAGTTGGCAAGGGAAAACCAGTGACAAAAATGTTTTCTTCTTTTACGCCGTAATTGATCAATCTAGCCTTAGCCCGGGAACAGGGAACCAGGTACCTCAACTGGCTTTCCGCCGGCTTTTCTGGAACCCAGACTCTATTAACATCAGCATCGCAGATGATGACATAATTTTCCCGTGGAGGTTCTTGCCCTTTGACGTTCATGTCCAGGGCAATAGCAGTAGCGTAAAAAGTATTAATGACAGGTAGATTGTCTCCTTTGAGATATTCTGGAAGACTTCTGGCCAGATTGGCTTTTCTTATCAAAAACTTCAGAAGCCTGACCCCGACAGTCGGCCGGGAGAGGTCCCTTTGTGGATAAAAAGGTGGAATCCTTTCAACTGAGATAAGTATTTTTAAGGCTAATTTACCAATTACTGGATAGGATCCAACTCTGGAAAGATGATAATATATCCTTCGCCAAAGTCGCCAGTATTTTTTCTCGCCCCGGCTGACCTGTCCTCTTGAGCCCCAGACTATAATCTTGTCCCCGGAGAGACTTCTCAGTGGATAGGCAACTCGCAGGTGTCCCAATCCCATGTGAACGGCGACGACATGCGCCAGCTCAGGCTTCTTCATAAACCAGCTTTTCTATATCGGTTTGAGGGGTAATTAAAGAATTTTTGCCTATCTTAAAATGATGTCCGCGCCAGTCAACCGTGTTACTGAAGAAAGGCAGGAGAAAAACAGCGAACAGCAGCAAATCTTTGACCATAACCATCACCGGGAAAGACAGGTGATTGACCAGTCGTTTTCTGTCCGGTACATTGATCGCCAGAAAATTCACATATTCAAGCATGATTTTGCCTGCAGCCACAGCCAGGGCCAATTTCAGGAAAGAACCGCCCGAAACAGCCATAGCCGCCAGAGCTATAACTACCGGATTTAGGAGCAGCTCAACCAGATAAGCAGGGCGATTCAGCTTTGATCTCATCCTGGCCCATCTGGCCGCTCTTTTGAAAAAGCTTCTCAGGCTGGCTTGCTCACTGATGTTTTTAATCCAGATATAATTGGTGTCAACCTTAAACCCGCTATCCTGGAAAGATTTGCCGATCAGATAATCTTCGGCCAGATAATCTTTAAAATATTTGAAACCGCCGAGGGCCTTAAGGGCACTCCGGTCGAGCAGAATAGATTTTCCCATTACCACCGGTTGCCTGAAGAGTTTCCAGAGGGCAATGATGTTACCCGAAGTGAAGAAATTAAGATAAGTGTTCTCCATCAGACTGGCCAGGGAATGGCTGTTGGTGCCCAGCACAGGTGAAAATATGAGTTTAGCTTTGCTGCTTGAGTATTTTTCAACCAGGCGGCGGAGTGTCTGAGGCTCGACTCTGACGCTGGCATCGGTGACCCACAGAAGACGCCCGCGGCTTTCGCTCTCCAGCCAGGAAAGCTTATGGATCTTTGGATTTTCGGCGAGAGGATCCCCGGTGGCCAGAATTTTAGTATGAACGCCGGGGTATCTGGCAGCCAGTTTTTTGATTATGGCGAGGCTCTCATCCTGCCAATCATCAACGGCAAACAGAATCTCGTAGAGCGGGTAATCGAGCTGATAGAAGGACTCGAGGTTGGCCTCCAGGCCGTCATCCATTCCCTTGACCGGCTTGAGCAGGCTGACGAGAGGATAATCCTGGGATGGAGAAGGAGAAGCGGGTGATTTCTTCTGGCGGGTGGTGGGACGATGCCAGATAACCAGAGCCGTCATAGCCAACAAATACAAACCTGACAGACTTAAGATTATTAAGATTATCAAATTTAACAGTTTCATCGAGTTCAGATTAGACGGCCTGTTTTAAGATTGAGAAAAGGGTTTGTTAGTTTTAGGTTAAAAATTATAGAATGGGGTCGGGCCAGCCGATTTTATTTGTTATCAAGTAGTTGGCTGGAGAGAAACAGAGGCAAAAACAGGGGACCAGAAAAAGGGCAGAAACATCGGACACCAGAAACTAGGGACACAATCTATATTTCCTAATTATTTGGCCAGGTGGTCTATATTGGTTTATAGATGATTGCCAAGAACTTATCAGGTGCGGTTTTTGCCAGGTGCTAAATAGACATTTACGTTATGATTCCCACGAGCTAAGTCACTACAAAAATAGGAAATATAGATTATGTCCCCTGTTAATCAGAAACTGAATAGATATATGCCTTTAAGAAGCCTATGAGCAAGGCAGCTTGCTTTTCATATTCATGTTCTGAACCGCTGAACGTGAGCACCTTATAGAAACTAATTGGATTATTCCTGAGAGGTAAAAGATTACTAATTGGCTTTTCTGTCTTTTCCTGCTGTCAAGGAATACCAGCAGATAGCCAACCAATAATTGTGTTTGATTTATAAAAAGAGATATTTTTGATGTGCAACATAATTTCTTGCGTGTAGATGTCAGGGAGGTGTAAGACTTCATTTGCAGGCTCTTCTGACTATGACAATTTGGAATATGCCTTGAATTTTAAGAAAATAAAAAGGTAATGATTTATACAGAGGAACATAAGCATATTGTTGAGCGATTAAGAAAGGCTCGATTAGAAATGGGTCTTAGTCAAAAAGAAGCTGCAAAGATGCTTGGTAGGTCTCAATCCTATTTGTCGAAGATGGAATCCGGTCAGAGGAGAATAGATATTATATCTCTTAAAGACTTTGCAGCAATTTATAGGAAAAAGATAGATTATTTTTTAGATGGTATATAAATGCATATTAATCAAGTTAAAACAGCTAAAAAGATTGGCAGATTTATTTTGAGGCAAGATGGCCCTAACAAAATAAAAGTAGAATATTTACCTAATCTTGATCCTCATATCTTGAATGATGAGAGCGCGAGAGTATATATCTTTGTACAAGATGGCGAAATAAAAAAGATAGGAGGGTCAATTCAAAAAGGTGGAATTAGGGGCACGCTATCGTTTTATGCAAATGCTATGCAGGGTAGCCCTGGTCGTCCTAGATTCATAATACATCTTCTCATAGCAGAAGCTTTGAGAGAAGGGTCGGAAGTAGATATATATGTTATTATGTCTCCCAGGAATATGGCTGAAGTCTCGGGCTTGTTTAGCACTAAGAAAATTGAAATCGCGAGTTATAAGGAAATGGAAGAGTTATGTTTGTCTGATTATTATAACAGCGAGGCAAAATATCCCGATTGGAATTTTCAAGAGAAGGGGGAGTCTTATCCGAGAGAATTGGAAGAAATCTATCAACATTACCATGAGAATAGGATTAAAGGAAACAAAGAATAAGAAGGGCTATGTCTAGAATTTTGGCGGGCAGTATATAATTATTTCATGAGACTGCTTGATATGGTTCGTATTTTTTATCTTCCTATTTAGTCCTATTCTGGTCTCTCCTTGCCCCATTGTATATTGCCATTTAGGAAAAAACTGCTGACATTCCTTATAATATTCCCTTATCGTTGGACAATCATTATAAGAAAGGATGAAACCTCCTTTATGTTTCATTAACAGGTCCCTTAATTCTTGGTGCGGAAAACCTACATGATGAACGGGGATATTCCTCATAGGGTAAATACCTTTGAACATTTTGGAATCCTTTCCAATATAATAAGGTGGATCACAATATAAAAAATCATTCGGATACCTCGGAATAACTTCTCTAAAATCTGCACATTCGACTTTGAGATTACCTGGATCGAAGTCCCTTATATGCTCAATCATCTTTTTGTATCTCTTCTCATTTAAGTAGATATTAGAGGCCCATCCCATAAATCCGGGGCCATAAGATAAATTAAAATTATAAACAAAATATGTTGCTAGTGTTAGAGGGTCAAGCTCTATTTTTTTATACCAAACATCTCTCAAGATCAGACGAATCTTCTCGAACGTTTGTTTGTTAGGTTTAAGTTCTTTTAATCTTTCATATAATTCTTTTTTATCGTTAATCTGATAATTCCAAAAATTCACGAGTATGTCGAATATCTCATAACCTATAACCTCGAGACCCAATTTCTGAGCTATTGCGATTTCGATCGATCCGCCGCCAAAGAATGGGGATACTACTCGCCTTATATTATCTGGCAATAACTCGATCACGTACCCGACCGCCAGGCTTTTCCCCCCTGCGTATCTTATGGGGGAAAGTGCTACTCGTTTATATTTATTTTTCGAATTTGGATTCCTACTTTGTATACTTTCTAAAAAAACTCTCTTTTTATATGCTAAAGTCATATCTTGATTTCTATAGTTTAAATCTCTGATAACCTTGATTATTACACCCTTAATTTTAAATTCATCTGATTCAAATGGGAACGAAAGCTGAACTGAATTATCAGCATTTGGGATAGATCCTGATTTTGCTATCTTATTTATAATTGCCCTTCCTTGAGAATTAAATTGGATTACTAATTGGTTTGAACCATTAGTACCAACGTTTTCTTCTTCTCTTATTATGATTATGTCACCATCCATGATCCCATATTTTTCTTCTGAGTTGCCAATGACTTTTAATGCATAGTATTTACTCCCCATCTCATATTCTTTTCGGTTTATCGAAACGAAACCTTCAGAATTGTTATTCAATTTTGAGATATTCGAATTTGAAATTATGCCAACTATTGGAATTTTTATAAATTCGTCTTGATGAACGGGATAAATTGCCCTCGGCCGATTTTCCTCTTTTATAAGGTATCCTTCATTCTTTAGATTATTTATATAATAATGTGCAGTAGAAACAGAAGATAACTTGAATTTATCACATATTTCATTTAAAGTCGGAGCATATCCATTTTTTTCTCTATATTCAGACAAGAAATCCAGTACCTCCTTTTGTTTTCTTGTAATCATTCACACATTATAGAAAGAATATAGAAAATGTCAATTCCCTAATGATTATATATTTGTGCTGCTTTTCAAGCCTCGTTTTAACCATGACCCTGTTTTATTACCTAAGAAAGGCTTATTAACATACAAACTTTCTAGAGAATTAAAAGCAGTTAGGCGAGGTATGTATTTTTAGTCTAGATCCAAAATAGCTTCAAATAATAGGGGTACCAAAGAATTCTGCTGCACTAAAATAGGATTGTTAAGCGTGCACGATACTGAGAAGATCGACACGCCACCTTGCGAATAGAACGAAGGAATTTAATCCAGGAAGCTCTGGCATTGCCATAGTTAATATTTAATTTGCATTTATTATTTTAAGCTTTTGTTTCGGCTAAAATTGGTAGTAGGCTTTTAGTTTTGATGTTCTAAGCGATGTTAAAATTATGGATGCGCCGCTGATAGCTCGGAATAGAACTGCCGTTGCTTGCTCTCTGAAAAAGGGAGGTAAAAAACTACCTTCCCTACCCCTAGCCTTTCTCATTATCTCAAAGGTTAATTTTTGATATCGTCTATGAATAATACGATCAAATAAGGTCATAAAGATGGATCCATCGGCGTGTTTTAATGATGAGCTAGGTAGTTGATAGGATGGGTCATCATATAAGGGCACCCGCTTACTTCGATGCGAGTGATATAATCATATTTACTAAAATAAACTTCATCTTGTTTGTTACATATTGTATTATATCAGCCATGAATAAATTGAGTGTCTTAAATAGCAAAATGAAAGTCCACAAAAAGAAAGCGATGAGTTCAGCTAAAGCAAGCGAAGTGAAAAGAAAAGGTCATGAAGACGCTAGAGAATTCGCCCAAGAATTAGGTATTGGCAAAGAATTTAAATATGATCCGAAAGCGAAAAGAGATGTAATTGACAATTATGGCCGCTCATATTCTGTTAAGAGTGGTGAAAAGAAATGGCAAATTTTTTTATACGGAGAAAATAGGTTCAAAAATGACTTTACGTTTCAAGGTATTGATGGATTAGGGCAAATATTTATAGAATGCATAGAAAGCTTTCCGGTACAGCGAAGTAATTATCTGAAGAACAAAAATAAACACAAGGCCGAATTACAAGAGCCAATGGCTAAATTGGCAGAAAAATTAAGCGATAAAAGGATTCTCGCTTCATTTATTGACAAAAGTATGTTCAATAGCGGAGAAGTAGAATTTCTGGTAATAAAAGCTGAGAACATGTTTCACTTATTTCGTGGTTCGGATGTGGTGAAAGTTTTGACTTATAATTTTAGCGTTGAAAATTCGCGAGCTAGAATTGCAGGGCAGACGGCTTGCCAGAAGGTTGTTTTTAAATATTCAGGAAGGACGATTGGAGAGATTGAAATGAGAAATGATAGCGATTTGCACTATCGGGAGGTCAAATTTTGGCTAGCAAAAAATCTTACATTAGAACTCTTGAGACGTAATATCAAGGCTAAAAAGCAGTTCAGTAGCAAAATAATTCTTTATGGAGGAGCTATTAACCAGTTTAAGAAGACAAGGCCTCTTTAATTATTTGAATGATAAATACTGTAATGGCTTGTCATTGATTTAAACAGGGGATGGGATATTAGGGGTCTTGGAATGAAGAGGTTGACCTATAAGAAATTTACCGTTACTTTATACAAAGCATAATTACAGCAAGCAAGTAAGTTCTTCTTTTCTTGAAATATGTTTCTTTGTGTAGAAATATTGCGGTGAGTTATTCTTTTAATACAACTTATTAACTATTTTTACACCCGCTACACTAAATGTATACTGACCCCTTGTGGAGGTGGGCACCTCTGAGAGATAGAGATTAAACTGGATAAGGAGGTGTTAGGATGAAGCTAAGGAAATGGAGTTCAGAGGAGAAGATGGCGATTGTGCTGGAGGGGTTAAGAGGGGAAAAATCGGTGGCTGAGATCTGTCGTGAGCATCAGATAAGCCAGGCGCTGTATTATCGGTGGCGGGACAGGTTTTTGGAGGCAGGTCAGAAGGGATTAAGCAACGGGGGCTGTGAGGATGAAACGAAGGTACTTCAAGCTCAGATAGAGAAACTGGAGAAGATCATAGGGCGGCAGACGATTGCGAGTGAGGCTTTAAAAAAAACTCAAGAGTTAACCTCTGGGAAGTAGTCGAGCTGATGAGGGAGAAAGGGATGAGCCTGAAATCGGCCTGTGAGACTCTCGGGATAAGCCGGAGCGGGCAGTATCGGAAGGAGAGCCAAATAGGGATGATGTTCTGGTGGAGAAGCTCAAGGAGCTTCGGCTATTGCATCCCTTTTGGGGATATAGGCGGATGACAGCCTGGTTGAATCATCGGGAGGGTCTTTTAGTTAATCGGAAGCGTGTTCACAGGTTGATGAGGGAAAATGGCCTTCTAGTAGAACAAGTGAGGCACAAGGCACTGCGTAGCGCTCAAAGAGGGAAACCGAAGGCAACCAGGCCCAACCAGTACTGGGGAATAGACATGACGAAGTTTATCTTAGGCTCTTCAGGTTGGTGTTATCTCGTTGTGGTGCTGGACTGGTATACCAAAGAGATAGTAGGCTGGAAGGTATCGCTGCGAGCTAAGACCTCTGAATGGAAAGAAGCACTGGACAGGGCACTTTGCCAGAAGTTTCCCTCTAGAGTAAGAGGTCAGGGGCTAAATCTTATCTCAGACAATGGGTCACAGCCAACCTCAGTAGCCTTTATGACCGAGACAGCCGGGTTAGATATTAATCAGATTTTCTGTACATATGACAATCCACGGGGTAATGCTGAGACCGAACGGGTTATTCGGACCATCAAAGAAGAGCTCCTATGGTTAAACGAGTTTGGCTTCTTTGAGGAAGCTGAGACCAGAATCGCTGCCTGGATAGAGGAAGACTATAATCGGCTCTATGTCCACTCGGCTCTGGGGTATCTAAGCCCGGAGGATTTTGCTCAGCAATGGGCTCAAACACAGGAAGCTACATCGGTAGGAGCTCAAATATGAACCGGGTTAAAGCCGCAGCCTGTAATCCAAACGATATGGACTATTTTTGTGAAAAGAGCTCTATCTCTCATTGCGAGAAAAAGTGTCTTGCCTTTCGGGGTTCACTACATCTCCAGAATTCCTGATTCCTAAGGGCAGTATCAAAGGTTGGAAAGCAGTTGGAGAACCTGAAATCTACAAAGGGAAAGATCTGTTTCTCTATATGGATGGAGGAGCAAAAATCTATCATGAATACGGGTTTAGAAACGTAGTTGTTCAGAAGTTTGAGAATGAGAAAGGAGAGTCAATTACTCTCGAAATTTATGAGATGGAAAATCCTGATGCTGCGTTCGGGATGTATACTATGAAAACCTCTTCAGAAGGGAGAAAGTTATCAATTGGGAAACAGGCGAAGCTGGAAGACTATTACCTGAATGTTTATAAGGGACGTTTCCTTTTGACTCTCACTGGATTCGACGCCAGCGAATCAACTCAACAAGGATTGGTTGCTTTGGCTGAGCAAGTAGAGATTAAGATCGAAGATGAAGGTTCTCTACCGAGCCTTTGCTCTCTTCTCCCGAAGGAAGGATTAGTAGCAGATAGCATCAAATATTTTAGAGGGCCGATCAGTTTTCTGAACAGCCAAACGTTTTTACCAAGCCGGTTTTTCGTGCGAGCAGGAACGCGGGGAGATTATGTAGCCGGTTATTCGTTATTTATCTTGACTTACAACTCGGCTCAGGAAGCAATGATACAGTGGGGAAATTTGATTAAGGCATTTCAGGATAATTCAAGTTACCAGAACCTTAGACTCGTTGGAGATTGCCAAATTCAAGTCTCTCATAGAAAAGGTGTTGCTATTAAAGCTTTTCGGAAAAGAAGCTATATTATAATCGCTGAAGGTGGACAAACAGCCGTTGAGGAACTGATTATGGAGAGCATCCTCGAATGATCATTAGCTCCCTCTGATAGTTTCTAAAAAAGGGTGGCTAATTTAAATACTATTTTCTCTATAGTAAGAAAATGAGTGTGCCAAATCAAAAAGGCCATGTCGAGTGTTATTTGTAATTTGGCCATCGTGAACTTTGCATTTATTCACCTCTTAGTTAGCTGCCCGAGCCTGCTCTTGAGTCCTATCTCCTGATTGGTCTTATCCAGACCTCTGGCTGACGAGATGGGGCATTTGTCTATCTACAGGAAGCAGTAGAACTTAAGTGAGTCCTGCAGTCCCTCTTCTAGACAACTCAGGGGGTTATTATAAGCTCTTACTGCTCCTGCATGTCACTGAGGAGCGTTTGTTAACTTCGATAAAATAAACACTTGACAATAATAATTATTTATTATAATAAACAATTATTATGACAGTCGCAGAGCAAAAAAATATTAACCCAATTCTTAAAGCTTTTTTCCCCGTCGTTGATTGCATCGCTGAGCTTTTTGGCCCGGCTTGTGAGGTCGTTCTCCATGATACGATGGACTTAGAGTCTTCCATTATTAAGATACGCAATGGTCATGTCACGGGACGTAAGGAAGGCGATCCAATGACAGATTTCGGTCTGTATGTGATCAAAGAAGCGGGCAAAGGGAATGATGTAGTGGGTAATTACTATCCGCGAATCCGCCATGGTAAATCTCTAAAGTCGAATGCTGTGGTAATAAGAAACAAGAAGGGGTGCGTTGTTGGGATAATGTGCGTTAACCTGGATATTAGTCGATGGCAACAGGCTCAAATTAACGTCCAAAAGATTGGAAAAATGATTGAGGAATTCGTTTCTACGCCTGAGAAGCAAGCGGCGGTACAATACAGGTACGAGCATTTTGATAGTGACGCTGACCTGATGTTTCAAAGGAAAATTGACAGGATAATCAGAGAATTCAATGGAAAAAAACTATCTAGCTTACCTGAGGATCGAGAGAGAATAATAAGAGCTCTGGATGAAGAGGGTATTTTCTTAATGAAAAAAGCGGTTCGCTCAGTTGCTAAGTTGTTGAACATGTCGGTTCCTTCTGTCTATAGGTACTTGACTCAGGTTCGTAGAAAAAGCAGGCGCAAAACTGAACGTTATAGCAGTGAACAAGATATAGGCTCAAATGGCCATAAGGACCACAACTATATTATGTTATCAAAACCTTTCTCGAGAATTTTATCTATAAATTCTTTAAATAGTGCTGATATGGATAGCCCAAAAAGTGAAAGGCCAGGATTGCAACGCAACGATCAATCAATTTGCCAATTAAAAGCTAGAAAAAAGTTTACCAAGAATGCCAAAGGGGTTGACTATAAAAAATCATGAAAAGGGTAAAATAGGGTTTGATGTCGCTAGAGCCGATTGTTAACATGAAGGAATGTGCGGGATATTGCGAGAATAAATTGTTTGTAAGATTTCATTTTAACTGGCTTTTATTAACAATATTCTTGGAAGATGGAGAATCAATTCTCGGTAGACCAACAGTTGTCATGAAGAATATTAAACGAACCTTGTCTTATATTATATCGTTTAGATATATATAGCAATCTCTCTTAATAGGTGAACCTCAAGGTGACGAGTATGGAGGAAGAGCCAGGGGATGAGAGGGAGGAAATGCAAGATTTGAAGCCAAACTTAAGGGAGAAGGCCATGGGGGCCAAGCATTAAGTAAATCAACAAAGTCACTGGAGGACATGGGGACAAAATGGGGCCAGAGGAGAGCCATGTTGACCTATTAAGACAGCCTGGAAGCTGTCCTTGGCACTTTAACCTATAAGGGATGGCGCCGGGCAGGCTTCTTAGAAGGCTCTCAGGCCAAAGTCAATAGGAGGAAAGAATGAAGTACTCAAAAATCATTTGTTTATTGTTAACCTTCCTTTTTGTTTTTAGCGTGGCGGCGTTTACTCAGATTCATGAGTCTGGAACTATCCATGGTTATGTCAAAGATGAGGAGGGTAATCCGCTTCCCGGGGTTATGGTCGAACTCTCAGGAGTTAACTTATTCGGTGGAAAAAAGTTAATTAAAACAGATAAAAACGGATACTATCGATTCCCTACTATTCCAGTTGGCATATACACTGTATCTGCGGAGGCTGAAGGATTTGGGAAACAGGTCATAGAGGGGATAAAGCTAGATGCTAACTTAGCTTTGGCAATCAACTTTAATTTGAAACAAACGATCATTAAAGAAGAAATTACAGTTAGAGCGAATCCTCCAACTATTGATGTATTTAGTTCAATGACAACGCCCAGCATTATTCCTGATACTCTCCTCTTGACTACACCGCCAATGAATAGCGGAGATACGGGAGCTAAGACCCTTTTTAATATTATAAATCTGGCTCCTGGTGTCGATTTTCATGGTGCCTACGGAAGTGGTTATTTATCGCCAAATGCATATCAGTTGGATGGCATTAACACACCGGACAGTGCCGAGCCTGACTATAATATTGTTAGTGAAGCTTCAGTATCGAGCTTTGGACTTCCTGCCGAATATGGAGATTTTACAGGCGCAGTCTTCAATGCAATCACAAAATCAGGATCTAGCAAATTTTCCGGAATGGCAGAATTTCGGTATGGCGGGAAAGACTGGAATAGCCAGAACATTACAGCCGTGCCGACCGAAAGACTATATGATCCGTCAATGAAAAGCATTAAACAACGCACCAATCAGCATTTTGACTTGGGAGCCCAAATCGGAGGGCCAATAATAAAAGATAAACTTTGGTTTTTTATTTCGACTGAATACTATGACACAAATAAATATCCAGTAGGAACTAACGTACACCCAAGGTTATGGTCATACAAGATATTTACCAAGCTGAGTTTTCAACTAAATAATTCAAACCATGCGAATTTAAGTATCAATTACGATAATGAAAAAGCTGATAATATGATTGCTGGACCTCAATTCCCAACTGGTGTAAGTTACAATTCTAATTACCCTGGATTATTTATTAATGCTACTTGGACATCAATTTTTTCATCAGCTACCTACTTAGATGTTAAACTGGGTTATAACTATAAAAAGCAGGATCAAATACCTACTGCCGGTATGGATGTCAGTGGACACTATGACCTTGCAACAGGAATGTATTCTCAAAACTACCCTGGATTTTATAAAGGTATAGATCACTATATAGACATCAGCGCTCATTTAACTCATTATACTCCTGAGTTCATCAAGGGATCTCATGATATAAAAGTGGGTGTTGATTACCGTTATGCAAAGGTTCTGAGAACATGGGGATATCCAGGGCTCGATCGGACATTTTACTTGGATATGAATGGAGAGCCTTATCTTGCTTATCAAAATGAATTTCGAGCTTTTCCAAATGATTATCTTAATGTACTGGCTATTTTTGCACAAGACTCTTGGATGATTATTAAAAACCTGGTTTTGAATTTCGGCTTGCGTGCGACGAATTATCGATATGATATGCCTTCTCCCGGGCCTGGGGTGATTTTTAAGGATACGATTTTCGCACCTCGTTTAGGATTAACCTACAACTTTCATGACAAGAAAACGGTGCTCAAACTCCACTACGGGCAATATTCAGATAGAATCGATAGATATTGGTTTTATGGAGCAGACACGCGGGCATCTGGCACAATTTATAAGATGTGGAACGGGGTAGAATTCGTCGAGTATAATCGCGAATCGGGCTCAAACTGTAGCGTGGACCTTAACACTAAGATGCCTTTTTCATGGGAGTTCACGGCCACTCTTGAGAGAGAGCTTTTCAAAAATGCTTCTTTGAGTATGACATTTTTCTACCGTAAACTTGCTAGGGCTATAGGACCTATTAATACACAAGGGAAATATGAGAAAATTACAATAGTGAATCCAGGGCCAGATGGAGTTGAAGGGACGATAGATGATTCTCTGATTGATGTTTGGAATCAACTTAATCCAGGAGAAAATGCTTACTTGATCACGAATCCACACAAGGGCCAGTCTCCTGCCATGGTTGAGGAACCCGAGCACAAGAGCCAAGGGTTCCAGATCGTTTTCAATAAAAAGTTTTCCCACCGGTGGCAAGCGATGGTCTCTTATGTGTATACTTCAGCAAGAGGAAATATCGAGAGGCCTCCGTTAGCTGATATGGGTAAAGATCCCAATTTCTTTATTAATGAAAGCGGGTCTAATGCCCGATATGCAGGTCAGCCGCACTATTTTAAAGTGCTTGGTAATGTTCTACTCCCTTGGGATATCAACTTCGGCATATATTTCCGTTATTTATCCCCCCAAAGTTACCGGCCGAATTTCGGAGTTGTACTGAACCAGGGATATGAGACGATTTATGCAGAACCATGGGGCGTCTATAAACTGGATCCGGAAAGAAATGTCGATATCGAGCTAGCTAAGAACCTCAAAATATCTAATGTCACTTTTACCTTGATGGCTGACATATACAACTTGTTCAACAACCACGACACACGGGGCGAAGGTGATGTTTTCGGTACATATGGTGACTATTTTGGAAAGATTATGAGCATTATAGAGCCGCGAACTTTCCGACTCGGTATCCGGATTTCATATTGATCTACGCGCGAAAAATATGCTGTTTTACCCCCAGGTATGGGCTGTTAGTATGGCTAGTAGATCTAAAGGACATATATGCAACTTAGATAAGCGTTGCAGACGAATGATATGATGATGCGACACCGATATTTAATGTTATTTATAGTTTTGTTGCTCTTGGTGACATTCTCAACAGCCCGGGAGAACACGCTCGCTATTAAAGCGCGCAAGATCTATACAGGGACTGGCCAAGTCATTGAAAAAGGAGCCCTTCTTGTCCAGGAGGGGAAAATTGTTCAATGTGGAAATCTCCTTTCAGTTCCAAGTAGATATATATTAATTGATTTAAGTGACTATAATCTGCTTCCAGGGCTAGTCGACACACATTCTCATCTTGGCCTCATTTCTTTTGTTGATGATATCAAAACGAGTGATTTTAACGAGTACAATCAGGCTTTGACATCTATGGCGGATATTCGGGATTCGCTGAATTTCTGGGCGTCAGCGACACTTGAGGTGGCTGTTTCTGCAAGTGTAACAACGATGGCCGTTCTTCCTGGAAGTTTGAATATGATTGGTGGCATCGGCACGGTTCTCAAGACCGAAGGGAAGGATATAAAAACGAATGCTCACACCTGAGAGAATCGTCAAGATTGCATTGAGTGAAAATCCAAAGGCTATGGGAAAGGCCAAAAACCGGCTATCAACAACTCGGATGGGCGCGCACTATCTACTCTGGCGAGCCTTTGAGGAGGCTAAAGAATATAAGGATAAATGGGATGCCTACAAACGATCTCCAGTAAAATATTCAAAACCCGAGCTCAACTTAGCTAAAGAACCATTAACGATGGCCTTGGAGAAGAAGATGGCGGTCCATGTCCATTGCGTGAGGGCTGACGACATAATTACTGCCTGCAACTTGGCTGTGGATTATGGACTAGATTTAACTCTTGATCACGCAAATGAAGAATATCTAGTTGCCATGGGAATTGCCAAATCCCACCTACCCGTGATTACAGGCCCAGACTTTTAATTCCAAAACTAGGACGGAAAAAGTGGTCAGCAATGGAATAATATATGAAACAAAGGAGGTAACTAAAAGTGAAGAGTAAATTCTCTTTCCTACTATTAGCAGTAATAGTTTTCACAACAATAAGTCTCGGGTTGGCTCAAGTGCATCAAAATGAGATCCTGTCCAGAAGTCTCTTGGCGAGAATAGAGGGAGAGGTTTCAGGGAAAATTTCTTTTGAGCATGTACGGGACCTGGGTGTATTCAGCCGTTGGTATGGTTCAGACGATATGGAGAAAGCTGCAGAGTTCATTGTGAAACTGTGCAATCGTTATGGGCTTACGGATGTACGGAAAGAAACATTCCCTGTTGATAGAGACACCTATTATTTTATGCAGAAGCCCTGGCTAGCCTGGAACTGTGAATTAGCGGAACTGAGGCTCATCGAACCGGAAAAGCGGCTTATTTCGAGTTATGAAGCGAATACTACTTGCGTATTAGTCTATAGCCGTGATGCTGATGTTGAGGCCGAAGTAGTTTATGTAGGAAAAGGAACCGAAGCTGTTGACTATGAGGGTAAAGACATAAAGGGAAAAATTGTGTTTGCTTACGGGGAGCCTTGGGAAGTCTCAAAAATTGCTATTTTCAGGTATAAGGCGGCCGGGATCCTGATAGGCTATGGATTGGATGTACCAGAATATTCTTCAACGCAAATCTTCCAAATGAGGATAAAACCCTGGAGCGATGATGGTAGTCAGCAATCAACCTTCGGCTTTATGCTTTCAGTCAAGCAGGCTAGGGAACTTTTGAATTATGTCCAAAGCGGGAAGAAAGTTCTAGCGCACGCATTGGTTAAGGCAAAGGTGCGAGTTCCAGGGACACATACTGGGGTGACTGCAATTATTCCAGGAACAGATTATCCAGATGAGGAGATAGTTCTTATAGCGCACCTCGATCATCCGCGTCCCGGAGCTCATGACAATTTGAGTGGATGTGCAACTCTTCTTGAGGTAGCCCGATCCCTAAAGACTCTCATTAATCAAAAATCAATCATGCCACCTAAAAGGACGATTAGGTTTTATTGGACGCCTCATGTATGGGGTGCTCATATGTTTTATTCCAGATATCCAGATCGCCTGAAAAAAACGATCGCAGGGATAAATGTCGATTGTGTAGGCTTAGATCAGATGAAGTTCAGCACTTGCTTTAACGTTATTCTTCCGCCTTATTCACGTGCGAGTTGGCTTGGTGATGTCATTGAGAATGGTCTGAATTATATTTCTCTTGCAAACAATTCTGCTGTGTGGGGTCAGCGGAAATACGCACCAGGAATCTATGATCATGATGGTTCGAGGAATGTGTTTTGGGGCCGGACAATTCCCTTTGTAGGAATGTCTGACCACCTCTTTTTTAACAGTGGCGACGTTGGTATTCCCATGGTTATGATGATCGATCTTCCGTTTGGCGCTCACCATACTCAGAACGATGAGCTCTGGTTTTTAGACCCTACTCAACTTAAGAGAGTTGCATTCCTCGTGGCAGTATCTGTTTATACGATAGTTTCAAGTGGGCCAAAAGAATCACAAAGGCTTATCGAGGAGGTATATTCCAACTGTATGATAAGGCTTGAACGCGAAATGAAACTTGCGGAATCTATCCTTTATCAATCTGATAGGCAAAGTGTGCAGAAAGATTACGCAGCCGTTAAGAATATGCTCGATCACGGTTTCTACCGTGAGGAGCAAGTGCTTACTTCAACAGCTGTTTTTGCTAAAGATGATGACGAAGTATTGAGTTTCATAAAAGACAGAATTTCCAGAATCAAGAAAGTTGAAAAAACAAATAGTGAAGATTTATTGGCCTGCTATAAAACGAGGGCTCAGCAATTAGGCTTAGATGCAATCTTACTACTGGAGCCAACAACAGATGAACTAAAGCTAAAGGCTATAGTTCCTAGGAAAAATCCAGCATTAAAAGGGGACTTTGGTTCACTAAATGAATATCTGGTAGAAAAATATCAATTTGAGTCGATTATGCCTGACGATCCAATCTATTACGAAATCTTAAATCTTATGGATGGGAAAAGAAATATGCTGGATATCGCGCAGTTTGTGGCTGCTGAATCTTTAAGCGCAAACTATGAGAAGCCTTCGGTTAATGAGATATTTGAGTATATCAGGCTTCTACGAGAGTCTGGAATTATTTCCTATTGATCTGATAAAGCAATCTTGGAAAAAGTAACCCAATGGTTATGAAAAAATAATCGGAGCAACGGGACCTTTGTAAAAGGTAGAAATTCATGTTCGAAATTGTATGGGCTGCTTAAAAGAAAGAAATGGAATTAAAGAGGTGTGGCATAGCTTTCTGTACTTAGCCCTTTGGCAAAAATTATTCTTGACAAAGAGATTAAATATTTTATCCATTAAATGGAGGGATCGAATGAAAACAAAAGAAATCTCAAATAGAGGATATTTTATATGTATTGTTTTGGTTCTTCTGTCTGTCTGGGCCTGCAAAAAGGGTCAACAAAAGATCATTTACCCTTTGAATGAAAAAGTTGAGCAAGTAGATGATTATTTCGGAACTAAGGTTTCTGATCCTTTTCGATGGCTAGAAGATAATAATTCTGAAAAAACCAAAAAATGGGTGGAAGAGCAGAATAAAGTTACCTTTTCTTTTCTGGGAAAAATTCCTTATCGGGAAAACATAAGAAAGAGGCTTAAGGAGATGTATAATTATCCCCGGATAGAACAGCCTATTAGGGCTGGTGAGTATTATATATTTAGCAAAAATGATGGTTTGCAAAACCAATCGGTTATCTACATCGAGAAAGGACTTAAAGGGCCGGCAGAAGTATTCATAGACCCTAATCGGCTTTCTCCCGATGGTACTATTAGAATTGAGCTGGTTGGTTTTTCACATGATTTTAGATATGTAGCTGTTAAGCAATCTGAGGCTGGTTCTGATTGGTCGGAAATTAGGGTTATTGAAATCGCTAGCAGACGTATGCTTCCCGACCAGATAAAATGGGTAAAGCTTTTTGGAGTTTCATTTTATAAGGATGGCTTTTTTTACAGCGGATATGATGAGCCAGCTCCAGGTCAAGAACTAATAGCGAGTAACGAATATCAGAAAGTCTTTTACCACAAACTAGGCGAACCCCAGCAAAAGGATACTCTGATTTATGAAGACCGTAAAAATCCGTTTAGATATTCTTATCTGAGTATAACTGAGGATCAGAGATATGCTATATTGACGGTAATTGCGGGAACTTCAGGAAGTGAGTTTTACTGGAAAGACCTGGCTGCCAATAAATCTGATTTCAAGCTTCTGATTCCAGGTTTCGATAATGATAGCATTGTTGTAGACAATCTTAACGATAAATTTGTAGTAATGACCAATGTAGATGCTCCTAACTACCGCCTAGTAATAATTGATACGAAAAATTCTTCTAAGCAAAATTGGAAGGAGATATTGCCAGAAAAGCCTAATGTTCTTTTTTCAGTTACCAAGGCTGGCGGCTGTCTTTTTGTTACATACCTTGAGGATGCTCACACTAAGGTATATCAATATAAGTCTAATGGTAGCCTGATAAAAGAAGTTGAACTTCCGACGATCGGAACAGCTTTGGGTTTTAATGGTTGGCGGGATGATAAGCAGATTTTTTATACATTTCAGTCTTTTACCTATCCGCCTACTATTTATATATATGATTTAGCGACAGGACAGTCTAAACCTTTTGCACGACAGGAAGCCAAATTTAATTCCGAAGATTTCGAAGTCAAGCAGGTTTTTTATAAAAGCAAGGATGGGACTAGGATACCAATGTTTATCGTTCATAAAAGAGGCCTCATACTTAATGGCAAAAATCCAACCTATTTAACAGGTTATGGAGGCTTTAATGCAAGTCTGCTTCCGTCTTTTGACCCCTCGATAATAGTAATATTGGAGAATGATGGCATTTTCGCTCAGCCTAATTTGAGGGGTGGAGGAGAATACGGTGAAAAATGGCATCGGGCCGGTATGCTCGAAAACAAGCAAAATGTCTTTGATGATTTCATTGCCGCGGCTGAGTGTCTGATAGATCAGAGATATACTTCACCTAAATATTTAGCTATTGCTGGGAGTTCTAATGGTGGACTTTTGGTTGGAGCTGCCATGACCCAGAGACCTGAGCTCTTTGGAGTTGCTTTTCCAAGCGTAGGTGTAATGGATATGCTTAGGTACCATAAATTCACCCTAGGATGGGGTTGGATTGTGGAATACGGTTCGAGCGATAAAGAAGAACAGTTCCATTATCTCTATAAATATTCTCCACTCCATAATCTGAAGGATGGGGTGTGTTACCCGGCCGCCATGGTGACTACAGCTGACCATGATGACCGGGTAGTGCCAGGGCATTCATTTAAGTTTGCAGCTACTCTTCAAGAAAAACAAGCATGTAATAAGCCTGTTTTGATTAGGATTGAGACTCGTTCAGGCCATGACTCAAGCAGCCTCAGCAAAGAGATTGATGAGCTGACTGACAAATACTCTTTTATGTTCTACATAATGGGTCTGAAGCCAATATACAAATGAATTTTAAGATATGCTTAAGGCAGCATAACTAGAGAGTTCAAGTGCTTAATTACCGACTTTAGTTTAAACTAAGAGAGACAGGTGGTAATATTACTTCTAAGAATATAGGCCATAAGAAAGGAGAAAAACGATGATTAGAGTATCGGAATTGATTACACGAGCTGGCTTTTTAAGTTTTCTTTTGATCATGTCCCTGATTATCTCGGGCCAGGCTCAAGGCGAAAATGCTTCTCTGGATAAGAAGCCGCTAAAAGTCTACATTTCCGTGGATATGGAAGGGATTTGGGGTGTAGTTCATATCAATCAGTGTTCAGATGACTCGCCTGAGTACCAGCAGGCCAGAAGATGGATGGTCGAAGATATCAATGCTGTCATCGAGGGCCTCTTTCAGGGCGGGGTAAACGAGGTGGTGGTTAACGATTCTCATGCCACTATGAGGAATATCATTGCCAGCGAACTTGATCCTAGGGCCACGCTTATTTCCGGTTCGCCCAAGCCCATGATGATGATGGAAGGAATTGATTCCAGTTTTCAGGCCTGTATTTTTGTCGGCTATCACGCCCAAGCAGGCTCGGCTCCAGCTATCCTTGACCACACGATTTTTGGGGCAGTCATTTATTCTATCAAGATTAATGGGATTGAAATGCCTGAGCTTGGCATTAATGGAGCTATAGCCGGCTATTATCATGTGCCGGTGGTTATGCTGACTGGAGATACTGAAACCTGCCGGCAGGCCAAGGAAATTCTGGGAAATGATCTCATGGCTGTGCCGGTCAAGGAAGCGGTCGGCCGCTTTGCTGCCAGAAATTTTCCCAGGGAAAAAGTCCTTGCCAACCTCAAAGAAGGTGCTAGAAAAGCCATTTCTTCTCTGGATAAATTTAAGACCTATGAGCTCAAGCCGCCTTGCCAATTTGAAGTCAATTTTCACAACAGCCAGCAAGCTGAGATTGGACTGTTAATTCCAGGCGTGAAAAGAATTGCTCCAAGAACTCTGTCTTTCAGTGCGCAAGATTACGCAGAGGGCTTTAAGCTCTTATGGGCTCTGATTTTCTTAGCTTCAGGTAGCTGAGCCTGGCTCAAGATTGAGTCAGAATTTTTTAAAATAAAAAAGATCGCTTTTTAACTTAATTTGAGATGACTACAGAAATCACAAGTTGGCAGAGGAAGAGGGATTCGAACCCCCCGTTCCGGAGACCGGAAAGCGGTTTTCAAGACCGCCGACTTAAAGCACTCGGCCATCCCTCCGGAAAGAAACATTTTAACCCGGGACACCAGAGATGACAATAGGCTGTATCAGTTCAGGACATTGGTGACACCTTAGCGTTATGGATTTTCTCCTACTGGAGATAATACTCAAAAGGAGTTTTGAGTTTCAGGGCCCGAACTGACTCATCTAAAATCTACACGAAACTGATTAGTTGCTTCACGAGAAAATCCAGACGAAAATTCTTTGCTTTCTGGCTCGCCTTGAAGCTAGATTTGGTGGTGAGATTAGCCAGGAGGCGAAGCGATGGGTTTAGAGATGAAAGTTAAGAGAGCGATATTAAAGGAGCTAGCCTGTAAGTATCAGCGGAGCTCTAAGAAGGGCAAGGGCCAGGTGCTGGAGGAGTTTTTAGAGTGTAGTGAACCCCGAAAAGCAAGACACTTTTTCTCGCTTTGAGAGATAGAGTTCTTTTTAAAAAATAGTCCATATCGTTTGACTCACAAACTGTTATACTGACCCCTTGAGGAGGTGGACACCTCTGAGACTACTACTCAAGAGGCAGCTATCGCCGCCGCCAGAAAGGCTCATTCAGAATGCCCTGGAGAGCTTGATGCCGCCCTCTGGAGCATCGGCCGGAAATGGTGTTTTGCAGATAACCCTGATTGCTTCTCATGCCCTGTAAATAATTATTGCGAGAAAATTGCTACCTATTAGCACCAGCTTGCCTGCCTTATTAGCTCATCAAGTTTATTAAGTTATCAACTTATCTTTATCAAACAAAAACACTCTCTCTCCGGCGCGGCTAAGCTCGCTGGGGTCGTTAGCTTTCCTGGCTCGCTTAATCAGAGCCTCGGTAAATCCGCTCCTGCTAAAAAGGCAGTAATATTCTTTTCGCTCTCTCTTTTTCCAATCAACGAGATTGGCTTTCATTGTCAAATTGTCTAAGAAGTCTACTCTAGAGTAGACTTCTGTAAAGTAGACTTTGTGGCAGATTAAAAAGGAGAATATAAATTAAAGGGGGGGACGTGATACTCTGTCCCTCTTTTAAAAGGTAACAAGCCAACCCAATCATATTTATTTCAATTATCTTAATATTCATCTTTCATCGATGACATGATTTGGAGGTATCGTTGCCGGGTGCCGGCTATACTCTATAAATAGTTGATAACACTTCAAATCGGCTGGCCCGACCCCATTCACCTCTGAAGGCACGGGAAATTAATGTTAGATTAAGGGAAAAAGCATAAAATATAAGCTGTGAAAGCCCTTTTTACCGCTCAAAGGTAATAGCCATGAGAATTCTCATCATTGAGGACCACCGGCCGCTGGCTCAGAGCCTGGCTCGCGGCCTGCGCGAGGAAACCTATGCGGTGGATACTGCCTTCGACGGAGAAGAAGGGTATTTTCTGGCCGAAAGCAACCCCTACGATGCCATCATCCTCGATTTAATCATCCCGAAGCTCGATGGCCTGGAGCTGCTCAAAAAGCTGCGTCAGAAAGGTATCTCGACTCCCGTTTTAATTCTGACTGCCCTGGATACACCGGAGCAGATTGTGGCCGGCCTCGAAACTGGAGCCGATGATTACCTCATCAAGCCCTTTCATTTCGAGGAGCTGCTGGCGCGAATCCGGGCCCTTATCCGGCGTGAGACACACCACAAAGATCCGCTGCTCAAAGTTGCTGATCTGGTCATCAACACCCGGACCAGACAGGTCGAACGCTCCGGCCAGGAGATTGTGCTCACGGCCAAGGAATATGCCCTCCTCGAATATCTCGCTCTTCACCAGTGTGAAGTGGTGAGCCGCAGCGAACTCTGGGAGCATGCCTATGACTGGGCAGCCGAGCTGAACAGCAATGTGCTGGATGTCCATCTCCATCACCTCCGCCAGAAAATAGACCAGCCCTTCGCGACAAAACTTTTGCACACCGTCAAAGGTGCTGGACTGGTTCTGAAGTGCCCTGATGATGCAGCTGGAATTGAAGAGCCGGTCGAATCCAGAACCGAGTCTCAAAACAGACCTGCCCCTGAAGATTCATCGGGAGCAACGCCGCACCAGCCAGCCACCCGCTCTCGGCGCCGCCGCGACTCCGCCCGGGGTTCCCGATGAAAATTCTAAAATCTCTGCGCTGGAAATTAACGCTGTGGTTTGTTTTGCTTCTCATGGTCATTTTTCTGGTACTCGGCATTTTCGTTTATGCCAGCCGCCGTCAGGCTCTCTATGAAAAGTTTGATGCCGGGCTCCACCTGACCGCCCTGTCCATTTCTAACTTCCTGGCCCAGGGGGAAGATAATTCTCTAGCCTGGCTGGAGTCCAAACTCAACTCGATTGAGCCGGCTACGAGCTTTTTTATTTATGATCCGGCGGGCAGAATAATTCTGCGGCGGCCGCCTGGGCCAGCACCAGAGCCTGCAGCCGCACCGCGGCCTGCTTCTCTCCCTGAACCTTCATCAGAGCCGGAACCTTCACCAGCGTCTCCGTCGGTTCCAGCATCTCTCTCTGCAGCCGCGTCTCCATCTGCTCCAGCGTCTGTGTCTTCGCTCAGCCACGCCCAAAATGACCAATCTGTTTCCGCTGAGCTTTCAGTCGGTGAAAAATCCATCGACCCTCTTGAACAACGTCTGGCTGAACTTCTCGGCGATTACCGCACTAAACAATCGTCCGGACCGGCCAGCTATACGATAAAATTGAATGCGACTGTTAAGGACCATACTGAACGCGCCGACACCGGCCCTCACACTGCCACAGGCCCCGGCACTGCCACCGTTCCCGAGAC
>Ga0208825_1000971_pt1 | contig 24056 bp, 27 predicted proteins | sample AD_UKC113_MetaG_FD_184450 | JGI IMG/M metagenome (GOLD analysis project Ga0208825, IMG submission 184450) | Active sludge microbial communities of municipal wastewater-treating anaerobic digesters from Hong Kong - AD_UKC113_MetaG (SPAdes)... | ecosystem: Engineered > Bioreactor > Anaerobic >...
TCATCTGTGACGCCATACACGTCCTTGTTCATGTAACATTCGTTTACCATATTCATTCTCCTTTATCAGTTATTTTAGGACCATTGGTCCTGGGATGGGGTTGATAGGCTCAACCCCTCAAAGGCCTTATTTTGCTGCAGCTACCTTCTTGCTCTTCCTAGGTTTCCTCTCCTTCTTAGGTTCACTATTGGGTACCTCATCAGTATTGGCTTCTGGTGTCTCCTCTACCTTAGGTTCTGCCTTAACCTCCTCTGGGAGGTCCTTAGCTAACTCTGTCTTGAATCCAGTTTTGGTGTAGGGCTCACTACCTATCTTGGACGGCTTCTTAAGCTGTCCAGAGACTAAACTCGCCTCCATTGTCACATACCCAATCTGCTCTCTATCCTCTGTGTATCTACCAACTGTTACTATTACCCGGATGGTTGCCCATGCCCAGGCCCCATTGTTGTACTTAGGACTTACCTCATTACCCTTGGCTGACTTGTTGACTGGTATTATCTCATCAACCTCTATGGACTGTAGTGTGTATCTGTCCCCGAGGTTCGCTATCCATTCCTCTATGTCAGTACCAACCAGGCGGACTACTGCAGATGTTAGTAACTCATCAGTGTTATACCTATTCGGTAGCTTGTACTTGTCGTCTCTCAGGTCAGCTGGGTTCCACTCAACGCCAAATATCCCAGCATTATCACACACCCACTTCCTGAAACTCTCACGCTGTGCGGACTTATTCTCAGCTTCGTTTGGCTGCCATGCTGTCTGGCTAGCCATCACCGTTGTTATGTGCCTGTGTGTCTTGTAGAACTTAGCTATCAACCCCATCCCAGTGAGCTGTACGCTCACCTTGTTGGCTCTCTTGTTCTCAGTTACTCTTGTTTCTGCTCTGTTATCTGTTGTCATATTACTCGATCTCCTTTATTCCTCATCCGGTATCTCCGGCTTGTTGGTAGTTAGTGTTTCACGTGAAACACCCCATATCAGCCACCGCTCCGTGTCGGTAGCTCATACCGGGCGTCACCCGGTCATCTCTATTCGTCTTCCTCTTCGTCCAGTATCTCTATCTCGGTTTCGATGCCATCAAGTGAATCCCTTGCCCAGGATTCCATCTCCATGGTGAAACCGTCGTAGATTCCTGTCTCGTCTGCTGTCATAATTATCTGTGCGGCAGTATCCCAGAGTACTTCATCGGATTCAGCATCCTCGTATCCTGCATCTATTAGGTAGGATCTCCACTGTGCTTTTGCCACTTCGTGCATATCTGCGATTGTATTGTATGTTCTTCTCATATTGATCGATCTCCTTTATTCCTCATCCGGTATCTCCGGCTTGTTGGTGGTTAGTGTTTCACGTGAAACACCTCCCGAGGCCAGCCAACCGCACCGACCTCACTCTTCTATTATATCACACTCGAGGGGTGCGTGTCAAGTAGTGAGAAAGGGCAGAAGAGAATAATTACCTCTCCTAATAACTGAATATTTTAGACCAAAGTCAATTACCACTTATCTCGTTCCAACCAGCTTACTATACTTCCAAGAATATATTCACCACGGCTTTCTAAGAATATATAATATATTATATCGAATATCACACACGCAAGGACTACTATTATTTGCCAAAACCATAGGAGGGATGACTATGATAAAAGGCAAATGTACAGTATGTGGTAACGTAAAATGGCTCAATCACGCAGGAAAGTGTCCAATTTGTATAGTCAAGAAGGACAACGACATAAAATTATCAAATAGTCAGAGTAATGTAGTAATATGCAAAGAGGAGGATGGCGAAATTGACTAATACTGTGGATAGTATAATTATTCTCCTGGCTGCTGCGATTTTAAGTTCTTATGGCGGACCAAGGATAAAATCTTAAGTTAGGAGGTGAGAATAATGGCAATTATAGTATCAATACTTGCAATACTAATATGCATACCGATAATAGATAATGGGTGTAATGTCGCACCATCAAACAATGATGAGTAAGGATGTGGTAATATGGGCAAGATGATTTGGCTAAATGATGAAATAGATATAATACTATCGATGTGTCGGCAGATAGATCCAGATGACGTGGACTACAGATATTAAGTTAGGAGGTGGGAATAATGGCAACTAGTCCTATAAGTGGCAATAGAGGACTATATCAAACGGCATGTGAGGCATCACCGAATAAGACCCAGATAGATGCTTGGATTAATGAAGGTAAATCAAACGCCTGGATAAGCCGTGAGTTGAAACGGCTTTACGGCGAGAAGATATCTGATAAATCCATAGGGAAATATCGCGAGTATAGGGAAACTAGGGTTATGAAGGAACTTGAGAATGATCCAGAATATCAGCGGAAAATGCAACTAGCCACTCAGACCCTGGTTGATCAGGTTAGTAAGGTAAAACCCATTAGTATCATCAACCATCTAAATGATACTATAGACCATTGCACAAAGTTGCTGGCTGATGCGAAGTTAGATGAAATCAAAATAAAAACTGTACAAGACATGAGATTTATATACATGACACTCATGGAAGCACTCAAGATGCAATCAGACCTGGTGATGAAGGCTCAGCAATTCCAGAAAATAGAGGAGAACCCAGATCTATTACGTCCAACTGTCAATCTGAATGTCAAAGCAATCCTTGTGGACATATTAAAGGGGGTGAGTGATGATGGAGCTAGATCCGCAATTATCGATCGCATTAGAACAGGCATTGGGAAGTATGAGCAGGGAGGACATGCTGGATATCCTGTCGGACATAGATCAGGTATCATGGACGGAGAATCGGAGAACATTGAAGGGACAGCCGTTCTCATTTCAGAATCGTAATTACCTACTTGATATATATCGTGACCAATACCAAGATATGATAATAATGAAGGGTAGACAGGTAGAAATGTCAGAGTTTAGTATGAACTGGTTGCTGAATAAACTCGATAGACATCCATACACCGCTGGTCTACATGCATTCCCACGTGAAAAGCAGTGTCTAAGATTTAGTAAACAGAGATTGGATTCAGCAATAAAAGATAGTGTATATATTAGAGATTGGTACTCAGATCGTGAATCAGAATTACTAATGCGTAAATTCATTAAGAAACCCGAAGATGGTCAAAAGAATGGTGCATATAATTTCTACTTCCTGGTGCATACATGGGAGAGTAAGAAAGATACGGTCGGTGATGCTGCTAGAAATATTACACTTGACTTTATAGTATATGACGAACGTCAAGACCATCCAAACGATGTTGAGACAGTACTTGGAGAAGGTGCTTCACATAGTGAATTCAAACAAACATTAACACTTGGAACACCCAAATTACCAGGTATACAGTTTGATCAACAGTGGGAAGCAAGTGATAAGAGATATTGGTTCGTGACCTGCAGTAGGTGCGGTAGACAATCAATAATCACCATGGACAATATACTGGATTCTGGTGATGATGAGTTGGGATATTATTATGGGTGCACACACTGTAAAGAACCATTAGATAGAAATATGGGACTATGGCAAGCAACCAATCCGCAGCGTAGGCCACTATATCGTGGATACCATATCAACCAGTTAATGGTATGTTGGATAACTGCAAATGAGATAATGAAAAAGAAAAATTCCCCTAACTATAGTAAACGTAGGTTTCATAATGAGGTATTGGGTGAGGCTTATGGTGGCGATGATATCCCAATGACATGGACAGCTATGATGAATTGTACCAAAAATACCTACAAGTTGGGTCAAGTAGATAATAATAAACTATATGGAGGGGTTGACTGGGGTAATACATCATATTGCGTGGTACAGACCAAGACATCAGTAGGACATAGGCTCATAGATATTATAATAGCATCCGATTCAGACCCAAGAGAACATCCAAAGACAATCGCGAGGGGTCTCAAGAAATATAAAGGATATATTAAGAGGGTGGTTGCGGATGCCGGACCTGATATCTCCAGGACCAATAACCTACGTGATGAACTCAAGAGTGAAGGTATATGTAATGACGTATGGGCATGTTACTACCTCACACCACCAGCCAAGACCGATACTGCATGGAATAATAAAGAAGGATATGTATCAGTTGGTAGATCTGAAATGATTGATAATATCATTGATGAGGTATTGGATGAGTATTTCATAATACCTGGCGAAGATAAGAATATTGATAGAGTAGATGACCTAATGGAGCACTTCACAAATATAGTTGCTGAGAAGGTCGAAAATACGGCAGGGAATGCATTCGTATTATACGTAAATACCGGACCTGACCACTTACTACATGCTAAGCTATATAGTGATGTCGCATCGCTAGGTGAGACAGGTAGTCCAATAGCAGCTGCAGCTAAGCCATTTGTTCCACGAAGAGAGATCGTGATGGCGTCCAAGGGTGGTCTAATAGTACCAAAACCATCACAGACTAGTTCAAAATTCCCAATATTCGGGCGAAATAGAAGGAGGAGATAATATTATGGGATATGAAGTAACCATGGATAATAATGTCGTAGGGTATCTTGGACATGATGGAAAGATGATATACAATAAGGAGAAGATATCAGAAATGATTGCCGGACAAACATCATCTGGCAAGAAGGGTAGTAAGGGATTCTTATCATCTGTTAGGGTAGTATATAGATGGGATAGAAATCGTAAGATGAATAATGATGCTATCTACGCATTGTGGAAGTCAAATCCATTAGTACAGAACAGGATCAGACAACTCAATGCATTAGTATTTGGTCGCGGACTAACGTTCTCATATGATGACGAAAATACAAATGAACTCATCAAGAGATTCTGGAGACGTAATAAACTACGTCAGAAATTGAACTCAATATGTACAGATACACAACTGTATGGGGAAACATTCATCGCATTATTTCCACAACCCACTGGTGATGTCACAGTATCTGTATTTGAATCTAGTCAGGTTGAGATAGATTTCAATCCGGAAAACCCAAGTGATGTCAACAAGTATATTGTGGCATATAAGGACGAGGAAAAGAATAAGGATATGACAATAGAATTACAGCCTATAGAGAAATACCTGAATGAGTTAGAATATCCAACAGGAACACTCGGGACAATTAGAAAGACAGTCAATAAGGTTAAAAGAACACTTGGATTGGCTGGTGCAGCCAGGGTAAAGGGCAAAGGTGTGATGATACACGTGAAGTTCAATAATTCAAGTGCCGAGATACATGGTACATCTGATTTCAGACAAGTATTCCAGGTGCTTAATGAATATATGGACTTTAGGGGTGATAGGTTGGCGATACACCAAACATATGGTAGTCCAGCATGGGATATATCAATAGATACCGATGACCCAGATGTGATAACTAGGAGGATAGATGAGCTGGCTGGATTTACTATAGGATCTAATCCAGTGCACAATACAAAGGAAACATGGAAGCCACTGGAGTTCAACCATGCTGCAGATGATGCACAATATGATGAGAAAGCAATGCGTGGACTAATTTGTGCAGGTATGGGATTTCCAGAACACCTATTGTTCAATCAGACAGTTGATGGTAATGGGTACGATGATGGTACATTTGCATTAAACAAACTGGCCGAGGATATGCAGGATATGTTTGGTGATGCATTTATAGATATGCATAAGTTCGTGGTTGCCATAGGCGGTGGTGACATAGCTACCATAGACGAAGGTGAAATAATATTCCCACAAATTAGTACAATGTCAGAGAAGGCCAAAGCCGAGACATATGTACTCAAAGTTGGTGCACAGATATGCTCACGTAAGACAGCAGCACTGAATACTGGACATAATTGGAAGATAGAGGAACAGCAGATACTAGAGGAGATAGATATGTTCGGTAAACTGATGGGTGATGAGGCAAATGGAGGGAGATTAGGAGGAAGATTTAGCAATAGGTCAAATAATCAGAACAGTAACAGGGATGATGGTAGTGATGACAAGAATTCAAGGAATAAAGGTAAGAATATTGGATCACAGACCTTTGGTAACCGTAAAACAAATGACTAATAAGTAAAGAAACATGATATATTTTCCTGTTTTCAAGAAATTTTTCAAGAAAATTATCGATTATCGAACGGCGTTTCATTAAATCCTGATGGGACGCCCATTTATCAAATTATTACAACGGTATAACATATATCTATTATTTGATAAATAGGTGATAAACTCAATAGGAGGTGTAATAGATGAATATTGGTAAGCTCACGAGAGTAACACTATCCCAGGATGTTAAATATAAGGGTAATACAAAGAATAGTGGCTCACAATTATATATACCTGTAACATTGGCTAGTGAGTGGATATCGAAGGGTATAGCAACTGGTAATCTAAATGAACAGATAGAAACACTTGGTGATATAGCGGATATAACAGGCACTATACAGACCGACCTTAATTCGCAAAAGGCTGAAAATGCTAACTTAAAAAAAATGATTGATGGAACTATTACTGTAACATCAGAGGGCCAAGGCCCAACAATAATAGAGTATGACAATTTAAAAGTTGGCAGTAGATTTTTAATTCAGAATGTTTCAGAAACTGCTCTTTGTAATGTATTTACACGTCAGACAGCTACAGGCACAAACGTTGAAAAAATGGTTGAAAATTTCGCTGCTGGAAATTCAAGAATTTATGAAGTTACAGTAGAAGCAAGTGTAATATATGTGTACCTTAATAATGCAGGAACTGTAATTATAAAAGATTTGTCCAAAGTATCACCTAAATTAGACGAGGTCGCAGAAAAAACTCAAAAATTTGAGGGCATTGCCACACTAGTTAAAAGAACAGCCGATATTGACGACAGCCGCTACAATACCACTATTTATGGTACTAAATTCTCCGTAAAAAACGGTCATACTTACCTTATTACAAATAAAAATGCAGAAGGTGCGGCCATTATGCGATTTGGTACTAATGCCACTACTTACATTTCGGGTTACCAAGTCACTGTGAACGGTGGTCAATCTGTCGAGTTTACAGCTACGCAAGATACTAGTTACATTGCTGGATTTTCTAATAATGCAGCGGGAACTCATTTGACAATTGAAGATTTAAGTACATCCATTAAAGGACGTGTTGAAAAGATTGAAGCAAATACGGTATTTAGTGGTATTCCATTGGTTAAGTTTAATTTTGACCATACGTTAAGGGATGTATCAACCGATGTTGCTGTAATAGATTGGACAAAAGCTGATAGTTACCAAGAAGCACCTGATTGTTTAGTAATGGAACAAGTATACACTTTATTTGATGAGCTTGTTACAAATAATCCTACTTATGTCACAAGGGTTGATGCTGCGGTAGAAGCAGGTTTGACTTATCCAGCATATGCTAATGGAATTTCTACTGCTGGCACTTATCTAGTAACTCCTGCTTATAAAGTGTGGATGTATAAATTTATTGATACAAATACGTTTGTTAATACTGCCATCTCCAAAAAGAAAAAATTATTTATAATTGGCGGTACACATGGAAATGAAAACGCAGCTCCCTTTAATTTATATTTATTCGCAAAACAACTTTGCAGTGGGTTTTTGACAGATGATAATTTCCTCAAATTACGTCAAGCGTATAACATATACATTATACCTTGCCTTAACGGATATGGGATGTATCACGTTACAAGAGGTAATGCTAACAAGATTGACATAAACAGAAACTATCCTACCGCTGGATGGGTAGTAGCTAATGCAGATACACAAGAATCGCCTACGAATAACCGCTATACAGGAGCGGTTGCAGGAAGTGAATTTGAAGTACAACTGGTTATGGCTATAACTAACTTGATTAAGCCGGATATAGCAATAGATCATCATAACTATTCGGTTGCCGACTGGCAATTTTATACTACGATAGGAGACACAAAAAAGACACCACTGGTATACCAAAGCTTGGTTGATTGTACCTATACCTTTAAAAAAGAAAAGTCAACATATTTTGGCACAAGTAGTGGTTTGCTTATAAACAAAACTGGTTCTGCACCGGGAGAGATATCATCACATGTTGGGATGGCCCCCGGGTGGTGGGATGCAAATGGAGTAAAATTCAGTGCAACAGTAGAAATATCTCAAAACATAAACTATCAATCTGGCGTGTTTGCAAATACTAAAGTTGACAATTATGGCAATGACGCGTTTTCCATCGGCGAATATACATTACGCAATCAAATATTGAGGTATTGTCAATGGGTGTTGGAAAGGTCTTAAGTTCGCATAAGGAAAATTAAACGAATAAGACAGATTACCATGGCTATAGTATTTATTGGGTACTATAGCCATCATTATATTCATAGTAGAATAAAACCAATATGGAGGTATTACTATGGATAATACAAATAAGGAGAAGTTCATAATAAGTGTTGTTGGAAAACTGATGGAGGTATATGATAACATAAGTGCACAATCTGTAAGAAATATGATCGAATACGAATTACGTGATTATGGAGTCAGTTAGATAATCTGTTAGGAAACACCTTGTGTGATTGTCAATATTACACACCGTTGATATATGTCTAATATTTTGCAAACAAATGGTGATTAGTAGGTGATATGATGAGTGATGTAATAAAGGGGTATAAGATTGGTGAGTTGAAAGCTAGCATAATAGAATATGGTATGACACTAACCACAAATATCCCAAACAGTCCCAAGGTAAATGTCGATGCGATCACCGCTGATGATGATAACCCAATGTTCGTCATACTTGAGATATGTAGAACTGGTATATCGAAGACTAATAATCGTAGATATAGCAGATCAAACATGACCGAGCTGGCGAACCTCACCCCTGGTGTTATGGGGTATCTAGGACACCCAGATCCTATGAAGACAGGGTTTGAGTTCCGTGATCCACACAATATCTACGTTGGTGCGATGGTGGAGGATCTACAGGATGGTGGTGCAAGGTGTCTTGGAAAGACATACCTATTCAAGTCATCGCCATTGAGGGAGTGGGTACCGAAAAGTATTGCAGCAGGTAACCCAATGACAGTGTCGATAAATGCCATAGGTGACGTAATGAGGTTGCCGGACGGTACGCTTGAGGTATTGTCGATCAATGAACTCGAGAGTATTGACTGGGCGAATCCGGGTACCGAGGGTGTTGGTACAGCACGTGCAATGGATATAGTGTCGGAAATGCAAAATACTAATAATCAGAAGGATGGGGGTAACGACATGGCAGAGAGAAATGAAATAATAAAGGGTATAACGGTTGCCGAGTTGAAGGCATATAACCCTAATAGTGTTACTGAGATCATAAGGGGGATATCAGTTGCTGAATTGCAATCAGCCAACCCAGATTTGTTCAAGGCAGTACAGGAGACTGGTAAGATTGTCGAAATGAAACTCACAGTTGAAGGAAATGAGAGGATAGTGAAATTAGATGATGTGCAGGGTATAATCAGTGCACAGGATGCGAAAATATCAGAATTGCAGGGTAGACTCACAGCACAGTCACTCGATGGATATAAGACAAGGAAGATCAATGAACTCGTACCTGAAAATCTCAGAGAGCATGTATCAAAGAGGGTAATTGGTACTAGTGAGAAGCAGATTGATGATTCCATCACAGCAGAAATGGCATACATCCAGGAATTACAGAAGATTGGGTCAGTACCTGGCAATCCAGTTAAGCAGGAAAAGTCAGATTTGATAGAAGGATTCAAGCAGATGTTCGCAATGGACAAGGACAAAAAGAAATAATACACCATAATAAATAATTATTTTATTAGCAGGGAGGAATAACGAATGGCTATAAATAAGGAATATAAAGTCAACGAGGGTAACTTCATCGGTCACCAGGAGCCACAGGCACTTGGTTCAGCACAGGCAAAAATATTTGCTAAGGGTGCAATTACCAAGGGTATGGTACTTGAATCAACTGGTACCGACTGGGAGGTACAGGCAGCATCTGATGGTAGTACAAAGGTTGTTGGAATAGCAGCATTTGATGCAGCAGATGGCAAGCCAGTAACATTGGATACAGAGGGATTCGTAAAATTGTCAGCATCAAATGCATCTATAGCAGCAGGTGATAGGGTAGTTGCAGCTGGTAATGGATATGTTAAGAAGATGCCAGCATTGACCATTAGTGCATCACCAACCAAGGCTGAGATAGATGCAGCACTCGCAGCGGTGTTGGGTAAGTGTGGTATAGTTATAGCTGGATGCTCAGCAAACGGCAACCCATACGTTAAGTGGTCTATATAATTAACTAATCAACTATACGGTAGGAGGTAATAGCACATGGCTAATGAGGTTAAGTGGAAAGATATTTCACTGAGAGAGTTACAGGGCACACCTGACTTCCCAAACTTGATGGAGGTAGGGTTAAATCCACTGTTGCTCGATAGTGCAAATGAAGAGCCATCACAATATGAGGAATTATTTATGAGGTTTGACCTCGTGAGGAATAATGTCCCATTCCCGTCATTCAAGGGACTCGTGGTTGGTAAAATTACAGAGGGTGAAGAAATCCCATTCATCAGTCTTGGTACTGGTAAGGTAACAGTAAGTGCCGAGGATTACGGTGTAAGATGTGGATTTACGCACCAGATGATCCGTGATTCCGAAGTCGATGTAATTAGGTTTACAACGATGGAACTTGGTAAGGCACATACTAGAACTAAGAACAAGGTGGCATTTGCTGCACTTGAAGCTGGTGCTGGTAACTCAGCAGCTGCTATAACAACTGGTACATTGTCAATAGCCGACATACGTAAGGCTAAGACTGCTGCAGCTAAGTTTACAGAAGCTGGTAGTAATATACCAAGACCGACATACTTCACACACCTTGTAATACACCCTGATCAACAGGACGACTTGGTACCTATTGACAACTCATCAGTACCACCTGGAATAGTACTCGACCAGAACACTGGTGAAGTCAAGGGTTGTGCGGGTCTTAAGGTAATTGTTACAGCATGGGTAACACCTGGTGTAGCATTACTCGTAAGAGCAAAGGATAAACTCCTGTATTGCGTGCGTGAGGAATTAAAGCTGGACCGTACTGAGAACTTCAATACGGCAGCAGAAGAGGTTAGGACATTGGAAGCATATACGTTCGCCATCCTGTATGGTGATAATGTCTACAAAATTACTGGATGTTAAAAACTGCTACGGTTAATGTATTAACCGTAACAAGCTGCGAGTGATCATCTATTTAGATATACTAAAAAGAAAGGTGGTCACTCGCATGATAAAAAGACATCCGATTGCTAATAATTGGCTACCAGCCAATCTATGGGTGAGTTATCATATGGTAGCCACCCTTTTTAATTATTCAGAATATGGAGGGATATTGATATGGTAAGATGTACGTTTGTTGGACCTGGTGTATGGAAGGATAGATGTGGGAAGTTGTGGTCAGCCACACAGAATGATAATCCGGACGTATTACGTGAGCGTGATTTCGATTCTATAGATGATAGAGACGATTTACAGTTTATGATAACATATGGTGAAATGTTAGAGCAACACATTGATGTTGTACCAGAAGTACCAGGTGATAAAATCCATGAGACACCAGAGGTTATTCCAGAGATTCCAGAGATCATTCCTGATGTCCAAGTCGAGGTACAGGAAGAAATACCCGTAATACCTGAGGTGCAGGTCGAGGTACAGGTAGCACCAGAAGATAAGAAGGCTACTAAGGCACAGCAGATAAAAATAGGTAAATAATGGGGTGATTATATGGCAGCTACATCCACTGAGAGATTGATCTCACAGGTAATAAGCAAACTGGATGATATGCCATTGTCATTCGACGATGAACAGGCTGATATCGAATCAAGGGTATCAGCCTCAATTATTGATGCATTACGTGATATGGGTGTTGGCGTCGATGGCATTGAGCAGAATTCAAAACTTGAGTTGTATGTGGAACTTAGAGCAACGTGGTGGACACTATTTAGATATAAGAATTCGTCTGCAGTATATTTCAAGTATGGTACTGGTACAAATGATGGTAAGACAGTTGACAAGACGATGATAACGAAGGCCATAGGTGATATAATGGATGAACTGGACATGCAATACCAGCAATATAAGCCGAATGTCACTGGTATGGTTGGTGGTATATGGAACATAGCCAGACGTGAAAGTACAAAGTTGAGGTAGGTGATGGCCATGAAGATAACCAGACGTGATAAGTATATAATGTGTAATGATGTTGCATCAATAATAGACGATTGGTCCACCAATATTACCATAAATAGGTTGAAGCCAGCCAAACAGCAGCCGGGATTTAATCCACTACTCGGTGAGGTCGTCGGGACGCCAGGATATGATACCATCATTAGTCGATTACCTGTTGAGACATACTATATGCAGCCGGATAGTGTGAAACCCAGCATAGGTGGCGATAGGTATGAGGGAAGGGTAAATATTCATATACCAGTTGATAGGTATGATATGTTGAGATCCAATGATGGTATAGTGGTATCATTGAGGATGTGGTTACCACGGTATGTGTGTAGAAAACTCAGTAGAGATATTAATATGCCAATAATATTGGATGAGGAATGTATATTTACGTTCGAGGGTGTTGATAACTCATCATGGAGACTTAGACAGATAAAATGTATGCCAGCCACCGTCATAGTGTCTGCAGTAAAGATGGTTGGTGATCCATATGGAGGTTAAGTTCAGGGTACGTGGTGTAACGAGGTATGTCAGGGATCTATCACGTATGAAGAATGATGGCAATGCATCGGCAATACGTGGCGTATTGAAGGCTGCACAATATTTATTGGAAAAGGTTAAGGCAAAATTTGGGACATATCAGCAAACTGGTGGTAAACCTGGTGGAAGAGGTCCATGGCCTAAATTGAAATATGAGACTATTGCACGTAAGTTGAGACGTGGACACTCCAAGGGTCCGTTATTGGCCAGTGGTAGCATGAGGGATTCCATAACTATCGTAAAGGGTGGTAAGGGCAGGATATCTGCATCGATAGGATCTAATGACCCAAAACTCATACACCATATATACGGTGCACCAAGGGCAGGTGTACCACAGCGTGACCCACTACTAGTTACTATGGTGGAAGAGAAGAAGAACTGCGAGGATATAATAGTAAATGAGATAACTACAGGATGGAAGAAAGGTGGTGGTAGTGTATGATACAACGTATGAAGTGTATAGAGTTTAATATGCTGATGTCATTACATGCATATATCGCCAGTGAGTTAATGTTGGTTGCTGGCGAATACGGTATAAACGGTGTGGATATCAATGTTGTATCAGCATATGCCAAGGACCTTACCAAGTTCACAAAACCCTCTATCATTATACAAAGGGTACATACTGGATCATCCAGTATAGGTATGGGGAATGTACTGGGAAGCTACTACGATAAATTGGACGATAGATACTTTGATGTCACTGGCAGGGTACATGAGAGTACAATACAATTAAACGTAGTATGTAGTACACAAACACACTGTACACAACTCATATCAGCACTGTCAGAGGGTGTATTAGATAAGACGGTAGATGTGGATAATGGAATTGTGATACCGCTGAATGATTACACCATCGATATTAATGCACCTCAGGTAATAGGGAGAATAGACATATGCGATGACTTAGACATATTGTATATGACTACAGATGACAACAAGGACTATACTGGTATTATAAGGACAGAATTCAGGACGGTCCAATCCAGGATAGTTAATGACAGACAATTCATTGATCTGTCAAAGGGTATCAGATACACACAGACAATAAAGCTATAAGGAGGAATATAGAATGCCTAATAGGGTAACTGGATCAACAGAGGTTATAAGTGGTGCAGCAGCATTGCCAGGTGGCAATAAGATGGTATATGTAATAGGCGGTAGAGGTATATCGCAACCATCACAGGATGAGAATGTGCCATTCGATGTAATAAGTACCGCGGATGCTGCAGATAAGTGGGGATCAGGTGCACCAGCTATAGATGTTGTAAAGACATTAATAAGCCTTGGTGTATCCCAGATACGTGGTGTACGTACTAGGAAGCCTGGAGTGCAGAGTACGGAATTACTAGTTGAGGGTACGGTCACAACATCCGGTAATGCATCATCAGTAGTGACAGCAGCTGGCATGACAGGATCACCAGTCACTGTAACCATAGCCGTATCGGCTGGTGATACAGCAGAGGTTGTAGCTGGTAAGATGCGTGCAGCACTCAAAGCCAATGCAAATGTAGCAGCATTTTTCGAAATATCTGGTCGTGGTAATAGGGTGGTGCTGACAGCTAAGACGGCAGCTGCGAATGATAACACAATGAATTTCACATTGGCAGTAGGCACATCGGCTGGATTAACACCAGTGACAACATCGGATAACACACCACCAGTAGCGGAGGCACAGACATATGATGATGCACTTGATTCACTCGCAAGGGAAGATCACCAACAGGCAATTATAGTTGTTGACACAGATAGTGATGTACCACATGCAGCTATCATATCACACTTGACTACAGCTGAGGCCGATGACAAGTTCAGATATGCCGTAATTGGTATGACACCAGGGGCATCAAATCCAGAATATACACTAAGGGCAGCTACATTTGCAGCATCAAAGAGGGTATTTATGGTTGGACCAAATCCGATCGATGCGAACGGTATACCAGTAAAGGGATACATAGCAGCAGCAGCATTTGCAGCAAAATTAGCTATTGAGACATCTGACCCAGCACTGCCACTTAATGGTGTCACATTTGATAATGGATTCAGTGGTGTTGAGAGGGTACTTGCATCAGTCGAGAGAAGTGCATTTATAACTGCTGGGATAACACCGTTGGTTGGTATTAATGGTGTACCATCTATCTATCGTGCGGTAACGTGTTCATCCGATGCGACATGGAAGGAAGTCACCACCGTTATGATAGCAGATTATGTACTAATATCTGTCATGGATCGTATAAAGGCCAATTATAAGAGAACAAAGAATGTCGTACGTATATTGAATGCAATGCGTACTGATGTTATAGATGTACTAGACACAATAAATGGACTTGAGATCATAGAAAATTTTGATCCAAAGACCGTGGTAGTATCGAGAGATCCATCAGACACATACGGTGCACTCATAAGTTACGACTTCGATGTGGTAACACCATTGTACACAGTAACAATAACTCAGAGGATGAAGGTATAATATGAATTGGGGTGATATAAATGCCAGATGGAGTAGGCGTAAAGATATTGACGAGCGATGATATATTCATCGAGATTAATGGTAAGAGAGTTGCTGGTGTTGAATCATACAGCACTAGATACTCAAATGATGTAAAAATGGTAGATGCATTTGGGCAGAGTACACCAATAGGGTTCACACTTGGATCAAAGAAGCATACAGTGGATCTTAGTAGGGTATACCTTGAGGATACTGCGATAAATGATGGAATAGACTTCTATTCATTGGCAAACTTCGCATGGAACTTGGTAATTATTAAGGGTGGTAAGAGGACCGTATACAGTAAATGTATTATATCCGATATCGCAGAGGATGGTACATTGAAGGATAAGGTGGCCGAGAAGATCACAGTAGTGGCGTTGGATAGAAAAGTAGAATAATTAGATAGGAGATGGATAACATGGCTAGTAGCAAGATAGCACAATTAAGACAAGGTATTCCTCCTCATAAAATTATAAATATACGTGGTGTGTCAATGGCGGTAGTATTACTATCGTCAGACACCGTGCGTAAGATAGAGGAGAAGGTTGAGCAATATTGTAATATAAATAAGGATAAAGTTAATGAGAACGTCCGTAACCAGTATTATGATTCTATGTTGGCATATGAATCACTCAGGGATGATAGTAATTTGGATGAACATATAGCTGATAATATGGACGAGATTACTAAGGTACTTAGTCCCACAGAAATCAATTACGTATGTACAATATACGGAGAGCTGATGATGGATAAGGACCCACGTAAACTTGAGCTATTAACCGCTGAGCAGTTCGAAGAGCTAAAAAAGTATTTAGAGGAAACGCCATTGAGCGATTTAAATACCGTATCGCTCGTACATTTAAGCAACTTCCGTCAAGCGATGATTTCAGGAAATTAACCGACGAACAATACCTATGGCTATATATACATGAGGCTGTAGACATAGATGAGCAGATGGACGCGATGTGTGATAAATGTAAGAATGAAGTATCCTCTAAGAATAAGTGTCGCAGGTGCGGTACTGTGATAAATAAGGGTGATAATAGTAAGTTCATTAATCCGAACTTTGATGTAAATAGGTTTGAGGAGTTGAAGAAGAATAGCAGGTAGAGTGGAGGGTGGAATGGATGGCAGATAGAAGGAGAATCGAGGTAGATATAATTGCCAACGATGAATCCTCCAGGGTATTTAACCGTGTAGCCACTCAGTCTCTCACAATGTCACAGAGATTTAATAACGCGATGACCAGTATAAGCCAAAACTTACACAGGTATAATACTGCGATGAGAACCTTTAATAGATATACCCAGATTGCCTTAGCAGGTGCTGGGTATATGATTTATAGGTTCACAAAAGATAGTATTAAGGAATTCGCAGAATTTGAGAAACAACACGGTAAGACTATGGGGGCAATAGCAAGTAACTATGACAAAACGATAGAGGCACAGAAGAGATTCATAAATGACTCCCAGAAGTTAAAGGAGATTGCACTCAAGCTAGGTACTGTCGGACCAGATGGGAAAGGTTCATTGTATAATCCACAACAGATATCATATGCACAGACAACATTAGTAAAGGCTGGTAAGACATCCGAACAGTTATTATCAACTAATATTATACCACAGATAGTACAATTTGCTGGTGGTAATGATATCGGTATAGAGGATGCAGCAGAATATGTGGTCAATATCGGTAATACATTTAAGATACCCATGGAAAAATGGGGAGATATGATGGATAAAATAACTAGGACAGCAGATTTGTCGACAATCGATGTACATGATATATTCCAATCACTCAAGTATGCTGGTGGTATTGCATCATCAATGAAGAGACCACTTGAGGACGTATTGGCCGTTATAGCACTAATGGGTAATGTCGGATTAAGGGGGTCAATGGCTGGTACTGGACTACAAGCATTTCTCACAAGAATATTAAATCCAGTGGGTGTAACAGAGGCTGCTATAAAGAAGGCACCGACACAATTTGTAGCAGATACATTACAGGCGTTCATACAATCTGCCACAACATCTGATGGTACATTCAAGCCACTATCTGAGGTAACAGGTAGCCTTGATGAGATATACTCAAAGCTAAGTGATAAGGAACAGGCATGGTTCTCACATAAGTTATTTGGTTTATTTCAGATGAAATCAGGATTTGCACTGGCTAAGAGCGGTGGTGATACCATGCAGAATATAATAAATGAAATAAACCAAACTGCACCTGGTACAAATAAACGTAAATGGGATATAATGCTTGATACATCTTGGGGTAAATCGACAGCATTATCGAATGCATGGTCGGGTATACAGACAGACGTTGGATATAGATTGGCACCGCTGACAAATGCAATAGCTGATGAATTATTCAAGGTATTATCCAATAAAGGTAATTATAAGATAAATTTCAAGAATATCCAGAACGCCATAAATAAATCATCAGATATGGTTGCAGAACAATATGGTAGGGAGATTGGTGATATTACCAAAAAGGTAGCACAAGGTGGTGTAAATCTAGCAAGATCTGGTGGAGCAAACTTACCGCTTGTACAGGGTATAGCTGGTGGATTTACCAAGATAATAAGTGGTGATATAACCGGAGGACTAAAGTCATTTAGTGATGGTATTAAGAAGTCAAATGAAAATATAGATAAACTACCACCAGAACTCCAGGGCATGGCTAAGGAGGTCAAGAATGCCATAATAGCATTAAGTGCATTGTCTACAGTTAATTTTGCGGCTCGGGTGGCTGATTCAATTGCAACAATATGGAGATATTCAATTGGTAAACTAATTACAGCGAATATGAATGTGGCTGCAACGTCGGTACTTATTAATACCGGATTACTTAATGCTAACGGCCAACCTATATATAGGGGTGGTGGAAATAGTGGAGGTGGTTCACCAGTAATAGTCGGGTCAAATGGTCAGCCAATCAGTGGTCAAACACCTCCAGGTAGTACGATAGTTGGATCGGACGGTCGACCAATAGTATCTACTGGTACTAACAGGGGATCATGGACTAGTAAGTTAAGCAAGGGTGTAGGTGTTGCATCATGGATATATGCTATCGGTGAAATGACAGGACTTAATTCTAAGGGATTGGATGCACTTGGCGTTAAGGGTGACTCACGCGATGTTGTGGATAAGATAAGAGGTGGGTTGAATATAGCACTTATGGCGAAGTTCGTAGATTCATTGCTATTAAAGAATATAGGTACGAATACTATAAAGACACTATTGACACGTACGATACCAGGAATGGCTACTGGTGCATGGAAATTATTTGGATCGGCAGCTGGTGGTGGTACACTCAGTACCGCCGGATTAATGGGTATGTCGGCATTACCAGTAATATTAGGTGGACTATCAGTATATAGGGATTCACAGAGTTGGTCAAAGACACAGGCACTAATAGACAGTGCTAATAAATCAGGCAAGTCATGGTATTGGAATGATTCGGCAATAGCGAACAATAATACACCGCTCGGGAGATTGAAGGCATTAATAACAGGATATCAGGATTCAGTGAATGTTATGGATTCTCCGCAGGTGCAAGCTGCGAAATTTGCCGAGGCACGTAAACAGAATAAGTATAAGTATATGGAGGGTCAGGAGGTATTTATAAATTCACCTAAGCCAACAAGACCATGGTATGATTATCTCAATCCTATGTCGAATTATAAAAGTAAATTGGCAGCATGGGAGAAATCACAGGCAGACGCTAAAGCACGTATTGCACAAGATAAGAAATACTTTGAGGATGCACAGAAGTTATCGTTAAGACTTACTGGACAAAATCTAGCATGGGCGGAGTACCGTGCCAATATGGATGATTGGAGGGCAAAGGTCGATGCAGATAGGGCAGCAAGTGCAGCTACATTGAAGCAGCTACCAGGTGATATCAGTAATGCACTAGTGACACCATTTAGTGGGTTGATCGATGCTATAAAAAATATATCACCACAGGTACATGTCAATGTTACAGTTGATCAGAATGGCAATATATTAAAGAATGATTCGATGATAGGTAATATGGCCGATATGAATAACCCGTTCAAGATATTTAATTCCAGGATGGGAGGTGGACAAGGTGTTAGGTGATATAATATCAAGAAGTATATCAGGAAGTATAAAAGAAGGTATGGGAATAATATTAAATGAGATATCAAGACAGAAACTCAATCATATGAGATACAAGACATTCACATTCCCAAATAACCCTGCGACATGTAGATATTCATGTGAAAAGATGCTGGTAAAACATAAATACCCAGAATTGGCAGCAGTGGAATTAGAGGATATGGATGTGGATGCAGCTGTAATATTGTGTCAGGGTGAATTTTTTGGAAGGGAAGCATATAATCAATGGCGTGAATTAAACCGTATATTCCGTGAGGGTGGTGTTGGAGACTTCTATCATCCGGTATATACTGATGTCACAAAGGGTATAATGTCTAAACTTGAATCGAATATGGAGCCTAGGCAGGATTATATATCATATACGTTCGAGATAATACAACATATCCCTGCAATGTGGAATGGAAAACCAGCCACAGCCATACAGCAGCCAGATAGATTGTCTGTAGGATCGATAGTAATTGCTAATGGTAATGTGTATGTATCGAGTGGGTCTGGTGCGAAGGTTAAGATGGTATTGACAAATAAGGAGACTACGATAACCAATTACCTAGTTGGTGCAAAATATCCAGTACACGTAGGTACTTACGGGTGGATGTTAGCCTCTGATGTCAAACTTAAAAACTCTGCACAGGTATCAACAATTATATATACGGTGAAATCTGGTGACACACTGTCAAAGATAGCTTCCAAGTATAATACTACATGGCAGAGTATAGCGAAGTTAAATAATCTAAAGAATCCATCACTGATATTACCAGGGCAAAAATTAAAAATAAAGTAGGTGCGTATATGAGGACGAGATTGACGATATATAGTCATAGAATGCAAATGAAATACGTAATACAGAGGTTTTCAGAGTACAAGATAGATATAGATCTGGAGACCGATGCTGATGGCTTTAATATGGTATTTGAAAATCCAGATGGTGTATATACTGGGTATTTCAATAAGTTCGATATAGTGGATCTTACTATAAATGGCGTTGGAATATTGCGTGGTTGGATAGATAATGTCAGATATAGATCCAATGAATCGCAGAATCTTATACAGGTTGTTGGCAGGGATATAGCATCTATATTTGTAGACAATGATGCTATACCAACGACCAGATATAATGTTAGACCTAGTCAATATATAGCCGATAAATGTAATGAATATGGCATAAGTAAGCATGTTATAGATCAGTCAATACCAGTGACAAGTAAATTGATTATAGGTACAGGTGAATCAGAGATATCAATTATGAATAATCTATTGATCGGTGATGGTGTAAGTAGACGTATATGGACAATATATGATACATTATATGCTGGTAAATGGGCAATGGATGCTAAGCCATCATATACATTTGTGAGGGGTATGCCACGTAATACGAGTGGTATACCGATACAGTCACTTGATTTTATGGATGACGGTACTGAAATGCGTAGTGAGGTTATGATATATGGATCTATAGATGACGGTAACGAAAAAATAGTCGGAAGTGGTAAGAATCCGTATCTAATTGGCCGTGGGATTAAGAAGAGGAAGGTAATGAGATCATATAATAATGATTCCAGTAGTAAATATGCATCAAATGCATTGAGGGAGGTAAGGGATTCGTGCCAGCTCGGTATGATCCTTGAAATTACCACCAAGGTACCAGATGATATGGTTGTTATGCCAAATAAGACAGCACGTGTTATAGATACAAATACACAAATAAACTCAATATTCTTCATAAAATCAGTAACATACACTAAAAATATTGGATCAGGTAGTATAATGTCTATATCAATGATACCAGGTGAGGAATCATTTGATGTCATATGGAATAATCAGGGTAATAAGGCGAAGGGTAATATAGTAGGTATAACAAGGTCATTGGATGAATTATTAGGGTCTAGGAAGTAGGTGAGATAATATGGATTATGGATTTAAGGCATTGTCTGGTGCAACCAATAGAAATTCAAGTATGATCAATAGGATAAGGGTCGCGTGTGTGGACATAATTACATCAATATCTAAAAGCAATAGGACGATAAATACAAAAACACATAGTAATAGCGAAATACGTGGGTCTATAGTTATGCTACCATATGGCATTTCATCATCCGGTGTTGATGGAATAAAAGCACAAGTATTGATGTCCGATGATAATTATACAACATCAGTGATCGGTGTATATGATACTAGTAGACCACCAACTGAACCCGGTGAGGTAGTGATATACACAAAGCACGGTCAACGTATACAGTTATTGAAGGATGGTAATATAGTAATAGGCCATAGTGATTCTAATGTAGCAGTACAGGTTACGAAGGACACAATAAACTTCATTAGTAAATCACATGGTAGCATATCGATAGATACAATCATACAGCATATAATACCATAAGTTTGTCGGAGTTCCAATGATGCTACTATTTACGCGAGGTGATTACAATATGGTCTTAGAACCAGCAGGAAACGATATCAAGTTAACAACAGATAATGATATATTTATAACAGACCGTGGGGATATCGGATTGGTTTATGACAATGAGAACCTCATACAAACTGCTATTAATAACATGAGTACAAGGTATGGGGAACTTGAGAACGATCCAACACGCGGTAATAAGTTGTATAATAGTAGGGTAAAGTTCACCGATTCAGGTATGCGTGATGTCGAGGCACAATGCTCGGATGCTATATTGCAGGATCAGCGTGTATCTGATATATTACAGATATCCGCAACATATAAGAACCAATTTGAGTGCTACGTGAGTTTTACGATAGTTGATGTAAATAAACGTATAATAGATGGTAGTACAGCAATAATATTAAGTGGAGGTTAATGGCATGTCGATGATTAATAGATCATATGAGGAAATGGTAGAATCAGTATTAAATAACATATTGAGTGCCGGGACCGGTATAACAGATATAGGTAAAGGGTCGGTGGTACGTACACTGGTTGAGGCTATAGTATCAGAATTAGATATACAAAATTACCAGATGAATATGATATACGATTCTATCGTACCGGATGGTGCATCTGGTAGTGATCTAGATCGTGTAGTATCAACATTTGGAATCATAAGGAATGGTGCAACTAAGGCGACCGGGACAGTAAGATTTAGTACCACCACACCAGCTGCATCTGATATCACAATACCAGCTGGTACCATGGTTAGTACCAGGGCAGACCAAAATGGTAATACAATCGAGTTCGTGACAACTAGCGATGCTATATTGGCATACAACACGACATATAAGGATGTTGATGTATCAGCCGTAGAACCTGGATATATTTATATAGGGTCAGGACAGGTATGTATAATAAATAATCCAATAATAGGCATAGAATCAGTTAACAATATATCGGTTATAAGCGGTGGCACAGATACTGAGACAGATGAGCATTTACGTGAAAGAACTGCAGCCACACTTGTAGGCCATGGTAAGGGTACGATAGAGGCTATACGTGGTGCAGTACTTGATGTAGACGGAGTCATAGATGTAAGGGTTAGTGAGTCAACTAGTGACCAGAGGGTAACTGTAATAGTTGCGGCTAGTGAATATCCGATGTCACAGACAACAAGTGATCAGATATTGGCAGCAATAGCCAATACCAGGGCAGCTGGTATATGGGTTGTATTTAATGATGCCACGGTTGTCTTATGTAATGTGACCATAAGTGTGACAAATACATTGAGTGGTGATGATGATATAATCGGTAATGCGATACTCGAGTATTTTGGCAAATTGCGTATAGGTGAGGACATGATAGTAAGTCAATTGGAGAAACATATATTAAGCAAGTTCGATGATATTACTAGAGATATAACAACTACCGCACCAGCAGGTAATGTAACAGTATATGATAATGAGATAATTAGACCTGGTGTAATAACAATAAATGGGGTGGTATGGAATGGGTAGTATCAATAATATCCTAAATAGACTCCCGGAGTTTTATAATAAGGAGATCGGGTCAAATATATATGCAATAATGAGTTCATTGGCTATTGAGGTAGATCGCATATATGATGGTATCACGCGTCTAGACAATATGATAGGTATAGACACTACCACAGGATTAGACTTGGATGCTCGATGGGGTAGATTAACTGGTGTAATACGTAGGTCAGGCGAGACCGACGAACAATACCGTATCAGACTAAAACTTAGGATGTCTATGGAGACTGGTGGGACGGTGAAGGCAATACAGTATGCTGTGGCACCAATAATAGGATTATATGACGCTAGTAAACTGGATGACCAGATTAAAATATATGATACATTCAATTTGCCACCAGGTGTAGCGTGCGATCCTGGTGCTATCATATGCCACATATATATACCAGTTCATGAGGATGAGATCCAAAATTGGAATCAAGATAAACTAGATAAACTACATGCCGATATAAAGGATGCCATAAATATGAATAAGGCAGCTGGTATCATCGTGGCCGTAGTTAATCTTACTATAGAAATAATATAATACGAAGGGAGGTCTCAACCATGTTACCATCACCACCAACGATTACACCGACAACCACACCCAATACGGCAAATGTCCAGGAGCAGCTCGTGAAAATTGCGAGTATAACCAATAATGATGTAATAATAGCACTAGTAGTAATAGCACTCGTTATAGTAGCATTAGCAATACCAATAATGGTATTACTCAATAAAAGGGATAAGGATAAATTATCCCAGTACATACAGCGTGATAAGATGATACTAGATGCATTCGGCAGAAATGCCAAGGCAACCGAGGAGAT
>Ga0208825_1000973_pt1 | contig 24000 bp, 28 predicted proteins | sample AD_UKC113_MetaG_FD_184450 | JGI IMG/M metagenome (GOLD analysis project Ga0208825, IMG submission 184450) | Active sludge microbial communities of municipal wastewater-treating anaerobic digesters from Hong Kong - AD_UKC113_MetaG (SPAdes)... | ecosystem: Engineered > Bioreactor > Anaerobic >...
CATCGTCATCGTCATCGTCATCCCCTTTGGTCTTGCCTTTCTTAGCAGCTGGTTTCTCTTTTTCCTTTTTAGCTGGAACAGCTTCCTCTGCCTTTGCAGCTTTGCCTGATAATTGTTCTGATGTCGCAACAACAGCTACGATTGTGAACGAGCCATCTTCCCAGTTGATTTGGCTGTTACCGTTGCCTAAGTCTACAACGGATTTAATTACGCTTTTAGCTTTCATAAAATTAAAATTGTTTAGGTTTAAAAATAAATTAATTTACTTTATAAAAAATTATATAGTATTACTTGGAGTGTTTTTCTAAAGCTTGCTCAAGCCACTTTGGCTTCTTTCGTTTGGTATATACCAGTATATGGGATTTACCAAGTGTATAGTATTTACGGTATGCCTGTTTAGCTTTGCCTTTAATATAGCAAGTATCTTGGAAGGGGCCAAAGCATTGAGGTGGCTCTTGCCATACTTTAAAGGCTTGAGTAAGTGGTTTATTCTTAACCATCCATTCAATAATTTCCTGGCAAGCATGGGTTCTATTATACCGTTTTTTATACTCAATGCATAGCTCTGTAGCTAAATCTAATAGCCATGCCCAATGGGCTGAACTCTCTTTAACCCATAAGGCACATGGGTGATTTCTATGGGTATATTTATATACCTTAGGACAATTACTGAATACTTCTGTTTCGAGGTATTGCTCCGATATAGCTTCATAGTAAGGGCCAAACAATAGCTGGGTGTATTCCAGTATCATTTTGACTACATGCCTATCACAATGAGCCCTTGCACACTTTTTAGTGTTTTTGTTTAAATAAAATATATTCATGGTTAGTCTATTATGAATAATAATTCCAATGTCATGGTTTCCTCTTCGTTGCTTAGGTTCATAAGAGCTATTTCTTTAGCACTCTTGTTCATTTCACCTACTTCCTCTGTTTTCAGGGTTAATTCCCGGATATCCGCCAGAGTAACTGATTCCTCCTTTGTTGGTGTTGGTTCTTTTGATTTTATAATGATTTCCTCACCATTTTTGGTAGATTGCTTTTGGACTGTACATTTGAATGTAGCCACCTTTACTTTAATTTCTGCCATGTTCAATTTATTTAGATTTGCAAATATAATACTTTATTTTGAATAAATATACCTCCAATTTATTGGTAATTTTTCTACGACAGTTGAAGTATCAAAACCATAACCCTGGTCCCATTTTATAGCTTCTTTCTCGGATTTAAAATGTTTAGGGTATGCAAGGTTAAACATCGGGAATGTACATAGGTACCCCATGCTTTTATCTTGAGTTATTACCCCGCTACCATCAACATAGCCCCTTGCTACACATTCTAAGAACTCATAAATCCTATCATACTTTTGGAACCATTGCTTTTGCTTTTCATTATTAGGGTTTGGTCTAAAGTAATGATAACCCTTTATATCTCTATACTCAGCAATCTGTATTCTTGTGTCCCATTCTTCAGCATACTCTTTATACATATCTTCAGCTCTGTATAGCCAATCTTTAGGACTACCCATAGCTTGAGCAATATTCAGAATATAGGTTACTTGTTTAGGAGTATACCCCTTTTCTTCAAGTATACCTATGCTTCTCCATATATTATCATTCTTATATTTTAAAGCTTCTGCATACCAATAACAAAAGAAGTATTGCCCGGTCTTTACTAATTCTTTCCTTATTTCCTTTGGACTAAAACTCATTTGGTACTCTTTTACTTTGTGATAAACCTTTCCTTATTTTTCTTCTCAACCTTTTGCGCATATTCTTTTTTTCCTGCCAACTCATTGAATAAGGTATTTCGTAATCCTTCTTTCTAATAGTTGGTAAATTTTGCCTACCGGGCCTATAAAACCTTAGCTCACATTCAATAGCATAGGGGCCTGTTATTATATCATATATAAAGGTACTCAAAAACATTTGTTTTAAGAAGTATTTAGCCTGGTCCTCTGTATCAAACTCCTTACGAATAAGTTTTGGGAATATAGGGATTGAATTATCTACTATATACCAAAACTCCGGTAGTAATATACTCCGGCTCATTCGTCTGCGTCTTGAATGCTTATACTTCTCTATGTCACCTTTATACTTTGGCATTTTTTATTTTAATAAACTTTTTATACCATATATCTATTGATTTTTCCGACTTACCTGGAAATCTTATTTCCAATCTGGATTTAATAACTTCCAGAGACTTGCCTTTATCTACCAAATGGCTAACATAAGCCTTGGCAGTTCCTACTCTCACTCCGAAATTATTTTTTTCAGTAATCTTCTTTTCCTTTACAAGGCCTTTTATTTGCTTCTCTTTCACTTCCTTCTCTCCAGTTACCCCTTCAACCTCATTAAAGGTTCCCATCCTTAATTCAGCTGGTGTTTCAGGATGGCCGTATAATGATACGTTAAGCTTTGCAAATTTAGTTTCGGCCCACAAATCATATTCAGTTAATAATGATTTTTTACCCTCAACATGAAAATTCTTCATAAAGAAGCTTTGTAGTTGAGGAACATAGCCTTGAGATACTTCTTCAAAGGGCATTCCGCGAATGATGCATTGTCTTTTTAAATCCCGGATTTTTAATCTACCCAGGAACCTATCTGCCAAAATTTTATCTTTAAAGGCTTTGGTAGTGAAGGCTGCATCTCCTGTTTTGAACTTTATTTTTTTCATTGAATTTCATTTGTGCAAATATAATACTTTATTCTTAATTTTTTAATAAAACCTTTAATCTTTATTTTCGGTTCTCTTTGGAAATTTATCCCGGTATTTAATGAATTGTTTGAAGTCAAAGTCATCCTGCTGCATCATTTCATAATACTTTCTGGTTGGGATTATCTTTTGCTGGTTATCATAGTTATATGCCATTCGTATTAGGGCTCTATATTGAGGCCAGAAAACTAAACCTTCTTTAACCTTTCTATTTTCTCCATTTCCATTTTGGGTATCTTTAAAGGTTAATAACAAATTACCATACTCTTGTGCCTCTTCTTTTTTTCTGAATAAATACAAACAATATGAATTTACAAGGTTTATATTATTAGGGCAATTTTTAACTTCTAATAATTCATATTTACCATTTTCACTGTCCCAATCTTTTATTATTACTGTATATAATCGTTTAGGGCTTCCAGTTACCTTATCCATTAATAATTTCTTCAACCGGCCCTCACAGTATTTGTTGAAGTCTTTTTCATGTAATTGGATATGTTTTTTAAATCTCTTTTTATTTCTGCGTTTAAAGGCATGGGGTTCTTGGATATCTTCAGGTAAAATACGAAAGTTATTCCACCTATCAAAATGTAATATGAGCTCTAAAAATTCTTGTTCTGCTCGGTATTCTGATTTGCTCCATTTAGTATAGTATTTTATGATTAATTGATTTCTTAACTTCGCAGAGTCTATTTTATGACTTAGACCCCTCGTAGCTTGCCCTAAAGACATCCTATGCTGCATTACGTTAATAAAAAATTGCTTAAGGTCTGATTCCATGCTAACCTGCTTATCCACCAAGTGGTCATAGGTTTTAAAATGGGTCCCAAACAATCTTACAAATTCCTTTGCTCTACCATAAATCTCAAGGTATTTATAATGAGACCTTCCTAATATTTCACCGGCTTGCCATGTGGATTTATTTTGTACTAATTGTAGTGACAATGCCATTTTTTCATCATCAGTAAGGATATTCCATACCTTATCTCCATTTTTCAGATTATGTAACATGGTGTTAATATTTTACGTCAGTAATACCGAAGTTCTTAGTTTCCATTGTTGTGTCTAAAGGTTCATGCCCCATTAGAGTATCTAATATTTCAGATGCATATACCGTGTAAAACACATTCTGAAAATCCACAGTTATTTGCCTGAATAAACCATCTAATGCCAACCTTACCTCAATCTTATGCTTCTTTTTATCAATAGAGGTTATCTCTGCATAAAGCCCCTCAAAAGGGTAGCCTCTTAGCATTACTGTATCTCCAGCATTTAACTCATCTAAATCCTCCTTTGAGTGTATAGATAATTGGGATGCCTTTGATACAAGGTTAGCAATTTCTTCATCGGTAGCAATGGAGGCATTTATAGTTCTCCAGTCTATTACTCCATGAGTATTTAATACTGGGGCTTTAGTTGCTCTTTTAGGCTCTTTAACCCAAGCATATATTGCTGTTACTTTTTCCCTTAATTCAGCAAGGAAGCCAGCTTTAGTGGCTTTGCTTATTGGTATCTTAAAAAACCCATAATTAAATAGTAAAGGCACATAAGTAAATTCAGGTTTATTCTTTATGGTTTTTTTCAACAGTTTTACTGTGGGTATATAAGCCTCAATGTTTTTGAATTGCTTAAGTTGTTTATCTACCAAATTTAATTGGTCTGGCCGTATATAGGCTATACACCATACGTATTTACTGTTTGTTTGCATCCTTTAAATATGTTTTAGCTTTTAATTACTTTTTTCCACTTAAATTTATAAGATTTTTTCCTAAGCCCCCTTACAGCTTTACTTATACCCTTAGCTTCAGTTCTTCCTAAACCCATAGCCCTTGCTGCCTCATTACAATTCATATACTCTGCTATTATCTCTCCACTTATAGGATTTATTTTTTGTATTCTTATCCCGGCTTCTTTATTGTCCCACCTATGCTGCAAATTTTCAGATTGAGTTCCCCAGCTTAAATTACGGGCATCAGCTATACTTCGGTCTTGACAAAGATGATGTACTTGGGGTTTATTATGCTTATTTCTAACAAAGGCTATACCTACTTCCCGATATATTCTTATTCTTTTACCCTTACCATTATGTTCTATGAATGTCTGTTTAGCCCCGGTACTATCTCCTATACCATAATCCTTATTATTATACTTATTATCAATCACATAGCCCCGGTTAGAGATAGAATATCTACCCTTATCCCCCCACCTTAACGGTTTTAATACTTCAGAAAGATTTGTTATGTAATTCTTAGCTATCTTACCCATGGTCTTATAGGATATTTTAAGCATTTTTTCTAAGGGCATTATAGCTAAACTAAGAGTTTCATTTGTAAATATTAAGCTATTGAAATTATCGGAAGTACAAAAGGGCTCTACACAGAAAGTATAAAACTCTTTAGGTATTACTGCAAAGAAAAATTCTTTTGGTAATCCATCATACCTCATAATGAGCAAAGGTATTTTATTAGCTCTTTGAGCATCCCTATTACATTGTTCCCAAAATTCTAATATCTTAATATTTTTTATGTTAGGTGTAATTAAATGCTCAAAGTTAATTTCTTTATGGTGTTTCACCTCAATACAGAAAGGGAAATAAAAACCCTCGGTAGTTGAAACTATATCCCCTTTAGAATGAGAGGATTTCCAATTCAAACCCCCTGAGCTGGGAGTACGGGCAAATTCTTTCCTTGTCCACTTAGCTATTAGCTTAGCTGCAATTCTTTCTGCTTTATTGCCTTTATTTCTGGAATTTATCGCCATTGATAGTATTGTTAAGTATTAATAGTAGTCTACTGCAGGTAAGTGTTTCCTGCTTCTTGGGCTAGGGTTATGATATTTGCATTGCTTACATTAAACTCTTTATTGTGAGTAATAAGGTATAAGCATTTATCTTCAGCCTTTGCTTGGATTAAATCTGCCACTATATCTGTATTCTCTACATCTAAGCTTTCAAAGATTTCATCAAGCCATAAACAATTAAAGGATTTTTCAGGGTTATCATTCAGAGTATCATGTATAGCAAATGCCAAAGCTATACTGGTTAATTGTTGTTGGCCCCCGGATAGGTCATCATAGCTGCACATTTGCTCTTCCCTATAAATCATAGTGTAAAAGTCTTTCCTTGCCGATTGTAAATCAATCCCAAACTCTACTCTGAATTTTAGGTATTTACTATAATATTCAAGCCTTTGGTTTATTGAGCCCAGCATTGAATTGAATATGAAGGCTTTTAAACCTTTATTGGATAGTGGGTCTGATATTGCCCACTCTAAATTGTGTACATCTCTGCGTATTGATTTATAAGCAACTTCTAATGGAGCTATTTGTTCCTTAAGTTTCCTTATACCTACTTTTAACTCTTTGGGATTAATATCAATAGTTCGGGCCATTTCTTTTTTAATTAGGGCTTCATCCCTCTCTATAGCAACCTCAATGTTATGTTTATCAATTTTATAATTCTCTACCCGTCTTTTTGTTTTCTCAAGTTTTTCAATTTGATTCGTTAGGAGAATTATATTGTCTTTTATCTGATTTTTACTTGATAATTGCTTTTCGTAGCCTATATGTATATTCCTTTGCTGCTCTAAGAGTTCTTTATCTTTTTTTATAATTTTCCTTAAATCCTCAATTTCAGATAAAAGGGTATTACGTTTTTGGGCTCTTAGTTTTTCATCAATCTTCTGGCCACATTCACTACATCGGTTTTTTATATCTTTAACAGCTTGCTTCTTTGCAGCTAAGGTTGTTTCCTTATTATCCAAGCTCTTCTCCTGGCCTCTTAACTCTAAATCTAACTTAAAGGCCTTTCTATCCAATTCCTCAAGCTTAGCTAATTTCTCTTGCTCATACATTAAGTTACCTTTCTCCAGCTTTAAGTTTTCATTACTGAATAAAGGTCTTTTTAATTCGGAAAGGTCTTTTTTATTCTTATTTAAGCTTTTAGTTATCTCTGCAATTCTATCAGCTTTATCCTGCTCAAAATCCTTAAACAATTTTCTTTGGTTTCTCAAGCTATCTAACTTCTCTTTTAATAGGGTTAATTGATTACCTGTATGGGCCCAATCTGCCTTTTTAGTTATTAGTAATTTCTTAGCTTTATCTAAGCCCTTATTAATATACCCAGCTTCAAAGGCCTCTTCAAATACTTCCTTTTTTGTTGGGCCTGTTTCATCAATGATTCTTTTGAGTTTTTGTCCGAAGATAACTGAGTTCTTAAATAAGGTTGAACTCATACCCAATATTTTTAATATTTCAGCTTGTATATCGGGCTTATCTCGATTTTCTTTGTTATGGGTTTTACTAAAATCTTCACCATTAATCAATAGGATTAGTCTGCTGTTTCCTTTTGCCCCTAATACATCATTCTTAAAATCCTTACATCTGATTATTTCGTATTTAACCTTTGCCTTCTTGAAAGTTAATTTCCCATAAACACCTGCATAATCTTTAGGTCTGTATTTTTTCCATGTCTCTACACTGGAATTACCCTTTAATGATTTACCATAAGCAATCCAATAAACACACGAAATAATGGTAGTCTTACCTATACCATTCTTAGCTTGAATTACATTTAAGCCGGGTTGATTCAATTTGAATTTAAAGGGTTGGATTAATGAAGCAAATCCTTGGGCTTCCATTCCTATTAGGTTTATCATATCAATCAGTTAATAGGTTTAGTAATAATTCTTTTTTACTTTTGCTCTTAATACCGGAAATCTTCATGTATTTTTTAACTAATGAAGCTTTACTATTTTTGGTACTGAAGTTACCTTCTTCCTCTACATCTTTGGTTGGAGGTATTACTTCATCGTAATAATGGAAATCATCAGGCTTTTCTTCACCTTTAAAATACTCCTTAAATTGAGGGTAAGTAGTTACTGGTTTAAACCCTACTGTATTATCCTCATAGATTAACCAGTAACCCATTTCACAACCTGCATCTTTTCGACTCTGCTGCTGCAATGCTCCAAGCATCCAAACCTTATTGCTTATTTGTTGAGGTTTATGTATATGGCCAGATAATACTATATCAAAGCCCTTAAATAATTTATTTAATCTCGGGCTTATATTATCAGCAGTGTTTACCTCTCTGCCATTCGTATCTAATGCCCCCGGTAAATCTGTATGTATAAGTAATATGTTTCTTTTATTAGGGTCTAATTGCTTTCTGAATTTTTTTACTGTATCTTCAAAGCCTATATTATTATTCAAATAGGGTATTCCCCAAATAACAGTACCTTTATATTCAAAGGATTTAAAACTTATATTGTGAAAGGTTTTAAATAATTTAAAACGGTCTAAATGAGTGGGGCTTCTTTTATCTATAAAATTCCTATGGCTCATATCATGATTACCATCTATTCCTATAAAGGGTATATGATAATCTTCAAAATACTTTTGATAGAAAGGGCCTACTTTACCATTTAATTCATTATCTATTTCTTTTGGTTTATGTATAAGGTCCGCACAGAATAAATGGGGTACTTCATACTTCCTGCATACTTTAGATATTAAACGAAATTGGTCAAGGCTATAATACATTCTACGATTATTTTCATTGAATGCTGGCCATTTATTAAGATGCCAATCCGAAGAGGCAACAAAAATTACTTTTTTAGTCATTATTAAGCTTTTTAAAGGTATTAATAAATTTGTCTTCTCTGAATTTGCGAAGTCCTAAGGATGCTGCAAGTTCAACATATTTTTGTTTTCTAAGTATTGGAGTATTACTTTTGTAATATTCTAACTTTGTCTTTCTATGGTACATCATATTGAATGTTCGTAAGCATATCAGAACTCTGTTTCTATTATATACTTCTAACATCTTATCCCTATCCAATTTTTCATAAGGAGCCTCTAAGTCAAGATATTCATATATGCCATTAGGAAAGGTCTCAAAGAACTTAGCAATTCCTTTTTCTCCTAAACCCTTGTAACCAGGTATATTATCAGAATCATCACCTTTAAGGCAAAGATAATCTACACATTGTTCAGCAGTGTAGCCTTTTAATCGTTTGATTGACTTAGGTGTTATTATCTGTCCAACCTTCTCATTCCAAATCCAAACTCTTCGTGATACTAATTGGTCAAAGTCCTTGTCAGTAGATAATATGATAATGGGCTTTTTAGTTTTTCTTCTTTCCCTAACAACCTTATATATTAAGTCATCAGCCTCCATATCATTTATTATCTGCTTAACCCCGAGTAGATGCAAAAGCTTTTTAATGTGTTTTTTCTGAGCATTCATATCCTCATAATCATGCCCAATCTTTTTTCTTTTAGCTTTATACTCTGGCCATAGCTTTAACCTGTTTGGGTCTTTCTTTCCATCCCAGCATACTATTACCTCATTGATAGTAAATTTACTAAGCAGGGCTGATAATATATTAAGTATACCAAAGATAGCTGACATATTTTGCCCATTAAACGAAGCGAGCTTACCATGTGAAAAGTAAGCTCGATAGAATAGGTTATTGCCATCAACCAAAAGTGTTTTATTCGTCCTCGCCTTCATCTTCTGATTTTTTAGCTTTTACTGGATAAAGGTTTTTACCTATTGATTCCAACCTTTCCTGGAAATTAGAAATTGTGTTTATACCTAAGGCTTTTATTATTCGTCGTCTTAATTTACTTTTCTCATGCAATGCATCAATAAAGTTTTTCTCACCATTACAGATTTGTTCGTCCTTATAATAATACCTTGAACCTTTAGAAGTTATAATACCCATATACTCACCCATCTCTTTTATGCCTGCATATTTGTTATAGCCCACATAATCGTATTTGTCAGGTAGGAAGTATACTTCTGTTTTGAATTTAGGTCTTGGTGGTGCAGTTTTATTTTTAAGAACTTCAACGATGATATTCTGGCCAATCTTAACCCCTTTATCAATACTATCATTCCATTTACCATCCCGAGATTTATAGCCCTTAACCTGTTTACTTCGGTTAAGCATTATTCGGAATGAAGCATAGAATTTTGTACTATCTCCGCCGGGCATTGTTTCTGCAGCTTCATACAATGTAGCTCCTACCTTCTTACGAACCTGATTAATCATTGCAACGCATACTCCATATTTGTCAATAAGGTTATTTCTGCGTCGGTAAAATTGATATATAGCTTTAGCTCTATTCCCCATCTCTGCTTTCCCCCCTATTGCATCAGCTTTTATATTGTCTGCTGTTTCTAATGCAGCTATACTATCACATACCAATAATATAGGCTCATTGTTGGTTAGTTTAGCTCTCCAGTATAAAATCATATCTCTTACCCAGTCCGAGATTACCTCTATTTCCTCGGTTCTAAGTAATTCAATCTTATTTCTATCTAAGCCATTTTGTTCAGCCCATAGGAAGTCAAAACATCTTTCAGCATCCACCCATAATACCATACCGCCCAGCTGTTGAGCTGCATAAGCATAATCTTTAGCGATTAATGATTTACCTGTACTCTCATACCCTGCAATCTCTACTATAGTACCATATACTATACCTCCGCCTGTCTGGTAATTTAAACCCATTATTCTATTGGGTAATCTTAATCGGGAACCCATATCCTGGTAAAATGTTTCAGCATTTATGTAACTCGGATATTTCTTTCGTATTTTAGAAAGGTCTTTGGGGGAGTCTCCTCCCCCACTGCCTTTCTTATTGGTTGCTCTTGCCATTAGATGTCGCCTCTATTACGTTTAGATTTAGATGATTTTGAGCTCTTGCTACTTTTAGATGAGCTTCTGTCTCTTTCAGGGTTTCTATCTTTTTTCTTTTTCTTAGGGTCTCCATTATCACCTTCCGGGTCTAACTTAAGGAATTTTTCTAATAAACCTTTAAGTTCTTCATAAGGCTTAGTAATCTCTTTAAGCATTTCCTCTGCTGAATAGATTTTATTAAACTCTTTGGGTAATCGAGTAGATTTGCACTGTAATACCGAATACTCAGTATCATTCATAGTTGTACCGGTCCTTTTAAACTTAGTATCATAACCATTTTTAGGGTCTGTGAAATCTCCAGCCTCTTCCTCTAAAAATAAATCAATTAAGGCTTTTCCTATTGAACCCGGCATTGCCACCAATTTTGCTCCTTTAGGGTCAAGCTCTTGGCCCTTAGTATCTTTATACTTCAATGCAGGTGCAAAATATTTTTTCTTAGGTTTAAGTTTCTCAGCTAATGCCTTATCATCGGGGTCTTTAGAAGCTTTTAATTCATTATATGCTTCCATAATTGGGCAATCATCCCCGAATGTTACCGGAGAAATAATGGTTTGTTTGTCTAAGTAAAATGTAGTTGCTTCAATACTGAAGTCCCCAGCTTCCTGGTCAAATGGTAATACTCTGAAACGGGTTGTTCCAGCAGGGATAATATAGAAATCGAAATCTCCATTTCCTTTTTTCATTGCTTCTTGTTTTTCAAGCAGCCTTTCTCTTAAGCTTTTCTTTGCCATGTTATTGATGTTTTATTAATGAATAAATAATTTATAACCTTTCTTTTCGGGCATTTGCAGCCAATGTCTGCATTAAATCAGCCCTTTGTTCAAAACTCCTAACTATACTACCCAGAGTCAACATATCCTCCTTAGCTTTTAAAACCTTTTTTTGTAGGTCTGTATAATCTTTATTACCTAAAACATAATGCTTACAAATATCTTCTGACGGGGGTCTATGTGTCTGCTCGTAATGCTTTGAGGTCTTTGAAGCTTTATAGTTATTAAATAACTTTCCGAACATCTTACTTAGTTTTGCTTCTAAACTTTCATGCTGTATTATAAGCTTCTTATGTAAGATGGAAATATAGGCATATATAGATGGCTGTTCCTTTAATTCATTTGCCATTTTTGTTTCAGAGATTTTAAGCTCATCATTCAGGTTGAATTTTATGGTTTCACCATTATATATGATATTTACCTCCATTATAGAGGATGTCTGTATTAATTTTCTTAACATTTTTATTATCTTTAACCTTTGTTATTATAGTCTTCAATGAACTCACCCACCTTCTCTCTCAAAACTTCTTTACGTTCGTTTAAATCCCACCAGTCAATAACCAACAGCTTTATTTTTGTGTCAGGCTTAATCTTAATCATTTCATTCATGGCAAATTCAAATATAACATCCATTTGCCTTTGATAAATTAAGCTATCAACCCTTGAGCCATTATTTTCAATTCCGGTTTCTTCAGGATTACAAACTCTCACTCTTATTAAGAGGTCTATATTTTCATCCATAGCCAACATAGCTCGAGTTATAAAATCCTTAGTAACTTCATCGGGTTGATATGCTCCGCATTGAGCTAAATAATAAGCTACATTATCAATGAAGCTTCTATCTGCAATCATATTCGGGTTTTCCCGGTATAATTGGGTTCTGTTATGTAATAAGCAATTTTGAAAATCTAAACCAAATTCAGGCTTAGTGTGGCTCAACTGTATTACGTTTCTATGGCCTGAACCAACATAGCTATACTGTTCTTTTAATCTTTCTTTTTGCTCTACACTCAGTACATCGTAAGCTGAGTTAGAGATAAAAGGTATACCGAACTCTTTGGTTAGAAATTCGGCCAGTGTTGTTTTTCCTGAGCCGCTTGGCCCTGCTAATGCAATTCTCATGTGTTATTGTTTTTAAAATGGTAAATCGTCATCAAAATTTGGTTTAGGTATTTCTTTATAAAATTTCTTTTCACTAAACCCCAACATCTTATCTGTATTTGACATAACCTGAGTTATTTCCAACAGCTTCTTATTTGTTTTCTCAGATACCCAACGTATATCTTCATCGGGTAGAGTAGCTGTTAGTTCTAACCCATTATACAGCATATCTAATGAGTCTGTTAGAATATTTAATACCCTACGTCTTTTAGCTATTTTTTTCTTCTTTGCCATGTTATTGATGTTTATTCCAAATCATTAAGCCATTCTTGTACCTTAGTATTAGGGTGTTCTTGTAGATATTTTTAAACCCCTTATCTACCCCCCTTTGGTCTTCTTCTGATAATCCCTCAAACTGGGTTCTTATTTCTATAAGAAGCTTAGATATTTCCTTTATTTTCTTTAAAATTCTACTTTTGCCCATTGCTCTGTTTTTCTTTTAGTTTCTGTAATAATATTTCCTCTACACTCCAACCCATTCTGCAGGCCATATCAAAACAATTACTTAATACATCTGAAAATTCCTCTTTTAGGTCTTCTTCATTCACCTGGCCATATTTTTCTGGTTTATACCCAAAAGTTTTAAACCTGTATATTTTTTTACCTATATTAGCTAATTCCCCAGCTTCAGCAGCAATGGCATTTGTAGAGTCCATTATTATTAAGCTTCTACCCCAAGTAGAGTCTAATACTCTGCCAAATTTTAAATCACCCTCAATAGGGTGTTTAAATGTGCTCTTAATTGCTAACGCATATTCCTTTTGGTATTGGTTTATATCCATTTGATTTTTTATATTTAATAGTAACCAATTATACTGCTTTTAAAAGTAAAGAGTAATCCTTACCCGACTCATATTCTTCAAGTGAACCCCAGTTAATCCCTATTTCTGGAGATACCTTCATGTTCACATGCTTTAGTTCAAAATTGAACCATTTCTTAGTTTCTGGATTAGCACATATCTCAATGATAATAGGAACCACCCAATGAATATCAGTTGGGTTAATTTCATAACCAATACTATCATGTACAGTATATATTTGCCTCATGTTCTTAGGTAATTCACCCCTAAGAATTTTCTCTCTTATTAATACTGATGCAAATTGGGTTAAATCAGATGAAGCGCCTTGTATTGGAGCATTTACCGATTGTCTTAATGCCTCTAACCAAAATCCAAATAAACCCGACTGTTTAGCCTCTGCTTCACTCATTTGAGCATTAGGTAATCTTCTTCGTCTACCAAATAGATTAGTTACATAACCCTCTTCCCTGGCAGTACGATGTTGTTTACTAATCCATCTCTTAATCTTAGGGAATTGTTTATACCAACCCTCGATAAATTTATCAGCTTCAGCAAAGCTTACCTTTCTTCCCAATGCATTCGATAACTCAACTGAAAGCTTCTTAGCTGTCTGTCCATATAAAATACCAAAGTTAATAAGTTTTGCACGTTTCTTTTCCTTTTCCCAAAAAAGCCAATCTGGGTGATTTTCATCTTTAAGGATTTTCTTAATCTCCTCATACCTATCTAAGCACCCATTTGTCTTACAGGCTGTAGCAACGTGAATATTATAGCCCCTTTTAAAGATATCAATCATTACATCTTCTTTGGCAAGTTCAGCTACCAATCTTAATTCTGCCTGTGAATAATCGACCTCTAATATTAATTTGCCCTTGGAAGGTATGAACATCTTTTTTATATCTGGATTTGTTGTTACTCGGGGTACTTGTTGTAAATTAGGGTTTTTAGAACTCAATCTACCGGTTACAGTACCATGTATTAAATAGGATGTATGCATTTTTGATTTAGTAGATATTCTTTCCAAAGTACCCTTAACAAAGGTAGAATGTAAATGCTCCAGCTTATTGAATTTTAATAGCTCATCAATAAACCCACTCTTATCAGAGCTTTTCAATAACAGTAGGGTGTCTTCTGCAACAGAGGGGCTATTAGTTTCTTGCTTAGTTTTTTTATTCTTAGTATAAGCCACTATAGGCAATCTCAACCCAGATTTGGAATGAAAGAAAAAATCCCTTAGCATCTTATCACTCTTTATATTGAATTTCTCAATGAGCTTTGATTCCTTTTTAGTAGTGAATATGCCTTGTATATAATTCTGTATTTTTTTCTCCCGCCCAGCGACCATTCTAGCAACATTCTTCCCAGTCTTTCTTTCTTCTTTATAAAGGTCTTCTATTTCAGCTTGTAAGCTCTCAATTAAGCCCCTTTTAATCCTTTTAATTCTCTTTTGAAAATATCTTTTAAATCGGGGTAAGTTTAACATCTTTTCCTCAAGGTTCTTTAAATCCGTGGTATATTTCTTATCCAACTCACAAACATAGCCATGGTTTATATTTACTCCATAGTAGGATGACTCTGCTAAATTACGGGCACCCATCATTAATAGGTTTCTGAATAATTGGTATAAACCTAATTTAATTAATTTAGGTTCAAAGTAAAACATTAACCTTAATGTAAGGTCTGTATCTAATGCGTTTCTTTCACTCAGTGTATCTAATGGTATTCCAGCCCAGCCATGTTTCTTAGCTAATTTTTCTGTTTCATCTTTAAAGCCTGCAAAGGCAGGAAATAATAAACCCGATATATAACCTAAATCATTGGGTCTTTCCTCATTTAAAAGGTATTTTGCTAACATGGCATCAAATATTCTACCATATATATTTATACCATATTTTTTAAGCCATTGGTACTCAAATTGAATATTGAAGGCTATTTTAACAATATCAGGATTCTCAAATAACTCCCTACGCAATAATTCAAAGATAGCTTTTATTCTTTTGGGTTTATTTCGTATTTTACTCTCATTATGTTGTATTGGAATAACCACTGATGAGCCTGGTTGAAATGATATACCAAATATGGTTATAAAGCTATCATCCTCATAATAAGGCTTACCATTGGTTTCTAAGTCAAAAGAACAGTAGCCTGTCTTTTTAACATTATCTACCAATTCTTGTACCTGTTGTAAATTTGTTGCGTATTTAAACTTGTGTCTCATTTGGTATTAGTATTTTTATGCTTTCATCTTTTCCTAAATCTATACAATCTATATTCTTACCCCTTAGTAGTTCTATACCCTCCGTATTACGGTATTCTCTCAAATAATAAACTCTCAATATACCTGATTGTAATATTGCTTCTGCACATTTTTTACAGGGGCTATCGGTGCAATATATAACTGAGCCTTCTAAACTTATGCCTTTTTTAGAAGCAAAATAAATGGCATTGGCCTCAGCATGAATTGCATGAGTACAGGCTTCATTAATATTACATTGGGAAGCTTCACATTTAAAACCCATGGGTGGGCCGTTATACCCAGTAACAATTATTCTATTTTCTTTAACTACAACTACCCCGACTGCCATTCTGCGGCAACCGCTTCGCAATGATACTAAAAGAGCCGAGTTTATAAAATACTCGACTCTTGAAATTCTTTTGTTATCCATGTTATTTTTTTAATAGGTGTATCTCTGGTTCAAAAATATGCAGGTTTACTATATGCATAGTATATATACCCAATTTAACATCTTGCCAATTCTTATCAGAATCTCTAAGGGCATCTAATATAAACTGAGCAAGCATTAAAGCTAAATATACATCATCCCTAAAGTGTCTTAAAAAATCACAGCTTCTAATCCAATATGTCACATGTAAAAATCCATGCCTTCTTATAAAATGGTAGCCTATTGTACAGGGTACTCTTTCTCCATGTGCAGCCCCTGTATCTTCAGCCATCCATATAGGAAGAAATGCCTGCCTTGTTAAGGGGTCTTTCTTCAATAGGTTTATAACATCATTCAAATCCCCATATTCATATCTTATGCCCTTTCTAGGTATTTTACTATTACCCGCATATTTAGGCCATATTCTTTCGGGGTATGTGTGACTGAATTGAGTATCACCCCCAAATTCCGCATTGTCCTTTTGTGCATAAGGCCAAATTTTATGAGAAGGTGGGGGATTTAATGGTAAACCCGAAACCCTTTCTTTATAATGTTCATAAGCCCATTCAACGTTAGGTTTAATATCTTCTACCCACCTACTTTCTTCGGGGATATGAACTTGGAAATATATATGTAATGCTTCAAACATTTTACCTCTTGGAGTATCTTTCACATTGATAGATTGCCATTTTTCTAATTCAACTACTCTACCTATGTTTAGGAGTTTTCTTTGTACTTCCCTAATGGCTGTAGTGAAATTTGGATATATAGTGGTTATCATTATTTCTTATTCAATTTCTTATTATAAATAGTCTTCTCTCTTTTTGTTATTACCTCTTTGGGTAATAAATTTGCTATGGGTAGAACCAGTCTACTTAAAGGTACTCCTGAGCGTTTATGTAGTAATCTACCTTTTTCATCCCTCTGTATATGTTCAGCAGACCTACGATTGGATTTCCAGGTAATACTTTGGGGTGGAGTATTCATAAGATAGTTCATAGCCTTGGTTATTTCTACATGGGCTGTACCCCTATCTTCTTTTGGTACCTTTCTTAAAATCTTCTCAATGGGTTTAACATTATTAAATAAACAAAAGCTTTCAAAATTCAAAAACATGGTGGGTGCAGAGAAATGAATTTCTACATGAGCATCAGGCCCATATACATACTCTACAATTCTTTGTACCAATATAAAATCGAATATCAATCGCTTTGTTACCTCTGATGTCCTTACTGTGAATATTACCATAGGGTATTCTACCCCTAATCGTTTACAGAAATTCAAACATACCAAGCAATCTTTACCTGACCCATGTTTATTTCTGAAGTGCATTGAATAATTATAGCTACGGGCTGATTTGGCAGCTCTCGAGTCTACTTCAGCTTTAACTAAGTCAAGATAATTCATATCTACATAGTTCCTTACTAATGCTGTCCATTTTTTGATGGTATAGCCAAGATTAACTGCAATATCCCAATCTTCATTATTGCTCTTTGCAGATTTAATTCTTATGTAGTTATTATAAGACATTATGGCTGGGCCATATACTCCGCCCCTACCCGTCTGCCTTATTTCCTTTTCCTTTGTTGCAAGGAAAATATTAATACCTTTCCAGGCTTTAAACAAATCATCAAATTCTAAGTAAGTCTGTCCTGGGTACATATTAATAATTATTTTTTTGTCGTTCTAAATTTATGATATTCTTTTTAGCGTAAATCTCATACACTGCCATTTCATCTAAGCCTAAATAAACCAATAATTGCATAAATGACAAAAATGCCTCCATTAGGTCTAATTGAAATAGCCCAATATTAACTTCACTTTCTTGTTTTTTCCAAGGTTTATTTTTAAGGTTCTTATTTTGTGCAATATATAATTTCTTGATTAGAAGCCAATTTATCTGAACAAGGTTATTAAGATACCCCGGATGAAAATTCCTAAAGCCTTTGGTACAATTACTGTCCTCAAAATGATGGGTATCTGGGGATATACTTTTTACATTTATACCCCTTAAATTTAAACCCATTTTATTATTGCAATATAAGGCATAGCCTAAAGCTGTACCCAATATATTATCCTCATTATATATACTTTCAGGTATTAGGTTTTCTTCAAAACATTTTTTATAATAGGCTTTTATCGAACTATCATCAATAGTTATGAAAATTAATAACTCAATAAAGAAGTGAAATGAGTCTGCCATTTCCTCATTACATGCAGCTAATACTTCGGATAATTCACCAGGCCTTAATTTTTTATTAGCTAATATAATTTCACTAAGCTCTTCATATTTACCAGAAGCCTCTATAAGTTCTTCAGTTATTCTACCCATTAAATCCCTTATAAAATGATGGCTTTTCTTTTGCCTTAAGTCTAAGGGCCATTTAGGAAAGTCAGCCTCTACTTCGAGGTAACCTAACATTAAATCTTCCTGTAACCGGAAGATATGTTCTAAGCTTTTGCCATTAAGCATGGGGGCTACATCTATACCCTTTACGTCTAAGATACTCATACTAATTTTAATTTAGTTTTATCGTTGTTACCTTTTAGCTTCTCGTCTTTAAATAGACGTTCAAAGAAGCCTTCGGTTTCTAACTTTAATCTTTTCTTGCTATTTATGCCCTTGCGCCTCAATTCCCTTTTTAAGGCCTCTATACTCACCCATTTACCTTCAGCTCTTCTTAATCGCTCATAGATAATATTTATAGGTGAATTTAATAGGTCTTTCTCTGCGAGGTCTTTAAATTGTTGTTCACCTTCAATAGCCGCCCTTTGAAGATGTAATTTTTGGCCCATTATAATAGAGCATATTTCACAATCCCCACAAACCTGGCACTCTTTTTCCTTTGGGTCAAAATGCTTACCAAAACAGGGGTCATCTTCAGTACCGAATTTATCAGTATCAATAGCATCATATAGGTCTACTTGTTTTATAGCAACCTCTCTCTTTTTTCTTTTAATTTTCTTTGCCATACAATATATAATAGTTTTATTATTTATACAACTCAATTACTTCGAGGTTATCCCGCTTAAAGGTATTTAACCTGTGTCTTGAATGCCTTCGTAGATAGTTACCTTCGTCCATAAAATCATCATAGAACTTCCAATCCTGGTTTTTATCCTTTCGGGTAATCCTACCAAATAATTGAAGAGCATTAGCAGAGCTATCTCCACCACCTGCATTTATCATTGCACCCATTAATGGGAAATTTTTACCCCTTGAAACAATCATAGAGCCCACTAATATATCAATAAACCCATCTGCAAATGCCTTTACTAACTCTTTCCTATTTTTTGTTTGATGGTGTACCACCTCTACTCTCTTATCTGGAAAGGCTTTTGATATTAATCTATGAAGTTTCCTTAAGTGTCTGTGTTCCTTAGCTACCACTAATACAGGTAACTTCTTAATCTTCGCATAGTATTTAACTCGGCCTAATATTATCTTATTCCTTGCCTTATTCCTTACTATACCATATTCATATTCAAGCCTGTAATTATTTTCAATTACATCTACATTACCTTTATGGAATTTAATTACAACATCGGATGAATATCCTAAGCCTTGTAATTCTGTATTTTTTATCTCATAAACAATACCACTGAAGAAGGCTTTTATATTGGTATCTCTTACCTTATATTTTGCTAATGGGGATGCACTATAAGAGCCAGAAAGCCCTACTCTTATATAGGTATTGAATAAGTTTGTTATAATATTTTTATAGGTCTTATTATCTGCTAAGTCACATTCGTCAACTATACAGGCCTCAAATTCTCCAAGCTTTTTCTTATATGCAGCCATTCTTTTATTCAAGGTCTGAGCCATACATATCATAAAGGGTTTCCATTTCTCTTCCTTTGCATTTATAAAGCCCACAGTATCTTCCCCTAAAATTTTAGGGATTTCTTCCATTGCAGTATCAAATAATTCCTTACGATTAAAAATCAGAATCATTGGTACATTAAAGGTTTTATAAAGGTAAGCTATGATTAAGTTCTTACCTGCATTAGTTGCTGCTTTTATTATACCCCTTGGATATGGCTGCCCCAATACTTCCCGGTCTACTATGCTCTTTATAGCCTCTAACTGATATCCCCGAGCAATCCAACCATTAATCTCTTTGGGTATTCTATACCTTGCTTCCTCCAACCGTTGGGCTGCATATTCAATCTTTATTTTCTCTTTACCCTTTGAAATTGAATCTATCTTACCAATCAAATCCGGTAGCAATCCTGTGGAGATATACCCCGAGTCTGTTAAATACCTTACCTTTCCATCCCAACCCTTTGGCATGTATGCTCTTAAATGAAAAGCATTAGGATGTCTTATAGCAAAGGCATTATATAAAGCTAATTCTAATTTAGCAGGCCCATCTACCTTGGTCTTATTGTTATTTACTAATAATTTCATACCTTTACCTTTTTAAGTTGAATATTCATTTTATAGGCGTATTTAATAAATCTATCTCTTGCTTTTGGTCCAGCTAATTGAGAAGGATATGGATAATCATTTCTCCAAGCAAAATCCTCAAATTGGCCTTTCATATAATCATCTATCTTGCCCCCGACAGATAAACATTCCTGAGTAGCCTTTACAAAAAAACTATAATTAATAGGGTCATCCAAATAATTTGCAGCTAAACCTATTTTCTCTGCAATCAGTTTACAATAATAGTTATGCCCTTTTGAGGTAGTATCAGAATAAGGGTCTTCTTCTATAATCAACTCAGCCTGGTATTTCTCACAAATTTTAGCATGTAACCCATTAAATTTGTTTATATTAAACCTCTGCATATCAACTATACCGAGTTTACAATATATAACGAAACCCTCTTTTTTACCCAATTCAAAGCTATTACAAAACTCTATGGCATTGGATGCAGCTTCCTTTAATATTAACCAATCTTTACCACCTAATTTAATTGTTGTTATTCCTACATGCCTAAACGATTTTCTTACTTTATTAAGAATGGTCTGAAATTCAAATACCTCTAAATTTCCGGTAAGCTTTAATTTCTCTGTGTCCTTTATTATCTTATTTGTATTCGTAATTATGCTTCTATTAGAGCAAGTATGTTTACGACTGGCAACCATTATGGCATCTGCTAGTTTCTCTTTTGTAGTATTTAGATTAGTATTCTTTAGTATACTAATTAATTTACTACGGGTAATGTGTATGCTTGGCTCTCTTGTCATTTTTTCAAATTTAATTTCTCTCGGAATAAATCGGAGTAGGTACTCAAAGGAGTATGATTGATAAACCATTTAGTAACTGCCTTACCCATATCATTCACATCTTCATTTTTTTCAGTTATTTCCCATGAAACATTTTTTACCTTCTTGTATTGGGTTAACTTCATTGCTAAGTCCAATGCTTTACCCTGGGCATCCTTATCCAATATAATATTGAATTGCTGCACCGGGGATTTTATTAAACAAGACATTTGCCAAGGACTTATATTACTCCCTGCCAATCCGATTGTATTATCCCCTAAGGTTAAAGCATTAGTTTCACTCTCTACAATATTTACCTTGCTATAAATACCTAATGCATCAACGTTATATATTAATTGAGTTTTACCAATCCCAAACATTGTTTCATCGGGGTTCTTAAAGCTTTTGCCTCCTATATATGAGCGTGTTTTCCAATATATTAATTGGCCATCTCTATAATATGGTATAACTATATAGCCCAAGTATTCTCCGTCATAGCAATAACCTACACCCCTATACATTAAATCAATCAAATCAAAGCCCCTACCTTTCATATAAGCCCTTGCAGATTTAGCTAATCTGCTTGTCCCAGAGTTTATGCTCCTATAAAAAGGGGGCAACTCTACGGGCTTTACTTTAACCTTTTTATCCTTTTTAATTATAGGTATAAAATCCCAGCTATTAGAATCATTAAGGTAAGCGGTTAATTGGTCATACCTTGTAAACTCCTTTAATTCCATTATCAATCGTATAGGAGATTGGTTGTAATCACACTTAAAGCAATTGGTTTTACCATCTTCTATATTTACACCAAAGGAAAACTTTCCCCCACACATAGGACAATTTCCTCTTATGTAACCATTCGTAGAGTCCTTTAATAGATGCTCTGTTCTGAAATAGTTATCCAGCTTGCCTTTTATCTTATTATTAAACATTATATATCCCCTGTGGTTTTCTTAGGTTTCTTAGTTTCTTTGGGCTCTTCATCGTCTGAGTGGGAGTGTAAAGCCTCCAGTTCTTCAATCTCTTGCTTATGCAACTCATCAATTCTTTGGCATTCCGGATTAGCCGATAACCAGACTCTTCCTGCGGGTGGCCCATCCCTTTGTACAATTATTTCTAATCGTATAACCCCTTTTTCAGCTTCTACATCATTTTGTTGAATCCCCAACATCATGTGAACATGCCTATTAATATCAATACACTTAGCTGTGTCACCTTCTTTATATTTAGTTTTCCTTCGTTCGTATGCACCCCGTATTACGTGATGCCCCGTCCAGGTATGTATGATATTATATTCATTAGCTACATTATCTACCTCTACATAAGCATCCGAAATCCTTTGATTATCATCTTTTGCCCCACTCAATGAACCCATTTTCCCGATGTAATCAATAATCATATATTCAAACCTTATACCATGCTCATTATAATAATAATCAAGCCAATATCTTAATGTGTCAGCATTCGTTGTATATGCGGGTAATTTCTTTATTACTATCTCAATCTTCAGCCTTTTAAACTGTCTATACAATTTCATTAACCTATCATCATGTTCATTTGACAGTAATTCCTTTTTAGTTATATTCAATAAAGATTGGTCAAACCTCTCTCCATACTGTTGCTCACCATTGTCTAAGTCAAATACAATTACCCGTTTTTTCATTCGAGCATATTTACGGGCTACATTTACTAAGGTGGTTGTCTTTAAAGCTTTCTCTCTATCCATTACAACAATAATGGAGCCCTTACCATAGCCATTTCCATTGGTTAATTTATTTAATTGCTTAATAGGGAACTCAAAACTATTTTCCTTGAATTTTCTATCCCACAGCCTTTTAGCTGCATCTTCAAATATAAATATACCCTTGCTTTCCTTAAACTCATTTCCTACTGTGATTGCTTTCTTTATTTTAGAAGCAAAAGTTTCATAGGCAGAGAAGTCTAAGATGTCTACTTCCTCAAGTAAAGTCTTTACCTCTACATATCGGGCAAAGTCCATACATGAATTAAGGATGTCATTACCATCCTTAACTTTATGCTTATATAAATTATCTACTAAACCCATAGTACTTTTAATATCTTCGGGTAAAGCTAATTTTTTATATCGTGCATCTTTAAATAATACCTTTATTCTTTCTGTCAGAACATTGGGATTTTTTATAACCTTTTTATTTTTCTTGTAATAACTTCTAAGTACAGTTGCAATAGCCGTGTGTTCAATCAAATCAAAATACTCAGGTTTTATCAGGTTAAGAGCTTTAAACCCGTAATCGTCGGTAACTATGTATTTTAAGATGTCTTCCTGAAAATTGCTATCAAACTCGAATTTAACCGTGGGCTTCTTACTCATTGAATTTCATTTAATTAGATAATAGTAACTATGCTACTCAGTAAAATATTTTAGTTGGGTATTTTGAATATAAAATTTAATTATTATATTTGTAACTACATTCAAAATTCATTCAAATTAAATATAGTAACATGGAAGAACACCGTTTAAAGCCTATGCAAGAAGGCTATGATGAAAAACTCTTTAATCAGTTATATGCAGAATTAACCCCATTAAAAAGAAAATTAGCCTCAGGCATAGATTACCGAAGGTTCGGAGTAACCTATGATGAACTCCTTTCTTGGTTTGATATTAAATTTATATTTGCCTTTAATAAATATTACTCAGTACATAATGAAAATGTTTTAAGGGGGCATCTTATAAGAGCCCTTTCATTTTTTAAATGCCGTATATTACGTCAGGCATATAAAGAAAAATACTCTCAAAATATCATAGACTTGGGCTCATTGGAAAATGCTGATAATATTTTAAAAGATAGAATACCCGAAGATAACTATAAACTCTTTCGTATGCTTCTATTTGCATTTATGCAGCAACGCTTACATGAAGATGCCTATACTGTTTTCCAGGTAGATTTGAATCCCCCTGCAGCGTTAGAACCTTACTTAGAAT
>Ga0208825_1000978_pt1 | contig 23945 bp, 19 predicted proteins | sample AD_UKC113_MetaG_FD_184450 | JGI IMG/M metagenome (GOLD analysis project Ga0208825, IMG submission 184450) | Active sludge microbial communities of municipal wastewater-treating anaerobic digesters from Hong Kong - AD_UKC113_MetaG (SPAdes)... | ecosystem: Engineered > Bioreactor > Anaerobic >...
AACGGGATTCGGGCAAATCGATGAGCTGGCGCAGCACGCGCATGAGCGTGCTGGCATTGCGCGCACCCAGCGGCTGCAGGACGCGCTGCTGGTGCTGCATGGCGCGCTGCACATAGCCGGCGGCAAGCGCATGGCCCTTGGGCGTCAAGGCCACCAGCGTCTGGCGTCGATCCACAGGCGTGTCGCTGCGCCGCACCAGGCCCTGGCGCTCCATGCGCTGGATGATCTTGCTGAGCGTGGGCTGCTTGGTCAGCGTGATTTCGCTCAGCGCGCCGACGCTTTCATGCTGCACTCCCGACAGGCCTGCCAGGACGCGCCACTCGGTGACGGAAAGGCCGCCCATCTGCACCTCGCCGTGAAACGGGCCCGACACCCGGCGGCTGGCCTGCGCCAGCAGATAAGCCAGGTAATCGTCGATGAAACGCGGCGGAGCGGCAACCTGGGCGCCAGCGGGGGCGGCGGTGCGGCGAGGTCGGGACGTGGCGGAGCTTGGCATGGTCCGAGCATAGCGACAGTGTCCGCCATCAGGCCAACCGCGTTGCCATCGATCGGTCGGTATCGCCTAGTGGTTTTCCATGATTTTTCATGAATTTCGTTGACATTTAAAGTGTTCAGCCCTAAATTTCAATCCCGCGCAGATTGATTGATACTGCGATTCAGGAGACCGAAATGTCCACCCCAGCATCAGGCACTCTCACGCGTTCCAGCACCCAGGCCTCTGCCCGCCAACGCTCCCCGTTCAGCGGAGCACGGGCATGACGACGCAGACGTGGACGGTATCTGACGTTCGCGTCGAAACCCCGCTCATCCATCGCATCGGCCTGGTCGCGCCCCGCGGCGAGACGTTGCCACCGCTGGCCTCGGGCGCGCACCTGCAAGTCATGGTGCCGGGCCTGCCCGAGCGGCGCTGCTACTCCATCGTCCACCTCACCGTCGCCGAGGCCCTGGAGGCCGCACCGCGCACCCACTGGATCGCCGTGCGCCGCGAGGAACCCAGCCGCGGCGGCTCGGTCTGGATGCACCAGCTCAAGGTGGGCGACGCCGTCACCGTGGGCGAGCCGCGCAACGAGTTTCCGCTGCACGCCGCGCAGGTCGGCGAAGGCCCGGTGGTGCTGATTGCCGGCGGCGTCGGCATCACGCCCATTGCCAGCCATGCGGCGGCGCTGACGGCGCAAGCGCGGCCCTTCGCGCTGCACTACAGCAGCCGCAGCCGCGACCATCTGGCCATGGTCAAAGAACTGAAGGCGCTGTGTGGCGAGGCCTTGCATCTGCACGCCGACGACGAGGCCGACACCCGGCTCGAACTGGGCGCCCTGCTCGACCAATGCCAACCCAACCAGCACCTGTACGTGTGCGGCCCCAAGGGCATGATCAATGCCGCCATTGCGACTGCCCGCGAGCGCGGTTGGGACGATCACCATGTGCACGTGGAGCTGTTCGTTGAAGCCACCGCGCAGCAGGGCGATGCCGCCTTCGAGGTCGAGCTGCGTGCCTCGGGCATGACGCTGCAGGTGCCGGCCGACAAGACCATCCTCGAAGCCATGGAAGCCGCGGGTTGCGACCCCATGTTCGACTGCCGCCGCGGCGAATGCGGCGTTTGCCAGGCCACCGTTCTCGAAGGCGTGCCCGATCACCGCGACTATTTCCTCAGCGACAGCGAGCGCGCCTCGGGCAAGCTGATCCAGATCTGCATCTCGCGTGCCAAGACGGCCCGCCTGGTGCTGGACTTGTAGACCTCACCGGCAAGGAGACAAGCATGGGCCGATATGCCAACAACCCCGCCGCCATTCGCGCCCTGGTGCGCGAATCGGAGGTGCACAAGGACACCTACATCGACGCCGAGCTGTTCGAGCTGGAGATGGAGCACCTGTTCGCCAACACCTGGGTCTACGTGGGCCACGCCAGCCAGGTGCCGAACAAGGGCGACTTCTACACCACCACCGTCGGCACCGAGCCCGTGGTGATGGTGCGCCACAGCGACGACAGCATCCGCGTGCTGTTCAACCGCTGTCCGCACAAGGGCGTCAAGGTGGCGGCCGAAACCTGCGGCAACACCGGCAAGTTCTTTCGCTGCCCCTACCACGCCTGGACCTTCAAGACCGACGGCTCGCTGCTGTCAATCCCGCTCAAGAAAGGCTACGAGAACACCGGCCTCGAATGCTGCGAAGCCAGCGGCGGCATGGCCGCGGTGCAGGCCGTGCACGTGTACCGCGACTTCGTGTTCTGCCGCCTGAACCCCGAGGGCGTTTCGTTCGATGCGTTCTTCGGCCAGTCGCTTTCGACCATCGACAACATGGTCGATCGCTCGCCCGAAGGCAAGCTGCAAATCGTCGGCGGCGTGCTGCGCTACATCAACCGCTGCAACTGGAAGATGCTGGTGGACAACCAGACCGACACCACCCATCCCATGGTGGCGCACGAGTCGTCGGCCGGCACGGCGGCAGCGGCCTGGGCCAAGGCGCCGCCCGGCACGCCCAAACCCATGGCGGTGGAGGTGTTCACGCCCTTCGTCAGTCCCTACGAATTCTTCGAGGAGATGGGCATCCGCGTGTGGCCCAACGGCCACGGCCATACCGGCGTGGGCAAGTCCATCCACTCCGACTACTCGGACATCCCCGGCTACCAGGAAGCCATGGTGACCGCCTACGGCGAGGAGCGTGCCCACGCCATCCTGAGCGAGAACCGGCACAACACCATCTACTTCCCCAACCTGACCATGAAGGGGCCGGTGCAGACCATGCGCGTGTTCAAGCCCATCGCGGTGGACAAGACCCTGGTGGAGTCCTGGGCCTTTCGGCTGGTCGGCGCGCCCGACCTGCTGCTCGAGCGCACGCTGATGTACAACCGCCTGATCAACGCGCCCACCTCGGTGGTGGCGCACGACGACACCGAAGTCTACGAGCGCGCGCAGGAGGCCCTGCACAGCCGCGGCCGCGACTGGATGAACCTGTGCCGCCTGTACGACGCGGGCGAGCCGCGCGACGCCGCGCACTTCGAGACCAACGGTACCAACGAGCTGCAGATGCGCAACCAGATGCGCGCCTGGGCGCACTACATGACCGTCGGCATGAGCGAGCAGCCCCAAGGGAGCGCAACATGAACACGATCACCGATGCCCAGCTCATCGACTTCATCTACCGCGAAGCCGAGCTGATCGATGCGCTGCAACTGCAAGACTGGGAAGCGCTGTTCACCGACGATGGCCACTACTGGATGCCGCTCACCCACGGCCAGACCGACCCCATCTTGCAGGGCTCGCTGATGTACGAGGACAAGATGCTGCTGAAGATTCGCGTCGAGCGCTTCTTCGGCAAGCGCACCTTCTCGCAGCAGCCGCACACGCGCTGCCATCACCTGCTGCAGGCGCCGCGCGTGATCGCCCGCGACGACACGGCCGGCACCTACCGCTGCCGCACCGCCTTTCACTACGTCGAGACGCGCTTGGACGAGCAGTCGCTGTTTGCCGGCTGGGCCACGCACGATCTGGTGCAGCAGGGTGGCCAGTTGCGCATCCAGCTCAAGCGCGTGGACCTGCTGAACTGCGACGCGGCCCTGCCCAACATCCAGCTCTTCATGTGAGGGTCGCGTGACCGACGCCATCGCCGCCTTTGCGCCCGCCGAGCGCACCCTGCCCGCCATGCTGGCGCACCAGTGCGCCCGCTTTGCCGAGCGCACTCTGCTGGCCACCGAGGACAGCCGCTGGAGTTACGCGCAGGCGCTGGCCACCGCGCAACGCATGGGCGCGCTCTTGCAGGCGCAGGGCATCGGCCCCGGCGACCGCGTGGCGCTGATGTGCGGCAACCGGACCGAGTTTTTGCAGGTGTTTCTGGGCTGCGCCTGGGTCGGCGCCGTCACGGTGCCCATCAACACCGCCGCGCGCGGCACCAACCTGCGCCACATCCTGGCCAACTCGGGCGCGCGCCTGTTCATCGGCGAGGCTGAAACCCTGCCCGCGTTGCTGGCGCTGACCGATCGCACCGCGCTGCCGCTGGAGCGCATCTGGAGCATCGATGCCTGCGCCGATGCCGCGGCCCAGCCCATGCCCGCGCTGGGCGATGCCCGGGCCGACGCCGCCGCCATCGGCCCGGGCGACACCCTGGCCATCCTCTACACCTCGGGTACCACGGGTCTGTCCAAGGGCGTGTGCTGCCCGCACGCGCAGTACTACTGGTGGAGCCGCTACTCCAGCCAGCTGCTGGGTCTGCGCGACGGCGAGGTGCTGCTCACCACCCTGCCGCTGTTTCATACCAACGCGCTCAATGCCTTCTTCCAGGCCCTGCTGACGGGCTCCACGCTGGTGGTGCAAAAGCGCTTTTCGGCCTCCGACTTCTGGCCGGCCCTGGTGCGCCACCAGGCCACCGTCACCTACGTGCTGGGCGCGATGGTTCCCATTCTGCTGTCGCGCGAGCCCTCGCCCGAAGACCGCGCGCACCGCGTGCGCATTGCCCTGGCGCCGGCCATTCCCACGCGCTTTCACGACGCCTTCAGCCAGCGCTTTGGCATGACCTTGCTGGACGGCTACGGCTCGACCGAAAGCAACTTCGTGATCGGCCTGGATGCCGAGCAGAAGCCCGGCAGCATGGGCCGCGTGGTGCCTGGCTTTCAGGCGCGCGTTGCCGATGAATTCGATGAAGCCGTGCCCGACGGCACGGCGGGCGAGCTGCTGCTTCGCGCCGACGAACCCTATGCCTTCGCCTCCGGCTACTTCGGCATGCCCGACAAGACGGTGGAGGCGTGGCGCAACCTGTGGTTTCACACCGGCGACCGCGTGGTGCGCGACGCCGACGGCTTCTACACCTTCCTCGACCGCCTGAAGGACGCCATCCGCCGCCGCGGCGAGAACATCTCCTCCTACGAGGTCGAGCAGGTGCTGCTCAGTCACCCCGCCGTGGCGCTGGCGGCCGTCTTCCCGGTGCAAAGCGAGTTGGCCGAGGACGAGGTCATGGCCGCCCTGGTGCCCCGCGAGGGCATGGCGCTCGACCCGGTGGAGCTGATCCGCTTTTGCGAGCCGCGCATGGCCTACTTTGCCGTGCCGCGATTTCTCGAATTCATGAAAGAGCTGCCCACCACCGAAAACGGCAAGATACAGAAGTTCAAGCTGCGCGAGCGCGGCCGCACACCAACCACCTGGGACCGCGAGGCGGCCGGCATCACCGTCAAGCGTTGAGATGACGGCCTATCTCAAACGCAAGGGCTATGAAGGCGTGGCGCTCACCTTGCCCGTCACGGTGTCTTACGAGCGCTACTCCATCCACGGCGCGCATTGGTACGTCGGCCAGGCCGTGCGCGCGCTGGTGCAGGGCTCGGGGCTGGGCAAGGCGCAGATCGACGGCCTGACGGTCAGCAGCTTTTCGCTGGCGCCCGACACCGCCGTCGGCGTGACCCAGCATCTGGGTCTGTCGCCGCGCTGGCTGGACCACATCCCCACCGGCGGCGCCTCGGGCGTGATGGCGCTGCGCCGCGCGGCGCGCGCCGTGCAGTGCGGCGACGCCGAGGTGGTGGCCTGCGTGGCGGCCGACACCAACCACGTCGATTCGTTTCGCCACACGCTGGGCGCCTTCAGCGACTTCGCGCGCGACGCCAGCTACCCCTATGGCGCGGGCGGGCCGAACTCGATGTTCGCCTTCATCACCGCGCACTACATGCGCCAGTACGGCGCGCGGCGCGAGGACTTCGGCCGCATCGCGGTGGCGCAGCGCGCCAACGCCCTGGCCAACCCCAACGCCTTGTTCAAGACGCCTTTGAGCCTGGAGCAATACATGGCCGCACGCCCGGTGGCCGCGCCGATCCACCTGTTCGACTGCGTGATGCCCTGCGCCGGCGCCGAGGCGTTTTTGGTGATGGCGCCCGAGCGGGCGCGCGATCTGGGCCTGCCGCACGTGCTGCTGCGCGGCGCCATCGAGCGGCACAACGCCTTCAGCGCGGACCCGGTGATGGTGCGCGGCGGCTGGGCCATGGATCGCGAAGACCTGTACGCCCAGGCCGGCATGCGGCCCGCCGACATCGATGTGCTGCAAACCTACGACGACTACCCGGTGATCGTGATGATGCAGTTCGAGGACCTGGGCTTTTGCGCCAAGGGTGAAGGCCCCGATTTCGTGCGCGCGCACGATCTGCGCTTTTCGGGCGACTTTCCGCAAAACACCGGCGGCGCGCAGCTTTCGAGCGGGCAGGCCGGTGCGGCCGGCGGCTTCATCGGCATGACCGAAACCATTCGCCAGCTCACGGGCCAGGCCGGTGCCCGCGCCGTGCCGGGCGCGCGCCGCGGCCTGGTGGCCGGCTTTGGCATGGTGACTTATGACCGCTGCCTGTGCACCGGGGCGGTGATCCTGGAGGCCAGCGCATGACCCAGGCCTTCGCCAAGCCCCCGCGCAAGAACCCGCTCCTGCGCACGCCGCAGATGAACCTGCCGCCCGCCGCGCGCGGACGCGTGGCGCTGGGCCTGACCGCTGCCGCGGCCGAGGGGCGCTTCATGCTCCAGGTGTGCAGCGAATGTGGCGCCACGCAATATCCACCGCGCGAGGCGTGCCATCAATGTCTGTCCCCCGCGCTGCGTTGGCAGGACCAGACCGGCGCGGGCGAGTTGCTGACCGAGACCACGCTGTCGCACAGCAACGACCTGTATTTCCGCGAGCGCCTGCCTTGGCGCCTGGGCATGGTGCGGCTGGACGCCGGCCCCAGCGCGATGGTGCATCTGCATGGCGAAGTCGGCGCCGCGCCCAGCCGGGTGCGCGTGGGCGTGCGACTGGACCGCGCCGGCCAGGCGGTGTTGATCGGATTTCCGGAGAAAGGATCGGAGCACATGGCCGATGACCCGATGCTGCGCGAAATGGCCAGCGACCCGAAGTTTCGCAAGGTGCTGGTCACCGACGGCAAGTCGCCCGTGGGCCAGGCCGTGGTGCGCGCCCTGGCCAAGGCCGGCGCCGACCTGATCTGGGTCGGCCAGGCCGAGCCCTGGAAGCAGCCGGCGGGCTTTGCCGAACTGGCCCGGCTGCCCCAGGTCAGCGTGGTTGATCTGGACGTGCGCGACGAGCGCTCGGTGCAGGAGCTGGCCGCGCTGATCGGCGCCAAGGTCGATATCGTCATCAACACGGCCGAGCTGCATCGCCGCCATGGCATCGGGGGGCGTGCCGGCACCGAAGTGGCGCGCGAGGAGATGGAGGTCAACTACCTGGGTCTGCTGCGCCTGGCCCAGGCCTTTGGCCCCGTGCTCATGGCGCGCGCGGCCGATGGCGCCACGCACGCCACGGCCTGGGTCAACCTGCTGTCAATCTGCGCGCTCAGCAACCATCCGCCGGAGGGCACCTACTCGGCCTCCAAGGCGGCGGCGCTGTCGCTCGCGCAATGCCTGCGCGCCGAACTGCGCGCCGCCGGGGTTCGCGTGCTCAATGTCTTTCCCGGCCCCCTCGACGACGAATGGAGCCAGAACGTGCCGCCGCCCAAACTGGCGCCCCAGGCCCTGGCCAGCGCCATCGTCAAGGCGCTGCGCGATGGCGTCGAGGACGTCTACCCGGGCGACATCGCGCAGGACTGGCTGGCACGCTGGCGCGACAACCCCAAGGTGCTTGAGCGCGAGCTGGCGGCAGGAGGATCCTGACCATGACGCACGCGCCCTCCCAGGATCTGCTCGGTGCCTTTGCGCAAAGCCTGCTCGCGGGCCAGATCCGCATCGTCGATCTGTCGCACGCGCTGAGCACCGACTTCCCCACGCTGGCCCTGCCGCCCGAGCTGGGCCAGTGCCAGGGCTTTCGCATCGAGCAGGTGTCGGCCTACGACGCGCGCGGCGCCAGCTGGTACTGGAACAACATCTCGTGCAGCGAACACACGGGTACCCACTTCGACGCGCCCATCCACTGGATCACCGGACGCGACCGGCCGGGCAATGCGGTGGACGCCGTGCCGCCGGCGCACTTCATCGCCCCGGCCTGCGTGATCGATTGCAGCGCGCAGGCCGCGCGTGACGCCGACTACCTGATGACGGTGGCCGACATCGAGTCCTTCGAGGCCGCGCACGGCCGCATTCCGGCCGGCGCCTGGGTGCTGATGCGCACCGACTGGTCGCAGCACTGGAGCCGCCGGCGCGACGCGCGCGCTTACCAGAACTTCGACGCCACCGGCCAGCACACGCCCGGCCCCAGCGTCGAGGCGGTGCGCTTTCTGGTGGAGCAGCGCGACGTGCTGGGCTATGGCTCGGAGACCATCGGCACCGACGCCGGCCAGGCCGCGCACCTGCGCCCGCCCTACCCCTGCCACACGCTGATGCACGGAGCGGGCAAATACGGCCTGCAATGCCTGGCCAACCTGGACCAGTTGCCACCCACCGGCGCGCTGATCGTGGCTGCACCGCTCAAGATCGAACACGGCAGCGGCAGCCCGCTGCGCGTGATCGCGCTGGTGGCCGACAACGGAGCATCGAGATGAGCCAAGCGCCCCATACCGCCCTCGTCACCGGCGGCTCAGCCGGCATCGGCGCCGACATCTGCCGGCGCATGCTGGACGAGGGTTATCTAGTCATCAGCCTGGCGCGGCGCGCGCCCGAGTGGAGCCACCCGCGCCTGAGCAACCTGAACGTCGATCTGCTCGACCCCGCCGCGACCCGGCAGGCCGCGCAGGAGGTGGCGGCGCGCTTTGCGGTCACGCACTTCATCCACAACGCCGGCGTGATCTGGCCGCACCTGCTGCAAGACGCCACGATGGACGAACTGCAGGGCCTGACGCAAATCCATCTGGGCGCGGCGCTGACCCTGATGCAGGCCGTGCTGCCGTGCATGGAGCAAGGCGGCTTCGGCCGCGTGGTGCTGATGTCCTCGCGCGGCGCGCTGGGCCTGGCCACGCGCACCAACTACTCGGCCACCAAGGCCGGCATGATCGGCATGGCACGCACTTGGGCGCTGGAGCTGGCGCCCAAGGGCATCACGGTCAACGTGGTGGCGCCCGGCCCCATCCAGACCCCCATGTTTTACGACGTGGTGCCCGCCGACAGCGAGCGCGAGCAGAAGCTGGCCGCCAACATTCCCGTGGGCCGCATCGGCCGGCCCGACGACGTCACGCGCGCCGTGATGTTTTTTGCCGACCCGGCCAACAGCTTCGTCACCGGCCAGACGCTGTACGTCTGCGGCGGCGCCAGCGTGGGCACCCTTACCATCTGATCCCGCAATCGCACCAACCAACCCGGAGACAAACCCCATGCGACTGACCCGATTCTTCAAGCAAACCGCGCTGATGACCGCCCTGGGCCTCGGTTGCGCCGCCGCCATGGCCCAGATGAAGGTAGGCGTGATCTATTCGGCCACCGGCCCCACGTCCTTCGTCGGCATCCCCCAGAAGAACAGCATCGCCCTGCTGCCCAAGAAGATCGGCGACCTGACGGTCGAATACATCGGCCTGGACGACGCCAGCGACCCGACGCAGACCGTGACCGACGTGCGCAAGCTGCTGGACGAGCAAAAAGTCGATGCGCTGATTGGCCCCAGCGGCTCACCCAACGCCATGGGCGTGATCCAGTTCATCGCCGAGGCCGGCGTGCCCATGCTGGCGCCGGTGGGCACGGCCGCCGTGGTGCAGCCCATGGACGACAAGAAAAAATGGGTGTTCAAGACCACGCAGAACGACGACATCATCGCCGCCGCGCTGTTCGACCAGATGAGCAAGACGGGCGTGAAGACCTTGGGCTTCATCGGCCTGTCCGACCCCTATGGCGAGAACTGGTATCGCGTGGCCAGCGCCCTGGCCAAGCAGCACGGCATCAACATCGTCGCCACCGAGCGCTTTGCACGCAGCGACAACTCCGTCACCGGGCAGGCGCTCAAACTCATCGCGGCCAAGCCCGACGCCATTCTCATCGCCGCTGCCGGCGGGCCGACCGTGCTGCCCCAGGCCACCCTGGTGGATCGCGGCTACACAGGCCCGATCTACCAGACCCACGGCGCGGCGCTGCCGGCCTTCATCAAGCTGGGCGGCAAGAAGGTGGAAGGCACCATCATGGCCGCCAGCCTGATGCTGGTGCTGCCCGAGGTGCCCGACAGCAATCCGTCAAAGAAGATCGCCACGCAGTACATCGACGCCTACAAGAAGCTGTATGGCGAGGCCCCAGCCACCTTTGGCGCCAACGTGTACGACGCCGGCCTGCTGCTGGCCAACGCCGTGCCCAAGGCTGAAAAGGCCGGCAAGCCCGGCACCAAGGAGTTCCGCGCCGCGCTGCGTGACGCGCTGGAGCAAACCAAGGAGCTGGTGGGCACCCAGGGCGTCTACAACATGACGCCGCAGGATCACAGCGGCTTCGACGAGCGTGGGCGCGAACTCATCACCGTCAAGGACGGTCAGTTCAGGCTGCTGAAGTAAAACCGCCGGCGGCGCGGCGCCTACTGCCGCGCCATCTCCGCCTGCCCGACGGCGCCGCCAGCCAGGTCTTGCTGCGGCTGCAGCGTCATCGTCACCCGGACCAGGCGTCCCGTGAATTCGAACGGCGCGGTGTAGTGCGACACCGGACTGGCGCGGTCGCGTCCAATGTCCAGGCCTGACCACGAGATGAGCGAAGTGAAGCCGGCCTTGTAGGCCAGTTTGCCCGCCGGCTCGCCGTCGATCCACAGGCTGCCGGTGCGGCTGGATGGCACCACCACCCGGCCCAGGCCATGAATGGGCGGCGTCAGCACCATCGGGCCCAGCTGCATGCAATAGCCCAGGCGATGGCGCCCGGGCGGCACGGGGCGGTCGGAGCGCAGCACCTGGTGCAAGCCGCCGATGTTGATGTCGTGCACCAGATGGCCGCCTTGCAGGTACAGCGCGTAGCCCGAGGTGGCGTCGCCGTGGGCAATCAGCACGCCCTCGGCGCCTTCGGGCGGAATCAGCACGTCAGCCACGATGTCGTAGCCGCGCGAGCGCACGTCGGGCGCCACGTCGGTGGGCAGGTGTCCCATCCCGGGATGAAAGACAAACTGCGTGCGCGCCCCCTGTACGCGGCGCGCGTTCTCGGCAAAGCGCGCACCGAAGCGCTCGTCCAGCGGCAGCACCTGGTTGGCCTCGGCCTCTTGCCACCACAGGGCTTGTAGCTGGGCCAAGCGCTCAGGCTCGGCGCTTGCCAGGTCGTGACACTCCGAGAAATCCCCGGCCAGGTGATAGAGCTCCCAGCGGTCGGCGTCGAAGGCGGTGTCGGATGCGTGCCAGGTCACGGCCTTCCAGCCTTCGTGCCAGATGCCGCGGTGGCCGAACATCTCGAAGTACTGCGGGCCCTGGCGGCCCGGCGCGTTGGCGTGCCCCAGCGTGGCGCGCCAGCTCTCGCCGGTGATGGGCAACTGCGCCACGCCGTCGACGGCGTCGGGAGCCGCCACACCACACACGTCCAGCAGCGTGGGCAGCAGGTCGCGCGCGTGCCAGAAGCCGTGGCGCAGCTCGCCGCGCGCGGCCATGCCGCCGGGCCAGGACAGCACCAGCGGGTCGCGTATGCCGCCGCCGTGCGTGTTCTGCTTGTAGCGCTTGAGGGGTGTATTGGACGCCATGGCCCAGCCTTGCGGAAAATTGCTGTGCGTGTCGGGCCCGCCGATGTCGTCGATGCGGCGCAGCTTCTCTGCCATGTCCTCAGGCTTGAGGTTGTAGGGTCCCATGGCATTAACGAAGCCCAGCGGCCCGCCCTCCTGGCTGGCGCCGTTGTCGGACAGCACCAGCACCAGCGTGTCCTCGCGCAGATGGGCGGAATCGAGGAACGCCATCAGGCGGCCGATTTGGGTGTCGGCGTGTTCCAGCATCGCGGCGTAGGCCGACTGCAGACGGGTGAACACACGCCGCTCCGGCTCGCCCAGGTCGGCCCAGGGCGGCACGCCGTCGTTGCGCGGGGGCAGCTCGGTGTTCGGCGGCACGATGCCGAGGGCCTTTTGCCGTGCCAGGCGTTGCTCGCGCTCCACGTCCCAGCCGTGGGCAAATTGCGCGTCGTAGCTCAGGATGAGATCGCGCGGTGCCTGGTGCGGCGCGTGGCAGGCGCCCAAGGCCAGCCACATCAGCCAGGGCGCATCGGGGTCGTCGGCCTGGTGATCGGCCAGCATGCGAATGGCTTCGTTCACCAGGTCGGCGCTCAGGTGGTAGCCCTTGTCGAATGTGCCGGGGGCATCGACGTGGGTGTTGTCACGCACCAGCTCGGGCGCGTATTGGTCGGTCTCGGCGTCCATGAAGCCGTAGTAGCGATCGAAGCCGCGGCGCAGCGGCCAGCCGTCGAAAGGCCCGGTGGGTCCCGTCTGCGATACCGGCGTGACGTGCCATTTGCCCACCATGTAGTTGCGCCAGCCGTGGGGGCGCAGCATCTCGGCCAGGGTGCCGGCCGCCGGACTGATTATGCCGCGGTAGCCTGGAAAACCGCTGTCGAAGTTGGCCAGGCATCCCATGCCCACGGCGTGGTGGTTACGCCCCGTCAGCAGCGCCGCACGCGTGGTGGAGCACATGGCCGTGGTGTGAAAGCCGGTGTAGCGCAGGCCCTGTCCCGCCAATGCATCAATGTGCGGCGTGCGGATGCTGGAGCCATAGCAGCCGAAATCCGAAAAGCCCACGTCGTCGAACAGCACGACCAGGATGTTGGGCGCGCCGGCGGGGCGCTTGGGCGCTTCAGGCCAGAAGGGGATGGAGTCGGCGATGGTGCGGCCGATGCGCGGGGCGCCGGGGTTCGATTGCGTTGTGGACATGACTGAGCCTTTCTTGAATTCAAGCCCTGGAGCGAATCAGGTCCACCGCTTTCTCGGCGATCATGATCGTGGGTGCGTTGGTGTTGCCTCCCACCAGGGTGGGCATGACACTGGCATCGACCACGCGCAGGCCGTGCAGGCCGCGCACGCGCAGTTGCGGGTCGAGTACCGCCTGCGCGTCGCTGCCCATGCGGCAGGTGCCCACGGGGTGGTAGATGGTGTCCACGCGCCGGCGCAGGTAGGCGTCGATGGCGGCGTCTTCGTCGGCCGGCAGCGGGTACAGGGCCTGGCCGGCGTGCGGCGCCAGCGCGCGCGTTGCCAGCAGTGCCACGGTGGCGCGGTAGGCACGGCGCAGCGTGGCCACGTCCTGCGGGTCGGTCAGAAAAGCGGGGTCGATCAGCGGCGCAGCATGGGGCTCGGCACTGGCCAAGCGCACGCTGCCGCGCGAGCGCGGACGCAGCACGCAGGCGTGCAGGCTGAAACCGTGGCCGCGGTGCTTGCGCCGGCCGTGGTCGTCCACCATGGCGGTGACGAAGTGCCATTGCACGTCCGGGCGTGTGAGCGTTGGCAGTGTGCGGATAAAGCCCCCGCTCTCGGCAAAGTTGGTGGTGAACATACCGGTGCGCTCGCGCTGGTACTGGCGCCACTGGCCCCACAGCTTCCACAGGCCGGGCAGGCTGGTGCCGAATAGGCGCGGGTCGCCCACACGGCGCGAGATCAGGCAGTCGGGGTGGTCTTGCAGGTTGGCGCCCACGCCGGGGCGGTGCAGGCGTGATGCGATGCCCAAGGCCTGCAGCGCCGGCGCGTCGCCGATGCCCGAGAGTTGCAAGAGCTGCGGACTGCCGAAGGCGCCGGCCGCCACGATGACCTCGGCACGGGCCCGCAGCGGGCGCTTGGCCCCGCCCTGCGCGATCTCCACGCCGCAGGCGCGATCACCCTCGAACAGCAGGCGCAGCGCGGTCGATTCCAGCAGCACGGTGAGATTCGACCGCTTCATCGCCGGCGCCAGATAGGCGCGTGCGGCATTGCAGCGCTCGCCGCCCGCCTGCGTGACGTGAAACAGGCCCACGCCCTCCTGCTCGGCGCCGTTGAAGTCGCCATTGAGCGGATAGCCGCACTCCTGGGCGGCATCCAGGAAGTGCTGGTCGAAGGCGTTGGGCGACACCAGGGCCGAGACCTTGAGCGGCCCCTGCCGTCCATGCCAGCGCGCGTCCAGCCCAGGGGCCAGGCAGCCCTCGCTGCGCTTGAAGTAGGGCAGTACCTCGTCATACGACCAGCCGCTGCAGCCGGCGGCGGCCCAGTCGTCGTAGTCGCTGGCGTGGCCGCGGATGTAGACCATGGCGTTGATGGACGAGCTGCCGCCCAGCACCTTGCCGCGCGGCTGGTAGCCGCGCCGGCCGTTCAGCCCCGCCTGCGGCACCGTGTCATACGCCCAGTTCAGGCGGTGGGTGGACACGGTGGCGCCCAACAGCGCCGGCACGCGCACCAGTTTGCTGTCATCGCTGGGGCCGGCTTCGATCAAGGCCACGCGGCAGTTCGGATCCTCCGTGAGGCGCCCGGCCAGCACGCAGCCAGCCGAGCCACCGCCGACGATCACGTAGTCGAATTCAAGGTCTTGCGAGTTCATGGCCGTTGTACGTTGAAGTCATTCTTTGCGCGACGCACCACCGGCAACGATGCAAACCCAAGGAGGCCAGTGACCGCGGAGCAGGTCAAACCCGCGATCGCCGTGGTCGGGGTTTCCCCGGTCACTGGCGATGCCCCCTTCAGGGGGTGGGCGGAACAACGCGCAGCGTGTGGAGACTGGGGGTGTTTCATATCAAGCCGGCCAGGCCGCTGCATCGACGACCGGGAAACTGCCGCTGAAGCGATCGAGGTAGCCGAACAAGCGCGCCAGCAGCGCCATCTGCCCTTCGAGCACGAGCTTGCCCTCGATCAGGGCCTGCATGGGCTCGATGCGCTGCTGCAGCACGGCGTTGAGCGTGGCGCGGTCGGTGCTGATGCGCAGCTCGGCGCCGGCCAGCGCCTCGGGCGCATCGACGCGCAGGCTGCTGAGCGCGCCGTTGGACAGGATGCAAAGCCAATGTTCGCCGCTGTCCTTGAAGTGCCAGCCCAGGGTAAAGGCCGCGCCCCCGGCGCGCGGCGCGTTGAGGCGGATGGCCAGCGTGTCGAACAATTGCTCGTTGCTGAGCGCCCCCAGCATGGCGCCGCCGGCAGCGGCCTGCGTGGGCTCGGGCGGGCCCGCACGATATTCGTGCGCACCCAGCAAAAAGGCGTTGCGCCAGGTGGCCGACTCGGCCTGGTAGCCCATCTGCTCCAGTGCCTGCGCGGCCAGCTCGCGCGCATCCAGGTTGTCCGGCTCGGCGTAGGCCAGCTGCTGCATCACCTGGGCCACCCAGCGAAATTCGCCGCGCTCGAAGTCGGCGCGTGCGCGGGCCAGCACGGCCTCGGCCCCGCCCATGTAGTCAATGGTCTTGCGCGCGGCCGGCATCGGCGGCAGCGTGTGCAGGTTGGCCGGGTGCGCGTCGTACCAGCTCAGGTAGTGCTGCACGATGGCCTTGACGTTGTGCGACACCGTGCCGTAGTAGCCGCGTGCGTGCCAGCGCTGGGTGATGGCCTCGGGCAGCTTCAGGCCCTCGGCGATCTCGGCGGCCTTCAGGCCGTGGTTCATCAGGCGCACGGTCTGGTCGTGCAGTACGCGATATAGGTCGCGCTGCTCGGTCAGAAAGCGTCGGGCTTGCTCGTTGCCCCAGGTCGGCCAGTGGTGCTGCGCCAGGATGACGTCGGTGCGGTCGCCGTAGCGCTGCAACGCCTGGTACAGGTACTTGGACCAGGCCAGCGAGTCGCGCACCTTGGCGCCGCGCAGAGGGCACAGGTTGTGCAGGGTGTGGGTGGCGTTCTCGGCCAGATTCAGCGCGCGCTCCGACGGGATGAACAGGTGCATCTCGGCGGGCGCCTCGGACTCGGGCGTGAGCTGGAACTCCAGCTCCAGGCCGTCGATCACCAGCACCTCGTGCGCCTGGCTGATCTCGCGCGTGGGCGCGATCAGGCCGGGCCGCCCGCGCGGCATGTTCTTGCCCAGGCCCGAATCGACCTGGCCCTGCGGCCCCACCGGCAGCGTGTGGCCAAACTGAAACTGCGCGCGCCGCGCCATGGCCACGCCGGCAATCACGTTCTCGGCCACGGCGTGATGCATGAAACCGGCCGGCGCGATCACTTGCACGCGGCCGGCGCGCACGTCGTCCTCGCTGATCAGCCCATGCACACCGCCAAAGTGGTCGGCATGGCTGTGGCTGTAGATCACCGTGTGCAGCGGCCGCTCGCCGCGGTGCTGACGATACAGTGCCAGCGCCGCGGCGGCGGTCTCGGCACAGGTCAGCGCGTCGAACGCGATCACACCGCTGTCGGTCTCGATGAAGGTGATGTTGGCGATATCGAAGCCGCGCACCTGGTATATGCGCTCCGTGACCTTGAACAGGCCGTGCACCTGGTTCAGCCGCGCCTGGCGCCACAGGCTTGGGTTGACCGTGTCGGGTACGCTGACATCGGCCAGAAAACCGTAGGCCGCCAGGTTCCAGACGCTGCCACCGTCGGGGCGGCGAATGTCGGCTTCCGGCACCGTGCCGACAAAGCCGCGCTGGGCGTCGGCGAAGTCCTCGCCGTCCTCGGGCGGCAGCGACTGGGCCACCAGGCGCTGGAAATTGACGGTGGCGGCGTGCGCGCCGCAGGAAGAAGCTGTCATTGCAAGAATTTCCATTCAGATTCAGTTGTCGCTGCACTCCCTCGCTCGCTTGCGGGCGCGGGCTGGGGTGAGGGTTGCGTCGCGCACAGTGAGCGCCCGCTGCCCCTCACCCCCACGCTCTCCCCAGAGGGGCGAGGGAGCAAACCCCCTCACTGCCAGCGCAGCAGCCAGCGTTCGAGGCGTTCCATGCCTTTCGTGACCACCATGCCCAAGCCGGCCAGCAGGAACAGCAAGGCCATCACCCCGTCCATGTTGAAGTTGGACTGCAGCGAGGCCAGGGTCTGGCCCAGGCCGTGCTCGGCGGCGATGATTTCAGCACCGACCACACCCAACATCGAGAAGATCAGGCCCAGGCGCAGGCCCGAGAAGATGACGGGCACGGCCGAAGGCAGGGTGACCTTGAAGAACAGCTGCATGGGCGTGGCGCCCAGCGAGCGGCTCAGCGTCAAGAAGTCCTGCGGCACGCCGCGAATACCCGCCACCGTGTTGGCCAGCACGATGAAAAAGCTCAGGCTGGTGCCCATGGCGATCTTGGAGCCGATGCCCAGCCCGAACCACAGCAGAAAGAGCGGCGCCAGCGCAAAGCGCGGCATGGCGTTGATCACCGTGAGGTACGGGTCCATCGCGCGCTCCGCTGGCGGCCACTGGGTGAACACCAGGCCCAGCGCGATGGCGGCCACACCGCCCAAGCCAAACGAAATCAGCGTACCGGCCACCGTGTAGCCCAGCTCCAGCCACAAATCGCCGCGCACGAAGAAACCCTGCCACAGGTACAACACGATCTGCGAAGGCTGGCCAAACAGCGTGCGGTCCAGCCAGCCGCTGCAACTGCCCCACTCCCACAGGCCGAAGAAGCACACCAGGAACAGCAGGTGATAGCCGGCTCGCCGCGCGCGGCCGCCGCGTGCCGCCGGGGCGGCGCGAGCGGCGGTGCCGATGGCCAGGGCGTTGGTCGCACGGCTCATGTTGTGGCCTCCTGCGCCTGGCCTTCCGACATGCGGATGCCGCGCTCCAGCTGCTCCCACACCTGCGAGTACAGCGCCAGGAACGCGGGGTCGCGCTGCAGCTCGCGCACGTGGCGCGGGCGCGGCAGGGTGATGGGCATGTCGGCAATGATGCGGCCGGGGCGCGCGCTCATCACCACCACGCGGTCGGCCAGCGCCACCGCCTCGGCCAAGTCGTGCGTGATGAAGACCACCGTGCGCCGCGTCTGGCCCCACAGCTCCAGCAGCAGGTCTTCGAGCTGGATCTTGGTCTGTGCGTCGAGCGCGCCAAAGGGCTCGTCCATCAGCAGCACCTCGGACTCCAGGCAAAAGCCGCGCGCCAAAGCAGCGCGCTGACGCATGCCGTGCGACAGGGCCTTGGGGTAGGCGTCGACAAAGCGCTCAAGCCCCACGCGCGCCAGCTCCTGGCGCGCGTGCTGCTCGCGCTCGACCGGCGGGATGCCGCGCAGCTCCATGCCAAAACACACGTTCTGCAGCGCGGTGCGCCAGGGAAACAGGCAGTCGCGCGCCATGGTGTAGGTCACGCGCGGGCTGCCGGCGCGCGGCGGCTCGCCGCCAATGGTGATGGCGCCCTGCTGCACCGGCAGCAGGCCCGTGAGGTGGTTGAGGATGGTCGTCTTGCCGCAGCCGCTGGGGCCGACGATGGCGACGAACTGCCCGGATTCGATCTCCAGGCTGACGTGGTCGACGGCCAGAACGGCACCGCCGAAATCGACGCAGAGGTCGCGGATGGATATGGCGGCCATGGCCTGCAATTCCCTTGGGCAAAGGTTGGGTCACTCGTTCGGTGCGCCGCTCCACACCAGCTGATCGACGGTCGGCAGGCTGGGCAACTGCTTGGTCTCGGCCAGATACTTCAGTGTGGCCTGGACCGCACCGCGCCGCACCATGGTCTTGAAAGTTCCGCTCTCCAGGCCCTGCTCCAGCGTGTGGCGAGCGATCTTGTCGCCCTGTGGCATGTCGAACTTGAAGTACTCGTCCGATATCCTCAGCACTTCGTCCAGATTGGCACGGTCGTTGATGAAGGCCGACGCCTTCTGCGACAGCTTGACCACCGCCTGGGCAATCTCGGGATGGGCCTCGATCTGCTCCTCACGCATCACCAGGCCGGTGTTTGCGCCGTACATCTGCTTGAGCAGCTCGGGCTTGGTGGCATCGTTGGTGCGATAGGCCACCCTACAGGCATTGGACAGCTCGCACATGATGCCGGCGGGCTCCCAGGTGACAGCGGCATCAACCTGGCCCGCGCGCAGGGCGGCAAAGGCGGTGTTGGGCGCGCCCACGGCGACGTAGATGACGTCGCCGGCAGACATTCCGGCTTCCTTCAACAGGTAGGTGAACAGGGCCTCGGTGGCGGAGCCTCGCGCCACGACGCCGATCTTGCGCCCCTTGAAGTCCCGCATCATGGCCGGATAGCCCTCGGCCAAGTGGGGCGTGGGCAACTTGGCGGACGCATCGACCTGGAAGAAATTGGACACCGCCGCGCCCACCACGGTCTTGATCTTGGCGCCGCGCAGCACGGCCGCGGCCACCACGTCGATGGGCGTCTCCGACACGTCGATCGAGCCGCCAATCAAGGCCTGCACTCCCAGAGGCGCGGCCGGAATGGTCTTGAGCTCGCACACGATGCCGGCCTCCTGGCACCAGCCTTTGCTGCGCGCCACGCGGATCATCAGGTTACCCGAACCGGGGTAGTCCTGAAAACGCACCACGGGCAGGTCGGCGGCTACGACGGGCGCTGGCTGGGCCAACGCAGCGGCGGCCAGTACCAGGGCCGAAGTCAGCCCGCGGGCCGGGGGCACGCCAAAGCGAAGGGTGGATGAGCTCATGGTTCGTCTCCTTTCGGTGAAATGACCTGCTTGCGAGGGGCGTGCGACGCCGCCGCGGGCGCAGACGCGGACGCGACAGCATTGAGTCCCAGATAGGCGCGGAGCATGCGCACCAACTCGGTCTCCAGCGCCGGATCGTCCAGGAATAGGGGGCCCGGGTCGGTCAACACCGCGTTGATCAGCACGCCTTGCAACATCTGATGCGCAGCCACCAGGCGCGCGCGGGCGGCCCGGCTGCGCCAGCCGGCACGGCGCGCCATGGCGGCCAGCAACAGCTCACGGCTGCGCTCGCGCAAGCGGGTGAGCGGAGAGGTCGCGCGAGCCTCGTCCGACATGCGCCGCTGGTCCAGCACGGCAGCGGCATACAGACCGCGATGCTGGCGAAACGAGTGGACCGCCAGATGCACCCATTGCGCCACGAACTGCGGCGCGCTTTCGGTTCGGCGCTCCGGCGCTGCGTGAAATTCCGCGGTGTACCGAAGCATGGCCTCGACGACGAGCTCAAGCAGGGCATCGAAGTAGGCATCCTTGGTGTGAAAGCGGGTATAGAAGGTACCGATGGAGCAGCCGATGGCGGCCGCGATGTCGGCAATGGTCACGTCGGCCCAGTTGCGCCGGGCCGTGAGATGCAGGCCCGCCTTGATCAGCGCACGCTGGCGCTCACGCCCGCGCCGCTGGCGCGGCGGCGCGGCCAGGCGTGAAGGCAGTTCGGCGTCGTCCAGCTCGCTCCAGGCCGTGTCGGCGCTGGCGCGCGCTGGCGGGGAGGAATGGGTGGCAATCGGAGACATGTCAAATATGAATATAAATTTGTATTCATATCGTAGGCCGATCAATCCCCTTGCACCTCCGGAATTACCCTTGGGCTTGTCAGTTCGCCCGTCAGCGCGCCATGGCCAGGGTGAGCAGCACCTGCCGACGCCGCGTCAGACGATGGCGTCACGGGCCATGGGCCCGGCGATGAACCGCAACTTGCCTTCGACGACGTGCCAGCGTATACCCGGCTCATGTGCCGCCTGCTCGCCTACAAGGGTCGCCCGCTACCGATCGACGACCTGCTCTACCGGCCCGACCATTCGCTGGTCAAGCAAAGCTACCAGGCCGCCGAGGTCGCCGAGCCGTTGAACGGCGACGGCTTTGGCCTGGGCTGGTACGAGCCCGACGTCACGCGCGAGCCGGCGGTGTTCGCCTCGGTCACGCCGGCCTGGAACAGTCGCAACCTGCGCTACATGGCGCCCAAACTGGTGTCGCCCTGCATCCTGGCGCACGTGCGCGCCGCCACCGAGGGGCAGGTGTCGGAGTTCAACTGCCACCCGTTCCACCACCAGAACCTGCTGATGGCGCACAACGGCAGCGTGCGTCCGTTCGCCCGCATCAAGCGCGCCCTGGTTGACCGGCTGTCCGATGAACGCTTCCTGTGGATCCGGGTCTAGACCGACTCGGAACACCTGTTTGCCCTGTTTCTCGACGCATCCGAGCCCCTGACGCGCGAGAGCCAGCACTGGCGCGACGTGCCGCCGCGGCACTTCGTGCTGGTCGACGCGCACAACCGCCTGTCGTTGCGACCGATTCGCGTGGCCGGCGGCTGAGGCGCCGCCCGGTCTCAGCGCCGCAACAGCCGCAGCCCGTTGGCCACCACCATCAGGCTGGCTCCCATGTCGGCAAACACCGCCATCCACATGGTGGCGCCGCCCGCCACCGCCAGCACCAGGAACACCGCCTTGATACCCAGCGCCAGCGCGATGTTCTGCCACAGCACGCCGTGCACGCGGCGCGACAGGCGCAGCAGCTCGGGCAGCCGGCGCAGGTCGTCGTTCATGACCACCACGTCGGCCGCTTCCATGGCGATGTCGGTGCCGGCGCCGCCCATGGCCACGCCCAGGTCGGCACTGGCCAGCGCCGGCGCGTCGTTGATGCCGTCGCCCACCATGGCCGTCATGCCGTGGCGCGCTTGCAGTGCGGCGATGCGCGCCAGCTTGTCCTCGGGCAGCAGGCCGCCGTCGGCCTGGCTCACGCCGACGGCGCGGCCCACGGCCTGCGCAGCGGCCGGGCTGTCGCCCGACAGCATCACGGTGACGATGCCCATGGCCTTGAGCTCGGCCAGTGCCTCGGGCGCGTGCGGCTTGATGGTGTCGGCCACCGCCAGCAGGGCCAGCACCTCGTCACCGCTGGCCAGCAGCGACACGCTGCGGCCCTGCGCCTGGTGGGGCGCCAGGCGCGCCGCCAGCGCCGCATCGCCCAGGCCCTGCGCCTGCGCGGCACGCCAGCCGATCAGGCGCAGTTGCTGGCCGTCGATGCGCGCCTGGATGCCCTCGCCCGGGCGGTCGGCAAAGTCCGTCATCGCGCCCGGCAGCACGCCCTGCGCCGCCAGGCCGGCAGCGATCGCGCGTGACACCGGATGGTCGGACGCACCGGCCAGCGTGGCGGCCCAGCGCTGCCACGGCGCGGCCGGCACCGCGTCGTCCAAGGCCTCGGCCGCGACCAGCGAGGGGCGGCCCACCGTCAGCGTGCCGGTCTTGTCAAACGCGATGGCACGCACGCGGCGTGCCTGCTCCAGGTGCACGCCGCCCTTGATGAGCAGGCCGCGCCGCGCCGCCTGCGCCAGTGCGCTGACCAGGCTGACCGGCGTGGCGATGACCAGCGCGCAGGGGCAGGCGATCACCAGCAGCACCAGCGCCTTGTACAGGGCGTCGTGCCAGGGCCAGCCCATCGCCCACGGCCCCAGCACGGCCACCGCCAGCGCCAGCGCGAACACCACCGGCGTGTAAACACCGGCAAAGCGATCGACAAAGGCCTGCGTGGGCGCGCGGCTGGCCTGCGCCTGCTCCACCGCGTGAATGATGCGCGCCAGCTGGGTGTCGCGTGCGGCGGCCGTCACCCGCAGCACCAGCAGGCCGGTTTGATTGAGCGTGCCGGCGTATACGGTGTCGCCCACGCCCTTGTCCACCGGCAGGCTTTCGCCCGTCACCGGCGCCTCGTCGACGGCGCTGCGCCCCTCGGTCACCACGCCGTCCAGCGCCAGCCGCGCGCCGGGCTTGGCGCGCACCACGGCGCCCACCGGCACCTGCAGGGCCGCCACGGCGCGCCATTGCCCGTCGGCGCCCTGCTGCTCGACCTCGTCGGGGGCCATGCGCAGCAAGTCGCCAATGGCCCCGCGCGCGCGATCGACGGCGCGCGCCTCCAGGTGCTCGGCCAGCGCGTACAGCGCCATCACCATGGCGGCCTCGGGCCACTGGCCGATCAGCAGCGCGCCGGTCACGGCCACCGTCATCAGCGCGCTGATGTTCAGGCGCGCGCGCCGCAGCGCCAGCAAGCCCTTCCAGTAGGTGGCCAGGCCCGACAGGGCCACCGCCAGCACGGCCAGGGCCACGCCCGCGGGTGCCCAGGCGGGCGGTGCAAAGGCGTGCGCCAGTTCGGCGGCCAGCGCCAGCACCAGCGCCGCCCCGATGCGCGGCAGGCCCGGCGCCAGCAGGGCACTGCGCCAATCGATGGCGGGGCGCGCCGGGGTTTGCGCAGGGCCGTGCGAGTGGCCGTGGTCGTGGTCATGTGCCGCGTCGTGCGCAGCGCCCGGGTCGGTCGCCGGCGCAAACCCGGCCGCACGCAGGCTGGCCTCGATTTCGGCCAGGCTGCCGGGCAAGGCCTCCACATGCAGCTCACGCGCGCCCAGGCGAAAGCGCAGACCGCGCAGGCCGGCGATATCGCGCAGCGCGTGGCGGATCTCGGCCTCTTCGGCGGCGCAGTCCATGTTGGGGATGCGGTAGACGCGCTGGTCGATGGTGGCGGTGGTGCTCATGACCTCATTGGAAACCCTAGAGCAACTCCAAGGTCAAGCGAATACCATCGGGCCATGAAAATCAGCGAACTGGCTCAAGCCACCGGCACTCCGGCCGACACCATCCGCTACTACGAGCGCGAGGGCCTGCTGCCGGAGCCCGCGCGCGGTGGCAACAACTACCGCGTGTACGGCGCCGAGCACGCCGAGCGCCTGGCCTTCATCCGCCAGGCGCGCGGGCTGGACATGTCGCTGGACGAAATCCGCACCCTGCTGCACTGGCGCGACGAACCCCAGGCCGACTGCGGCGCCGTGAACGCCCTGGTGGACGAGCACATCCAGCACATCGCCACCCGCATCCGCGAGCTGCGCGCGCTGGAGCGGCAGCTCAAGGCCCTGCGCGCGCAGTGCCGGCAGGCCAGCGACACGGCGCACTGCGGCATTCTGGTGGGCCTGAGCCACACCGAGACCGGCGCGCCGCCGGCCGCCCCGCCGCACCAGCACATCGGCGGCGCGCACGGGCGACATTGAGCGGCGCGGCGCTCCGATACCATTGCGCCGGTTCAAGGCGACGCTGGATTCAGCGTTGCCTCAACCCCCGGCAACAACAACAAAGGAGCACCGCCGATGAGCCTCTTGAACTGGCAGGAAAAACCCGTCACCGCGCTGGCCAACGAGGGCGTGATCGCCCCCGATGAGCGCCTGCCCTGGCCGCAGACCACCGCCATGGGCGTGCAACACGTGGTGGCCATGTTCGGCTCCACCGTGCTGGCGCCCATCCTGATGGGGTTCGACCCCAACCTGGCGATCTTCATGAGCGGCATCGGCACGCTCATCTTTTACTTCGTCACCGGCGGCAAGGTGCCCAGCTATCTGGGCTCGTCGTTTGCCTTCATCGGCGTGGTGATTGCCGCCACGGCGTATGGCGGCAAGGGG
>Ga0208825_1000980_pt1 | contig 23905 bp, 18 predicted proteins | sample AD_UKC113_MetaG_FD_184450 | JGI IMG/M metagenome (GOLD analysis project Ga0208825, IMG submission 184450) | Active sludge microbial communities of municipal wastewater-treating anaerobic digesters from Hong Kong - AD_UKC113_MetaG (SPAdes)... | ecosystem: Engineered > Bioreactor > Anaerobic >...
CTTATGGTGCTTGCTGGTAACATAAATAAAGAAATTGTAAATCTTATTAACACAAATAGCGGAAATGGAATTGGTATTTGCGGAGTCGACAATAATCTTCTGAAAGGCAAAAAAATACAAAAAGATGGCGATGACTTAGGACTTGTCGGCACAGTTACCTCTGTGAATGTACCATTCCTTGACCTTTTGCTAAAGAATGATATGATGCCGGTTATTGCCCCACTTGCATCGGATGAGGATGGAAATATTTTAAACATCAACGCTGACCTTGCTGCAAGCGCCATTGCATCGGCTCTCAAAGCAGAGAAGTTAGTCTACTTAAGCGATATTGAAGGAGTGCTTGTTAATAATAAACTCATCTCAACTCTGACGCTTGAGCAAGCAGAACAACTTATTGCTTCGGGTGCAATCAATGGCGGAATGATTCCAAAAGTACGTTCCGCATTCGATACGCTTGCAGCTGGCGTACACAAGGTTCATATTATCGATGGGCGAGTTAAACATTCTTTGCTCCTGGAAATATTTACAGATGAAGGTATTGGAACACAAATGATTTCAAGCGAAGAAGAATGAAAATACATACGGATAAATACAAACGCCATGCTGCCATTAAACAAATTCTTGCGAATAATGTTATCAGCACACAACATGATCTCGCAGGTGCATTGCGGAAATTGGGTTTCCGCACAACGCAGGCTACATTATCACGCGACATGAAAGAGCTCGGCATTGTCTGGGTCAACAGTCCGGAAGGAGCGCGGTACCAGCTAAATCCGACAATAGAAGAATTCAAGCTTACGAACCTCATCAATATGGAAATCGAAAGTATTGACTCGAACGAAGTCATGATCGTTATAAAAACATTGCCCGGACGAGCGCAAGGCGTCGCTGAAATTATCGACCATTTAAATATTCCATCAGTACTGGGCACAATCGCTGGCGATAATACAATCTTTGTTCTTCCACGATCGATAAAAAAAATTTCGGAAGTTGTAAATACTTTGCAAACATCGATACTGAAAGTAAAATCTGCAACTTGAGAGCGTATGGAATCATCGTATATTTATACAATCGATGTAGCTCATCCGCCGCTTTCAGCTCAAGCAGCAGAACAAATACTGGATGATACGTTACAAATGATTCGTATGTCGCCAAAATATCGAGTTCTCAAAGTAATTCATGGAAAAGGCACAATAGAAAAACCTGGAATTTTAAAATCCGTTGTACAAAATTGGGCATATCGGAATCGTCAACGTTTCAAAGCTTGGATTCCAGGAGAACAGTATTCATTGTTCGATCCAAAAACTCAAGAAATGCGCTCGATATGCGGTCAAGTCAAGGACCGAGACTTGGGCGCTTCAAACACAGGAATCACTGTGTTCTGGGTAAGATAAATCATAGAAATAATATTTTTAAAGGAGAATTTACTGTGAAAAAAGAACGAATTGCTGTTGCATACTCTGGTGGTCTTGACACCTCGGTTATTGTCAAATGGTTACAGGAACGTTATAATGCAGAGGTCATTACTGTAACTGGAAATCTTGGTCAGAAGAAAGAAATAGTTGGACTAGAAGAAAAGGCAAAAAAGTCCGGAGCAGTAAAAGTATATATTCAGGACTTGAGGAAAGAATTTGTCGAAGAGTACATTTTCCCCACACTTCAGGCGAGTGCGCTGTATGAATACAATTATCCTATGGCAACAGCCATCGGTCGTCCTCTCCTTGCTAAAGCATTAGTAGATGTTGCTCGAAAGGAAGGCTGCACTGCAGTGGCGCATGGCTGTACTGGAAAAGGAAATGATCAGGTACGCTTTGAAGTCTCAGTTGCAGCATTAGCGCCTGAGCTGAAAATTTTTGCGCCGGTACGTGAGTGGGAATTCAAATCACGGGAAGAAGAAATTGCCTATTGCGAACAACACGGAATTCCTGTCGTCGCAACAAAAAAAAGTCCTTATTCAATTGATGAAAACATCTGGGGAACTGCAATCGAATGCGGCATCTTAGAAGATCCAACGGTCGAACCTCCGGAAGATGCATTTCAGCGAACAGTTTCTCCGTCAAAAGCTCCTGATACTCCAACATATATTACAATCGATTTTGAAGAAGGAATTCCGGTCGCGGTCAACGGGAAAAAGATGAATGGCGTTGCTCTCATCGACTTTGTCAATGAAGTTGGCGGAGCAAACGGCATTGGACGTCTCGACCTTATTGAGAACAGATTAGTGGGAATAAAATCGCGTGAAATTTATGAAGCGCCAGGCGCAACAATTCTTCACATTGCACATCGAGAACTTGAACGATTGACTTTAGACAAAGACACCGCTCACTATAAAGCCAAAGTCGCCAACGACTATGCTGACCTCATATATAATGGATTATGGTTTTCACCGCTTCGAATTGCTCTCAACGCTTTTGTGCTCGAAACTCAGAAGGTGGTTACCGGGGCTGTAAAACTAAAACTCTACAAAGGTTCAGTAGAAGTTGCTGGTCGAACATCCCCTCACTCACTCTACGATACAAAACTGGCAACATATACAGAAGAAGACCAATTCGATCAAAAAGCAAGCGCAGGATTTATCAAAATCTATGGACTTCCTGTAAAAACGTTTTACCAGGTAAACAAAAAACTTAAAAATATGTAGCCAGCTTATTAAAGCCTGATATGTTCATCAGGCTTTTTATTTTTTGCTTTGATTGATAAAATCCTATTGCCTTGAATTTCGGCTCTTCATATACCATATTGGTAAAAAATGAAAATTGTTAAACAAATATTATATTCGATATTCTTCTTCTCGTTATTACAAGGACAAACCGCGTCTCTTGTACCACCTATACCTGACTCGCTCTTTATCAGAATACAACTTCCTGAACGCGATTCTATTGTTTGGCGGTACTCGAAAATCCGTTTTGCTGCCTGCACTCAACCGACAGCAAAAGCGTATGTCAATTTTATGCCTGTAAAAGTATTTCCAACTGGAGCTATTGCGGGAGTAACTTCGCTTTCCTATGGAAAAAATATTTTACGTTTCACAGTAATTTCAGATAAAGGAGATTCGCTGTGGCGTGAGTTGACAATCATTCGACCAGAACCTCCACCGCCTCTATCCGCAGATACTCTCCGCATCGATGAGAATTCACTTGAGCCATCGCAGGATTTATGGCTCACGTATGGCGATATCATTGAAGTAAAAATGAAGGGCAGTCCAGGAATGGAAGCCTACTTCGACATTCCAGATATTGCTTCAGATATTCGAATGGAAGAACTTCCATCAAAGGCACAAAACAGCTCAAAGGGAATATACGTGGGGCGATATATTATAAAGCCCGGCGATAACATCACGGAACGACACATTGTGTTCCATCTTAAAAAAAGTTTTTGGAGCAAAGAAGAAGCAATTTCAAAGGGGAAAATTTCAATCAGCGCTAATGAATTTCCTCGCGTTGCTGAAATTGTTGGCAAACGACCATACCTTAACTTAAGCCTTGAAGGCGATAGATTAGGCGGTGCAAAATTAGGATTCCTTGAAGCCGGAATTCGAGTACCAGTAACTGGAAAGGTAGGAGCTTTCTATCGTATTCAGCTGAGCAATTCGTTGAGCGCATGGCTTCCAGAAGAATTTGCCATGCTCTTACCAACTTCGACTCCACTGCCTCGCTCAAACGTTGGTGCAATTACGGCTACCGGCAACTCCACCCACGACATTATTACAGTCTCCTTACATGAACGACTTCCATACACAAGCGAACAAATTCAATCCCCAACATCCATCTCTATAGATTTATACGGCGCGACATCGAACACAAATTGGATTATTCAGGATCAATTTGCAAAGGAAGTTTCATCTATAACTTGTACTCAAGTTGAAGATCGGCGCTACCGATTGTTGATTACTCTCCGTTCAAAATTTCATTGGGGCTACGACATTAGTTACACAGGCACAACGTTACGAATAAAAATTGCTCGACCGCCGCTTAATCAAAAAAAGGATTCGCCGCTTGCTGGACTTACAATTGCAGTTGATGCAGGACATGGCGGTGAGGATAATCGTGGCGCTATTGGTGCTACAGGAGCTTTGGAAAAAGATATCACTTTTGCCATTGCGCAAGAAGTGAAGGATAAACTAATTTCACGAGGAGCAAAAGCATATCTTACTAGAACAGAAACAAATACGCCGCCAACCGCCGATCGTTTTGAAGACGTTCTTAATTCAAATCCAACGATCCTTATAAGCATTCATTGTAACTCTTGCGGAGAAACATCGGATCCATTCAAAGCTCGTGGGACAAGCGTATACTACAAGCACATCGGTTTCCGACCATTGGCGGAAATTATGTATTCAAAACTCCTTTCAACAGGACTTCAGCCTTACGGTATTATTGGAAATTTCAACTTTCTTCTCAATTCGCTCACTCAAGTACCAAATGTGCTTATCGAGACGGCTTTTCTTTCAAATCCAGAAGATGAAATCTACCTCTTAGATTCTCAGTTTCGTTCCTCAGTGGCACAACAAATAGTTTCTGGACTTGAAGAATATGTACGCGTTGCATCAAACTAATTATTGAATATTATCAAATCGCGCATCGAATCTTTGCAGGCTTGTATATTTCTTTGTACATTATTAAAAAATGACTCTATGAATTTTTAATATGAGGATGATTGCCATGAAAACACAAACTGTATGGGGTGGACGATTCACAGAGCCTCTCTCTTCAATAGCCTTAAATTTTTCTTCCTCAATTGATCTGGATAAACAGCTCTATGCTGAGGATATCGCCGGCAGTATTGCTCACGTGGAAATGCTTGCCGCCTGTAAAATTCTTACCGCCTCTGAAGCGCGTCGAATTCGCACCGCATTAAAGGCAATTCAAAAAGAAATTGAATCCGGGACGTTCGTTCCCGATGAAAAATTTGAAGACATTCATTCTGCAATTGAATATCGGCTTACTCAAAAAATTGGCACTTTGGGTGGAAAACTACACACAGCACGGAGTCGAAATGACCAAATTGCCCTCGATGTTCGTCTCTTTATGCGAACTGCAATAAAAGAGATCAGCAAATTGATTGTCAATCTTCAGCGCGTTCTCCTCTACAAGGCAGAGCGATATTTCGACGTCGTAATGCCTGGTTATACTCATACTCAAAGAGCTCAACCAATTCAACTTTCTCACCATCTTCTTGCCTACGTGTGGATGCTGGAACGAGATTATGAACGATTTCAGGAATGCTATAAACGAGTAAACAAATCTCCGCTTGGCGCTGCGGCTTTCGCTGGCACTCCTTTTCCAATTGATCGAATGATGGTCGCAAAGAAACTTGGATTCAATGGAATCGTCGAAAACAGCATCGATGCCGTCAGCGATCGGGATTACATCATTGAATGCGTTAGCGCTTGCAGTATTCTTATGATGCACTTAAGTCGCTTTGCAGAAGAACTCGTTCTCTGGACAACGAAGGAATTCTCATTTGCAGAAATTAGCGACGCCTATACCACTGGAAGTAGCATTATGCCTCAAAAGAAAAATCCAGATATGGCAGAACTTGTACGGGGAAAAACGGGACGAGTGTACGGAGCGCTAATGGAACTCCTTACAATGATGAAAGCTCTACCACTTTCGTACAATCGCGATATGCAGGAAGATAAACACGCTCTCTTCGAAGCTCTCAATACAACTCGGAAATGTCTCTTTATTTTCTCACATATTATTGTTCACACAACTATTAAAACAAAAGTACTGCAGGAAGCGATTCAAAACGATTTCCTTACTGCAACAGATATGGCAGATTATTTAGTCCGGAAGGGAATTCCATTCCGCGAAGCTCATGAGATTACAGGAAAAGTGGTGCAATACTGTATCGAGCACAAAATGTACTTCGGGAATCTCGACCTCGAAACCTTAAAACTCTTTTCGCCAAAATTTGATAAAGATATTTTCGAAGCAATTATACCGAAAGCGAGCATTCTGAACAAACAATCGGCTGGAAGTACAAATCCACAGGAAGTAAAGAAGCAAATTGTATATTGGACGCGCGAGCTTAGAAAAAGAACGCTCTAATAGAACTTTGCTCGGAAAATTCTTCTATCATCTTTCGAGCATCGATGTCATTTCCAGAGCGTTTGAATAGCATGCATCATTATTGAAAAAGAGATACGCATCTTTTGCTAATCCGTAATCTCTTATTTTATGAATAATTTCTTTAAGCTCAACTTCTGAAAAATTGTAATGGTACATACTCGGAATTCCAAAGCCATGGAACCGGTAGTAATTACATTGTGCAGAATTTACTAATCGAGGTTCCGCCCGTAATGGATCAACACAGTGCACTAATTCGCATGATGCACAAATATCTTCTATCAAATCTTTGTGCTCATACCACTCGCCTCGCGGTTCCCAAACAAGAATTAGATTCCCTCTATCTATTGATTTAAAGAACGATTCCAGCGCAACAATATTGTTGTCCGTTGGTTTGAATGAAGGCGGCGATTGAAAGAGAATTACTCTAGCGTTTAGAACGACACAGAGTTCCTTCATCATCTGAAAATATTGGTATATTTCATTCCCACGAAATTTCTTGATGTGAGTTATTCCCTTGTAAGCTTTTACTGTAAATTCAAATCGTGGGTTCACCTCATCAACTTCAGAACGCCACTTTTCAGCAGTGGAAAGTTTCGGAAGTTTATAGAACGTGGAATTGATTTCCACAGCATTCATTAGCTGTGCATAGAGTTGTAATTTCGATTTCCACGGTTTCTGTACCTTATCCTTAAATTCTGATATTGTGAGATAACTCCATCCGCAACAACCAATGTGAAATTTAGTTTGCAAGTGCGGATTCATCTTCCATTCGTTACTAAAAAGTAGAGATTATTTTCCACAATGCAATAGAGTCGCTCGTCATTACTCAACTACATTTACCATGAATACCGAAGAGTATATGTAATAACTTTATTCTGATTTCCTTCGAGAGAAACAAGCGACCTGAGTGTCGTCTGATCAACTTTTTCCCATTTTGCAGATGATGCCACAATGTTCCATCCAGACCATCGCCACGGATGCTCATAGACATGAATTGCAACAGGTGAATCTTTATGGTTCTCCAGTGTGATTTCAATTGTTTCTTCAATGACATGGTGCGGAACAATTACTCTAAAATCTTTTTGAACACGTTTGCCGACAAGATCAAAGGAATTCCCTACAAACAGCCGCACCTCCTTATCCTTTGGCGTATGATCGATTTCATCTTCGCCAAGGAACTGTTCTTTGGCATCAGTATCTCGTTTGTAGAGTCGCATCTTTCCCTTCGGAAGAGCAATCCCTAACTTATTCTCTTTTGTATTCTGGAAAATCACATAGACACCAACTTTGGTTCCCGATTGTTGGCCGAAACTCGACTGCTCGCGGTAAGAAGAATTATTGCTCCACATTTTCCATGACTGATTAAGTCCATCATACACAAACATTTTTTCTGCTTTAACGCCATGCGCAGAGACAAGTTCAATTTGTTTCGTCTCACGATCATTGATATCAGTTGTTCGCTGCAGTGTGTACAATTTATATTCAAAGAAATCTTTTTGCTGAAATTCTTCTTCTTCATTTATGTAATCCATTGATTTTGCAACTCTCGCCATTACAGCTCTCTCTGGCTGAAGATTGACATCGCCTGCTACAAGTTTCAATCCAGCATCCTTAAATTGACTCCCTGACATATTTGTTATCGTAACCCAAGCCGTTAAATCAATTGCAGCATCATCCTTATCGAGCAGTGCAACGTAGGTGCATTCCCATGTCAGTCCTCCCGCAAGATAACTTATTTCTAACTTTTGAGCGCCACTTTGAGCCGCTTGAAGCATCCATGCGAGCTGAGGTTTTAGTACCAAGCCTTCCGGCAATGCAGGAAGCACGATTCTTCCAGCAGGAGCAATTTCTATTTTCCCATTGATTTCCGCTATCATAGAACCGCTCTGCGAATAATTGCCATAGCCTTGCGACATCCATCCAGTTGCAAGTAATTTTCCTCGAACAACATTTTCTTTATTTGTTGTTGGATCAACGCGTATAAATTCGATATCCTTCCCAATATATTTTTCCATTAGTTTCGCCTGATGGACGAGATCGTACTGATAGTTCTGTTCCAAAATCTTTATATCATCTGGAGCGGTAAGACTTGAACAGTGAAGCGAACTTCCATCAATCGTTGTAGGTATATCAGGAACAATTACCTGATTTATTCCCTTCGATAAATCTACTGATCGCACCTCACGAATGAGAGCAATGTTTTGGTTATAGATGGTAAGATCAACAGACTCTCGATCGCCTGCTCGCTCTTGAGCTGATAGCAGACATGGAATCAAAAGAAGGCATAGTAATCGTAATTTTTCCATACAACAATCTCCTATGAATTTAATGACCTATCAACAATGGCATTCCACCAACGCATAATGGATGGCGCTGTGTAGAGAGCAAAAATTGCTACAAGAATTCCGACAACTGCATCCGTTACATAATGGTACCTGCAATAGAATGTCGAAATATACAAAGAAAGAATGATAGGCGACAAAATCCAGAATGAAGTACGATGGTAACGATACGCCATAACCCACATAATTGTTGCTGCGGCTGCATGCGGACTCGGAATAGAACCGCCTGCAAAGTGAAAGTGTGATCTTACAAATTCGCCAAGATATGTCCATACCCATCCATCGAGCGGCACGGTGTACATTTGTTTTATGTGGTACATTGGACTTGCGACAGGAAACAAAATAAAACCGATGTCGCAAAGAACATTCGTATATCCGAGAGTAAAAAAGTAATCTTCCATCGCGCGTTCACCGCGACTGTAATAGATAATTCCACAGAGTATTGGATAGAGTGGAATATAAATGACGTACGAAAACATAAGCCATTCCGTCAATGGCTTGGAAATAAATTGCTGAAGCCACACTGTTGGCTGCACACCGAAAACATAATTTTCAAACTTAAGCACAATATCATCGAGCCAACAATTATGAATGAGCATTTGAAGCGGTGCAACTGCGCCAAAGAGATATGCAAACGCTAAACTTACTACAGCAATCCGAATAAAAAAATTCCAGAATTTGTTTTTCCCATTCTTACTATAGTAAATGCATGCAACATAGATACATCCAATGAGAATATTTTTTAAGATAAGAATTTGCCAATCAGGAACACGCCAGAAGAAGACAAGAGCAAGAATCGAATAAATTAGTAATGCTCCAAGGATCAGTGCATCTGTAATTTTAAGAGAAATGCGTCCAAGAGATAATTCTTTAATCGTCATCGTAAGTTTTACCGACCAAAACAAATAAAGAAGTCCATTGATACGCCGAGTATCCAATGAACGATGAGGACATAGAGCAACGACCTTGAACGGAATGCAACAATTCCCCACACGAGTCCGCCAAGAATCGCCGAATAAATTTCTCCTGTTGGTTTCCCAATGTGAAATAGACATGAAATAGCAGTTTGTACGAGAATCGCATACCAATCCCCAATTGCATCACGAATGCCAAATTGAATAAATCCTCGCATCAATATTTCATAGCCGATGTAGTAAAAGCCATAGCAAAATGCATGGAGCAAAAATGCCGAAGAGGAAGCTCCTGCAGCGCGATTAATTGGATACTCTGCAATGTAAGCAGGATCATTGGCAACAGGATAAGTAAGAAGCAACATTACTGGCGCCATCGCCAACACTGATGCAATGCCAAACTTCCAATCTCCTATTTGCAGTCCATATTGACGAAGCGGTTCATGAAAAACGAATCGGATAACTGCAATAGGCGCTATTCCAAACAAGATGAATGCAGTACCAAACAAATAGAGTGAAGAACAAAAGGAATCAGCTTTCAAAAAAGGAAAAGTTGGTACTAATGCATTAAGATAGAACGACGTCGTTCCAAAATACCGCCACGTAACAATAAGAATCGTTCCTACGAGAAAAATAATTGTTACTTTTCTATCCTCTCCAGAGAAAATGCCTTTCAACGAAAGCGATGTATCAAAACGATGATTCATGGTTTCTTTGCTTTTCCTTGTGCACGGATTTCACACAACCATTCGTATGTTCTTTTGATTCCTTCTTTCAATGGCGTAATTGTATATCCTAATTCACGCTCAGCTTTTGCGCTGGTGTATGCCCAATCTACTAAAAATGTTTCGACCCAACCAGTAGTAATTTGCGGATAGATGTGAAACACTTTTGCTGCAAACTTGCTCAGATTTCCAAACGCCAAAGCAAAAGCAGGATTTAAATTGATTTGAAAATGTTTCTTTCCGCTAACTTCATCCACAAGAGAATAGAATTCCTTAAGACTTACATTCTCACCGCCTAAAATATACCGTTCACCAATTCTCCCACGCTCCATTGCAAGGATATATCCTTGAACAAGATCATTCACAAAAACATAATTTCCAACATTGACGCCATGATTCAGCAATACAGGAAGTTTGCCTCTATCATATTGATCGATCATGAGTGTAACAGAATTGCCTTCTGTAAGTTTGCCGGGACCATAGACACGAGTTGGATTCACAATTACAATAGGGAATCCTTCCGAAGCTCTCTTCAACGCTTCCTTCTCAGCGATGGCTTTTGTTTCCTCGTATTCCGTGTAGTACCGTTGCGTAATACGTTGGAGAGTTTCATCGCCAATAACTCCTGGTGGAGTTGGACCGAATGTTACAATGGAAGACGTGAGAACAACGCGCTCAATGCCATTCTGATCAGCAGCATCAAGAACGTTCCGCATTCCAACAACATTATATTGATAGAAAACTGATGGATCAGGCGACCAATTCTTTGCATAAGCAGCTAAATGGAAAATATGGCTGCAACCTTCCATTCCTTTCCGAAGAGAATCACGATCGAGAATATCCCCCTGCACTAATTCAATTTCCTCAGTTGGCAACCCAGAACGATTGCTCGACGAACGACTTAGAGCACGAACAGAATATCCACGTCGTACAAGTTCATTGACAAGGTGTGTTCCGATAAATCCAGTTGCGCCGGTGACAAAAATTTTCTTTATCGCCATTGTATATTTCTTTGACGTGAAAAGATTTTTTAAAGCTATTCTGGAATATTGAATTGATTACGATTGCTGTTGAGCAGCCATTGCTTTAGCATTTTTATGGATTTCAACAGAGTGAATAATCGATTCCGCTATTTGGATTCCAATACCGAGTCCAAATCCCATCCATAATCCATCAAGGAAATTACGCTGGAAAACTTCAGCAGCGAGTGAAGCGCCCGGTGTTCCAATGAGAGAGAATAAATTTAAGAGTACAAAGAGCTCGCCAAAAATAATTCCAACCAATACAAATTTCCATTGACGGAGATTCGAAAGTTTCCGCTCAAAAAGAAATGCAAGAAGTATTACAGAAATTGTTACTCCAAACGAATAAATAAGCGCATGCTTCACCGGCATAATGAATGTAATCGACGCAAACAGAATAACTCCGACTACCATAGCCGCAGAAATTGAATTCGATAATCCTCGAACATGGTAGAATGCAAAAATCAAAGCGCTGCTCACACCATAGGCTATGTAGTATGCAAATGGAGCCGATAAGGGATCAAAAACTCCGCCTCCATAGACCATTAATCCAGCAACCAGACATCCTGCTTCGCCAAGTGCAGTTATCAATACTAATCTCCACAATTCAGAAAGAAACTTCTTCATAAATGTTCTCCTCCAATATAGAATTACTTATTTTTGTTTGAGTTCTGTTGACGCCTCTGTTTTAATGTACGGGCTTTTCTTCTTTTTCCAAAGCATCAAAATATATTTTTATGAGCTCTTGATATTCTTTTGCATAGCGAAGTTCCTGCGCTTTGAAGATTTCATCCAGGAATCTATCCCTTGACTGTATGCGAGTCGGATCCCATTCCGGCGATTGGCGTTGAACATTCGATGTTGCTGTTTCTGAACGACGGCGTTGCTCATAATCACGCTCACGCATCGAACGAGAAGCATCAAGCAATCGCGAAAGAATGCGCTCCTGTTTTTGTATTGTCTCGGTACTTACGTCGTTGCTCTCGAGTTGACGGACAACTTCTTTCATTTCCTCTTCGATTTGAGAAAGTTCCCGTGCTAATCGTTGATGCTCTACGCTTTCTTGTGCTTCTTTCATCAGTTCTTCTAACGATTTCCGTAATCCCTCCTGTTGCTGTGCGAGTTTTTCCTTTCCTTGTTGAGCTACACTTTTTCCCATTTCCTGTGTTTCAAGGTTCAATGCCATTTGCTGAGATGCCATTTGTTGAAGTTGTTGAAATAAACTCATTCCTCCCCCTCCGCCACCCTGCTGCATCATTGATTCTATTGCTTTTTGAAATTGTGTTGCTGCAAGATTGAGCGCTTCCATTGCCTGCGCTTGTTGACGCGAAGCCGGTTGACCGCTTCGATCTTCTAAATATTGAATCGCTGTTTCCATCCTTCTGGATGCTTCTCCAAGAGCCGCACTCATCTCCGGCGTTATAACAAATGATTTCTTTGATAAATCCTGTAACGACTGAAGAAGATTATGAAGCGATTGCTGAAGCTCTGCCTGCTCCTGCGCATTTGTACGTAGTTGTGGCGATCCATACGGCGCATCTTTGGATTCTTGTTGTAATTTCTCTTGTTTCTTGGAAAGCTCAAGCAAATTATATGTAGCCCTCCGCAACTCAGACATTACATAGGCGCTCTGGTTCTCTCTCATATTTTTTTGCATAGCTTCAAGTTGTTGACGAATCGTTTGTAATGATTGCTGAATTTGAGATTGTTGCTTTTGTGCATCCTTGATATTTCCACTTTGAATATCGCGCGCCGATTGCTCCATCTGCTCACTCAGTTGATCTTCCCGAATCTTTTGAAGAAGTTCGCCCATTTTGTCTGCAGGCATTTCGGTAAAAAATTCCTCCATACGCTTTTGAAGAGATTCCATTTCTTGTTCCAGCGCCTGTACTTCCTTCTTCAACTCACTTTGCTGTTCCGATAATGAATCCCTCTGTTGATCGTCTCTTGCTTTCACCAAATCACGAGAAATGTCTTCTTGCTGCTTCTGTAATTCCGAAGTACGTTTCACTAATTCATCAAGTTTTTGTTCGATTTGTAGCCTCTTCAAGAGTTCAATCGTTCGTTCGATGCTTTGACGGAAACGCTCTTCATTCATTACAAGTTGTTCTATAAGTTGTTGCATTTGTTGTTTATCGAGCGTTTGTAGTGGCCGTTGCATTTGTTGAAGGAGACGGCGAAGTTCATCAGAATTTATTTGCTGGAAGAGTTGCTGCAGCTCGTTATACTTCTCCAACGTCTCTTGAGAAAGCACGTTCTGTTGTTCCATTTGTTCGGACATTTTTTCTATTTGCTGACGCGTTTCATCGAGTTTCTTCTGAAGCTCTTCATACCGCTTTGCAACTTCTTCTGTCTTTTTCTGCAATTGCCAATCAGGATCTTTATTCTTCTTCAATTCACGATCCAATTCATCGATCTCTTTTTTCAATGCCTCTGCTTCTGCTTGCGCCTTCGTCAAAGACTCGAATGACTGTTCATGTTCATTCTCAACATCTGCGAACACCTCTTCCAATGATGGCAACCGAAGAAGATAGAGTTCACTCTTACCGCTCTTTGGTCCACTCACGACATCATTATCGTACACTTCAGCAAAGTATTCTACAACATCTTCCGGAACAAGATGGAGTGATGTAAGCTGCCACACGTACGGGATGTCGAGCGTTGTCGTAGAAGATGATATTGGAATGGAAATATATGAATACTTCTCCTGTGGCTGTTCAAAACGTGATGCGATAAGGCGATATCCAATTCGAAGCGCAGAAATCCCAAAATCATCTTTTGCGAGAATTCGCAACGGCACCATTCGATTATCAGCAATATCAATGTTATGACCGGGTTCGGCAATTACAACCGTTGGAAATTCATCTGGCGTTGTTCGGATTTGATACCAAACTGGATCAAGGCTGCCAAGCATATTTTCATCTTGAAGTGAAATTGAATATGCTCCATTATTCCGAACAACAAATTTTCCTCTAAAAGAATATCCATTAACCGATGCAGTAGTTTGCAAACCATCATTAAAATGAATCATCGCTTTGCTTAATAATTTACTTGCGCTCCCCTCAACGTAAACTGTTGTGCCAGGATAAGCCATAATATCGCCTACAAACTCATCCTGAGTTGAGGTTGGAAGATGCATGTACGATGGATAACTAAGCTTTACACGAAATGATCGAAGCAATGGTCGGTCGAGGACAGTGAGTGTGTACCGTTCACTTTTAATATTGCGCCATCGAGCTTCATACGTTGTGGTTACACGAAGCGAATAGAGTTTTGTTCTAAAAATACCTGCCGAATCTGACTGAAGGATTCGCTCCTCTGGATATTCCTGATGTTCTTGTTGAATCACCAATGAAATTGAATGTGGCAAACCATTGAACATATTGCTTTGAGGTTGCAAAGAAATAGAAATGTCAACAGTATCGCCTTTTACAACTTCTTTATTCCCTGGTAATATAAAAAAAGTAAATGGCGGTGGAGATGAAAACTCCCGCTGGAAATGCACAAGTCGGTGTGCTGAATCAATAAACGTAGACGGTAAAAGTAAAAAAATGAAGGCAACGCTGCCGAGTGTGATGAAAAATCGTTTCTTCATTTTTCTAATTGGCTTTTCATCGACTGCCTGAAGCAAATTCAGTCCTGAGATTTCTTGCAAAAAAGAGTTTATCGAAGCTGCAATTAATTCTGGCGATGTTGTGGCAGCAAGTTCAGAAATGTGACAAGAGAGTTGATAGACATCGAGAAACTTATCACGAATCTGTGGGAAATAGGAACCGATTCTTTCTGCAATTTGTTCGTCGCTTTCTCCCCGCAAAATATTCAGATGAATTGCAAGCGGTTTAAGTACATACCACACTACAATGAAAGTTGCGCAGCCGAGAAGTATAAAAAATAAAATCGTGCGTCCCAAAGAAGAAAGATTGCCAATGGCTTCGATTCCAATAGCTAAAAAAATCGCAATGAGCAAAAGTTGTCCAGCCAACCACAATCCCGAAAACAATGAAACTGCTGTTTGACGTTTGCGAACTTTTTCGATATATGTTCTAAGTTCTTCCATTGATAGAATTAGTGCGTCAGCGCCCACACAAGAATATTTGTACCAAACCGTAGCGCTTTCTCACGAACTTCCGGTGGATCATTATGAATTTCCGGGTCTGCCCAACCATCGCTCGGATTCGATTCATAGGTATAGAAGACGACAAGCCTTCCTTCATAAAAAATTCCAAATCCTTGCGGCGCGCCTTTATCATGCTCATGAATTTTTGGCACGCCATTTGGAAAATCAAACCAACAATGATAGAGTCCGTAGGAAAAAGGAAGCTCGACGATTTGAGATTGAGGGAACACCTTTTTCATTTCCCGTCGAAATGCTTTGTCCAATCCATAATCATCATCAACGTATAAAAATCCACCACGAACAAGATACTCACGCAATTGCTTCACTTCATATTCAGAAAAGACAATGTTTCCATGTCCTGTCATAAAAAGCATTGGGTACGAAAATAATCGATCGCTCGATGGCTCGACAAACTCATAACGCGGTAGAGCGTCGATTCCGGCATGTTCCTGCGCATACTTCAAAAGATTTACTTCCGCAGATGGATCGTTGTACCAGTCGCTTCCGCCGCTGTACTTCAATCTCCCGATGCGAAATTGACTATCAGCTTGCGGAAAAACGTTTTGACTCGACACAAGAGTCGTTAAGAAAAACATCATTATTATTTTTATGGAACGATTATAATAAGCCATAGCGTTTACGTAAAAACCATTCTGCAGAAAATATACATATCAGTAATGCCAACATCCAATACGAACTTCGCAAATCAATTTCAATTGTGTGTGTATGAACAACTGATTCACGTGGCGAAAGTGAATTCAATTTGCTAAAGAGTTTCTCCGCCTCGGAAATATGTACAAAGTCGCCCCCGGAACGTACAGCGAGTTGCTGTAAGAGCTGTTGATTCATCGTTGTTTCGAGAAATTCTTCCTGCGCTTCTCCAACAGTAAACATTCCCTGTTTCGAACCAATTGGAATTTTCTGAGCAGATGCACGCGCAACAAAATGATAACTTCCCGCTGGAAGGCGTTCCAACGAACCTTCGTAGTAACCATTTCCAAGCGATGCAAGCACACACTCGTACGTTTCATTCTCCTTCGTTACCGAGACAGAAATTTCTGCATTATCAATTCCTTGATAATTCTCATCGTAGAGTTGAGCGCTAAAGACTATGTCATCGTTAGAAGAAAAAATCCGTTTTGCAGGCTCAATCCGAATTCGTTCATTATCTTCTTTTGTTACGAGCCATTGAATTGTGTTGTGAATAAAATTGTCGTACACACTTCCAGCTGGCTTATCGCTCTCCGCCATCATTTTCCATCGCCACAATCCATATCCAAGCACCATACATGATTTTGCGTTTCCCACGGTCCGAGTGAGGATGAGCGGTTGGAATGTCGTTGTCTTCCGAACTGAATTTACGATCGTACGGGTACCTTCCTTTAAGCTAATATTCATTGGCTGCGTATAGATTGGCGGAAGCTCGCCCCACGCTGAGAGTACATCAATATCTCTCCCTAACTTTACTATTGGATTCAATCGTTGATCTTGCTGAACTGAGGGAAGCGCTTCGATTTCGGCTGCACTGATACTTTGAATTTCTGCAGGAAGCTGTTGAGCGAATGATGAAAGGCGTTCATAGGAAATTGTACGACTGAGTAAGACGAAAAGCGGCTTTGAATTTTGTTTAATCTGCCCCCGAATCTTTTCTATTTGATCGAGAGACGATGCGCTTGTAGGATACCCGATAAGTACAATACAATCAGCTTTCTCAATTTCTTGCTGTGTAGACTCTCGTGAAAAGTTTCCATCTGGACGTTGAAGAAGAAAAGAAACCGTCATTGATGAGTCACGTTCAACTGCGCGCCGCAAGAATGCAACATCAGCCGATGGCGCTCCTGCAACGATAAGTATTTGAAATTTCGATTTTAACGCTTTCGAGAAGAACGATGATTGATTATTCCTGTATGTTATCTCTCCTTCGACCGGTGAGACGACGACATCATACTTCTGCATTCCTTCTTTCATCGGGACATAGGAAAATTGTACTTCATACTCTCCATTCTCATTTTCGAGAGCTACCTTCTGCATTGCAATAATACCGGAATCGCTTCTTAGCGAAACATCAACTTGATTCCCTTTACATCCGAAATTCTGAATTACAACTGTAACAGGTATTCGATTTCCAACGTAGCAAATATCATTCGTTACAATCCGTTTGATTTGAATATCCTTCTGCACAGTTGTATCTCCAACGCCAACGGTAAAAACCGGGACACCTAATTGCAGCACGTCGTAGAGCGGTGAAATGCCGTCGGTAAAATTCCCATCAGAGATGAGAACAACGCCAAAGTATGGAATATCGCTCCTATGCTTCGTAACATATTGAATTGCATTAGCAATTTTTGTTGCATCGCCATCAAATCGAATCGAGTCAACTTGTGCAAGCTCTGACTTATTGACCTTTGCATCGAAAATAAATGGTTGGATTGTGGCTTTCGACGCAAGATCGTTCCATTGCGCCGATTTTAGAAACGCTCGCACAGCATCCTCCCTTTTTCCTTTTGCATCTGCAAGAGTCATACTCTTTGAATTATCAACAAGTACTACAATTGCGGGCTTTTCCTGTTTGTGCACAATAAAAGTGAGCAGCGGTTTACTGATGAGATATCCGAGAAGAAAAAGTGCAATGCCACGTAATGCTGTGAGAATAATCCGCTGTTTTAAACTAATCGGCGGAATTGTTCGACGATAGTACCACCAAGCCACAACACCTGCTATGGCAAGAACTACTATAACGAACCACCACGATGTTGATGTTGTAAAATCGAAACCAAACATACAATGCTCTTATTTAAGATAGAGCATTTTTCTTGTAACGACACTGGATTTTGTTTTTAGGCGGTAGAAATAAATCCCCGAAGCAACGCGTTGTCCATGGTCATCTGTACCATCCCATTGTTTGGAATTCCGAGCAGCAGGAATAGCGCCTGAGTAAAGTGTTTTTACACGCTGACCAAGGATATTGAATATTACCAACTCCCCTTCGCATTCTTGCGGCATATCAAAGAGAATTGTTGTATTGCTATTAAATGGATTAGGATAGTTTTGATAAAGCATAAACTGTTGAGGAATAAGCTCGTCGATTTCCAAAGGCTGCTGTTCGCTTTTCCCTGCAGTGTCTATTACAAAAAAGTATCCATCTGGAAAACCACCTTGAGATGAACTTGGCACAAAACAAGTATAGAGGGAATCTACCACTCTGGTTAAACGCGATTGCCTATAAGGCGACGAGGCGTCGAAGCGATAGAAATAGAACAGTGAATCTTCGACTAACTTATTTTTCGAAAGGATGACAACATTAACAATATATCCAGAATCGATTTTTGTACACGTTGGCGAATCCGATACAATTGGTCCAAGCAACAAAGCCGCTTCATAGGCATCGACTGAACCATATCCATAGTAATTATTTGGCGAGATACCTGCTCCTGCCATTGTATCCGTAATTGCATGAGCTGTTGCAAGAATTGCATCTCGAATTTCCATTGCTGTAGCGGATGGATGAGCGGAAAGGATTAACGCCGCTGCTCCGGCAACAAGCGGCGCTGCAAATGACGTTCCACTCCATGATGAAAAATATCCTGCGGTACTTCCCCCATCAACAGCACAAATAAGCGAACCTTGCGCAACAACATCCGGTTTAATTCTTCCATCAGCGGTGGGACCGGTGCTACTAAAAGCGGCTAACTTTCCATAAGAATATGTTGCTCCAACTGCAAGAATACTATCTGCATCTGCTGGAGTTGTTATAGAACCTGTGCCTTGCTTTTGCCCCCAATAAATGCCTGTAATGTTTCCATCCGAATCGCGCTGAATAATTGTATCCTTCTTCGGCCATCTTTCATTGCCCGCTGAGACAACAACAAGTAATCCTTTCCGAACTGCAACTTGCACGGCTTGTGTTGTTGGAGCAGTTTTGCCATCCTTCATTGAATATGTAATATCTCCTTCATCATACTTTCCATTTCCATTATCATACTGTCGGGAAGGATCGAAATCATCATATCCCAGCGACGTTGATACAAGATCAACACCCTGACGCTCCAGCCATTCGAGTCCTTCTATAAAATTATCCTCATCCTCTTGGACTTCGATACTATCAATTTCTGTTTTTGCAAGATAGAACGAAGCTCCATAGGCTACTCCGATAAGTTTCCCCTCAGCATATCCACCGAGCACTGAAAGCGTTGCAGCGCCATGCATTCCCTGTTTTCCATACTCGCCATACGCAAGCGATGTTGAGGAATCATCCTGGACAAAATCATATTCTCCAAGAACCTTTATTGATTTTAATGCAGCATGGGTACGATGGTTATTGAATCCATCATCCAGCATTCCAATAATTGCATTTTTTCCTGTAACTCCCGCTTGATGCAACGGAATAGCATTCACTGAGGCAACTTGACTTCTCGAATCTCCATAGTGAGAATCCTCCGGTAAATACGCATCGCTGCGTTTCAGCGATTCAACCATTTGCATATCAGGCGGCTCTCGTCTACTCTTCGCAACTGCGCGAACCTTTGAAACAATCGGAAGAGATTGAATCGAAGCCATTTGTTCATTCGTCGCAGTAACAGAAACAGCATTGAGCCAGCGAGAGACTGCATTGACTTTTGCGCCTGTTTGTTCGATCATTCGAATTGCATCCTGCGAAACAGGAATATCATATTCATCAATCAACTTATCAGATGGAAGCGTTTTTGCTCTACGCTCGAGCGCACGTTTAGAGATTTCTAATTCTTGAGCGGTAGTTTGCGAAACAGATTTTCCACCTTGTAAAAAAATCCATTTCTTTTGTGCATCAAGTAGAGAAGTATTGCTTATGAGAAGCAGTAGAAGCGCCAATGGAATATAATTTGAAGAAAGAAAAGACTTCATTATTCACTCTGATTCCGACTCTGAAACTAGTTGCCGAACAATATCAAGCGAAGAAACACCTTCTGCTTCTGCGCTAAAATTTGTTACAAGGCGATGTCTCAACACAGGACCAGCCATCGCATTTACGTCATCGATCTCTGGTGTAAACCGTCGGTGGACAATTGCCCGCGCTTTTGCACCAAGAATAAGATATTGAGATGCACGAGGACCCGCTCCCCAGCGAATCCACTTCTTGACAAATTGCGGAGCCATTTCTGAATGAGGGCGTGTTCGATTTACAAGACGGACTGCATATTGAACAACATTGTCTGCTACCGGTACACGTCTTACCAGTTCCTGAAAAGCTATGAGATCGCTTGCTGTTACAACTTTTGATATTGATGTTTCGTATGAACTTGTTGTCTGTTGAACAATGCGAAGTTCCTCATCCATCGAGGGATAATCCAGCCATAAATTTAGCATAAACCGATCAAGCTGCGCTTCGGGCAAAGGATACGTTCCCTCTTGCTCGATTGGATTTTGCGTAGCAAGAACAAAGAACGGTTCATCGAGCTGGTACATTTCACCTGCAGCAGTAACATGGTGTTCCTGCATCGCTTCAAGCAATGCCGATTGAGTTTTTGGAGGCGTTCGATTGATTTCATCAGCAAGCACAATGTTGGCAAAAATCGGTCCTCGAATAAAACGAAACGATCGCATCCGTGTTGTTGGATTTTCTTCTATGATTTCGGTGCCTGTAATATCTCCTGGCATCAAATCTGGCGTAAATTGTATTCGACTGAAGGTCAGCTCAAGAGCTTCTGCTAATGTTTTCACGAGCAACGTTTTCGCAAGTCCCGGAACTCCAACAAGCAAGCAATGACCTCGACAGAGTAATGTGAGAAAGAGTTGCTCTATGATTTCTTCCTGTCCAACGATGACCTTTCCAATTTCTTTTCGTAACGCTTCATACATATTCGCAAGAGCTTGCACAGAAGCAACATCTCCTTCTGATGTAATTGTCTTTGTCACGGTTGTTTCCCTTTATTTTAAAATGTCACCGAAGGTCATTGGCACGAATATCAACATAGATTTCCTTTTTCAATTCTTCCAGCCATTCTTCGTACTTTTTATTTCGTTTCATATACAGAGCCAGTTGCTCCACACGGCGATAATCATCTTGGAGATTCATTTCATGCGCTGGAGTACGCTTCCGTAGCCATACGATGTGATATGCGCTTCGTGAACTATGCAATGTCTGGAGTGGATCGCTGATTTCGCCTTCTTTAAGAGTTTGCAATACTTGTAGAAAATCTGGTTGCAGTTGATCCGCTGTAAAAGTCCCCAGATCGCCACCGATAGATTTTGTCTCTTCATCCTCAGAATATTTCCGCGCTAGCTCTGAAAAAGGTTCTCCAGCTTCTGCTCTCCGTTTCAGGTCAAGGAGTTGAGCAATCGTGGCAGAATCACTTACAGCGCTTTTATCAACTTTGAGAAGTATATGGCGCGCGTGTACTGATTCACCGCGCCGCGCTAGCAACTGAATTATATGGTAACCAAATTGCGTTTTTATAACATTCGAAATTTGACCTTCTTTAAGAGAAAAAACAGCTTCTTCAAACTCCCTCACATAATCGCCTCTCTTTGCCCACCCCAAATCACCGCCGCCCGAAGCCGTACCATCTGTAGAATATCGGCGTGCAAAATCTGCGAAGTCTCCTCCAGCACGAATGCTATCTAAAATCACCTGCATCTCTTGACGCGTTTTCTGCTCAACAGTAGAATCAGGTTTCGGAAACATCAAAATGTGACTGATTGTAAATTCTTCTGGCACAGGAGGAAGACTATCTTTGTAGACAGCATAAAATTCTTCCACCTCTCGACGAGTTACATTGATTTTATCTTCTTGTTGCTGACGAACGCGTTGCATCAACAACTGATTTCGTATTTCATCACGATACTCACGTTTAATTCTGGCGATGCTCTTCCCATACAATTGTTCCAATTGTTTCTCCGATCCCACTTGCCGAACAAGGTTTTGAATTTGCATATCGAGCGTACGAGTTACTTCCTCATCTTTTACTTCAACGCTGTCAATCTTGGCTTGTGCCAATATTAACTTTTCCTCAACCATTGCATCCAGAACTTGCTTCTTCAATCCTGGCATTGATGGATCGATACGGTTCTGAATTGCAACAAATTGTAATCGCTCATTGAGTTCAGATTCTGTAATAATTTCTCGGTCAACTACAGCAACAATTCTATCGAGTAATGTTTGAGCAAAAAGGAATGAATTACTAAGAAGAAAAACAAATAGAAACATTCTGGTTCTTGACATACATCTACCTACTGATTTTTTGGGAAAAGGACACTGTCATTCCCCGTTGTAAATACTTGGATTGAATGATGGGAACGCAACGTTGCAAGGAGCGAATCATACACCTTTTGCCGCTTCTCAATCACTAATCGCCCCCTGATTTCAGGTTCAACATAACCAAAATCCGCTTGCTGTCCATGTTTGATGTACTTCCAAACATAGAGTACATAAAATCCCTGAGTCGTACTAATCGGAAATGAAACCTCCCGTTCCTTGATTGTCGTCGCTACTCTCCATAATTCAGCGGGAAGCAATGTGGCTTGCGTATAATAGACGGAATCGATTCGTACTTCCGGCGGTATAGTCATTTCCTTCAACGCTGTTTGATAAGATTTTCCCTGTACGACTGCATTACGAAATTCTGTTGCCACATCGCGATTTTTAAACAACACATAACTCAGAAGCACAACATCCTGCGGCAATATAAATTCCTTCCCATGCGCTTCATAATATGAACGGACTTCTTCTAAAGGGATATCTTCCGGTTTCAATGAATACACTTCCTGTTCAAGAAGCGCATTGATGATGAGCTGTCGCCGTGCTTCAGCAACACGCCGCTCGATTTCTTCCGATTGATCGAATCCACGCTTCAACGCTTCTTGATAGAGCAATTCATCCCGTAACCATCGTTGAATAAATTGCTGCACTTGCGCATTGGTGGGGTTACGCGTGGTATCTATTTCTGCACGAATATCCTCGATGGTAAGTGTTTTATCATCCATCCGTGCGACAGGAGTTTGGGCAGGTTTGTGTTTACCGCAACCTGCACCAAATCCTATCATTAGAATAATACTAAGGATTACGTTTCTTCTTAAATGCTTCACGAAGGACATCCGTATTTTCTGTAACAGAATATTTCTGACGTAAATCTTTTACCCACTCCTCTTTCAATTTTTCTGCAGCATAATCTTGATATGCGCCAATAAGTTCAGGCGTTGCTTCTTCAAATGTTTTGACACGAGCGCTATCGAAAGCGAGTGTCTTTATAATTGACCATCCTGATTGATATTTGAACGGCTCCGATACGCTATCGACAGCCATCCTGGCGGCACGTTCAGAAAGAGGATTGGCATTATATGGAAGGAATCCCCACTCGCCTTTTTTCTCTTTGTAACCTGCTCGCATTGTAGTTTTTTCAGCGAGTTCGAGAAAATCTTCTCCCTTGCGAATTTTATCGTATGTTGCTTTTGCTGCGCTATCGCTCAGAACAAAAATCTCCGCAAAATTCACTCGATTGGGCCAGCGATAATTTTCCTTCCTCGGCTCATAGAACTCGCGAAGCAACGAATCATTGACTGTAATCGTATTCCATACCTTTTCTTGTTCAACACGGTAGAGCACGATTCCATCTTGATAGTCGCGAAGTAATTTTTCTAATTCAGGATATGCCGGAATGCGACTTAACGCATACTGGTCGAATCCGGCTGTCTCTGCAATTTTACGCACCATCTTCTCCACATTCGAACTTGTGAGCGGT
>Ga0208825_1000981_pt1 | contig 23900 bp, 50 predicted proteins | sample AD_UKC113_MetaG_FD_184450 | JGI IMG/M metagenome (GOLD analysis project Ga0208825, IMG submission 184450) | Active sludge microbial communities of municipal wastewater-treating anaerobic digesters from Hong Kong - AD_UKC113_MetaG (SPAdes)... | ecosystem: Engineered > Bioreactor > Anaerobic >...
GAAAGTCCGTCATCGCCTCCAGTATAACTATTGTCAGGTAGAACCTATAAAGGCCTCCCGGAGTAGTGTATAAGGGTGCCTCCAGGAGTAGTGTATATGGCCTATTAGGCGTGACTCCGGGAGTACCACTGATACTAGCACCAGCACAACAACCAGAGTACCAACCTTTCTCACTAGGGCGTTTCGCGCCTCGACTTGGATTCCACCTCGAAACGGTTTCAGCTTGATTTGGTTTCTTGGGTGCAGGTCTCGTTGGGGGTTTCGGGCGGGGCTGTCTGATTTCGTTGGAGTTTTGTAAGAAACGGAGCCCACCTCGAATGGGTGGGCTCGTTTATAAGATTCCGGTTTCGATCTGAGTGGAAACATGTTTCGAGATTTAGGATTCTGAGTCGAATAATTCGGCTTCAGCCTGGTTATTTAAAATACATTCGATCATGTCTGCATCTGTCATTTTGCCGGAAATTTGTTGAAGATTCTGTTTCATGTTGATAGTTTTTAATTTGATTTGATATAGTAAATATAACCAATTAATTTGAAACGAGAAAATATATTCACGACTATTTTCCACACCCGCCATAACCAGCCCTCAACCCATACACCAAAACTATTTTTTACTATCTCACAGAAATTGGTTATATTTACTTATTAAATAATTTAGAAATGAAAATTCCATTAATCATACAATTCTTTATCAGAGGCCTGATTCTCGGGGCCGCTACCTTCGCTATCCTTGCAATCATCGTACTAATCTCTAAATAATATAACATGACACAACACAAATGCAATCTCAGATTCTGTGCCGGTCAAGGAGGCCGAGCCGAAATGAATATCGTCAATGAAATCAAACCCGATGGAACCTTGTCAAGTTTCTTCGAAGTCAGAAAAGGAAAACGTAGAGTACTAAAAACAGACAATTATAACACGGCCGCAACAAAATGGAACAAAGTTGCACCTAGCCGCTAGTAATTGGTATATTAACATTAACCACTCAAACCCATTACATCATGCTACTCAGACTACAACCAAACAAAATCAAACTTGATCTGTCAAGCATTCTCCAAAATCCATTCAACCTAACATTCGCCTTCATGAACGCAGCCCAAAAATCCGGCTGGCAAGATGACGAAATACAAGAAGTTCTCGCCAAATGTACCGAGAACGACCACAATCATACCCTCTCCATCCTCAACCAATTCTGCATCGCCTAAACCCCAAATCTAAATAACCAGTTTCAAGCCCGCCCTCTCCAGCTGCGGGCTTTTTTCTGTCTATCCTTCTGAAATCCAAAGATAGCCCTCAATCCGACGGGACAGCCACACCCGCCATAGTCCTTATCCTGTCCACGTCATGTCTATCCTTGTCTATCTTTATCTACTGATCTTGTCTAAATCACAAATCTCTGTCCCGTTCAATAACTCTACATACCCCTAAAAAACCAACAACATTTTTTCCTCACGACACAATATACGAATATAACCAATTTCTTCCACATAGAAAAATTTCTTTTACACGCCCGCTCGCACCATCAGCCTATGCCATGCCCAAAAAATATTTTGAAAAAAGATGCAGAAATATTTTCTCGTTTCAAATTAATTGGTTATATTTACTATATCAAATTGAAGATTATGGAAGGACATATTATTCAGAACGAGAATCTCATAAAATTCATGTTGGCCGGAAAAGCTCGGTTTACTATGATTGGTGAGAGTCATCGTTTTACTTATTTTATTTTGCAGCCTAAGTATCAAGGGGTATTATGTCAGACCCAACGTTATGTGAAGGTTGCTGATAGCAAGAGGGGAAATGATATGACGTATATTGGTTTGTTGAAGTTTAAGAATGGAATATGGAATTATGAGTTTCGGCAGCCAAGGAGTATTGAGCATATCGATTTGCCTGGAAAGTTTACAACCGATTCTATTGAGGTTAAGAGTTTTAATCATGTATTTTATCATGCTGTGCGTGGCCGTTTTTCGGATAAGGTTCAGGTATGGAATGAGGGATTATGTGCATGTTGTGGAAGGCCGTTGACGACGCCTGAGTCGATGGTGATAGGTTGGGGGCCGGCATGTTTGAAGAAGTTGAGAGCTAAGGAATTTGAGTCAGAGACTCAGGCCCAATTTGAAGCAAGGTAAGACAACTCCGTAGTAACTTATTAAAATCAGATATATGGAAAAGACGTATTTAGTTATTTTGACAGATGGTGACGATGCACATTCACCGAGTATCGTGACCGTTATAACAGATGAGAAGACAGAAGAGTCAGTAATTTTGAAAGCAGCATTGGAATCTATTGGTTGGGATGAACGAGATATTGATCTGTACCTTAGGAATGATGCCGGTGAAGATTTAAGTGAAGAAGAGGATATTGATAATTTTCTCGCTTATATTGAACAGAAGCAGTATAGTATCGTGGAACAAGCAGACCCAATCAGATGTTGATGTACTCCGTAGTAACAGTTTAAATTTATTATATGACATACGTAATAATTAATCCTAATTCGAAAGAGGATTATAAAAAGATTAAAGAGTATCTTGAGACTATTAAAGCTGATATTCATTGTGGTAAGCCAGAGAATGGTGATAGTGGTCAGATTTTGTGGTTTGGTCGTAAGTTGACTGGCCCTGTTGAAAAGAAGTTTAAGGCGATAGGGGTATCGGCTGATGTATGGCCTGAGTAGTTACTCCGTAGTATTCATTGATTTTAGGGTCGAATTATTTCGGCCCTTTTTTCTGTTTGGAATCTTGGGATTAAGGAGAGGTTCGAGCGGGTTTGAAAAATAAATTTTTTTGGTATTGGAAAATTGGTTATATTTACTTATCAAAATAAAAATTATGTATTCATTAGATTGTTCGTATTACGACAAGGAGTTTCCTACATTAAATGAGTTATTGGATGATATTATAAGTTCGGGTATGGACCCTAATTATAATATTACGTTTAATGGCGAGGTGACTGGAGACATTGCATGGGATTTAATAGAGCCTACAATATGAATGGGTATCGATATAATACAAATTGTCCTGGTTATCATATATTAACCGTTGTGATTAATTATGGGCAGATGATGATATGTTGTTCTCATAATTTAGAGAAGGATAGTTGGAGTTTCGAGTATTATGCAGGTCCGAATTATGTACCTTCGAGTGTTAAGATAAATTTTTCCAGGCATTGGGAAGAGAGTAAGGTTCCGATCCGTTGGAGAAAGGAGTTTGATGAGATGAAGGAACATCATTTATTGACTGATTGGAAGAACATTAATGTTTCAAAACAAATCGAAAAAATATGGTAAAATATTTTTTACTTTCAAGAAATTTGGTTATATTAGCTATATCAAAATAAAAATACCATGGCACTTTCAAAAAAGCAACAAGAGAGTATTGAAAAAGCAGGATGGTGGGCGCATATTGTACCATCTGGAGATAATACACCATTTGGTTATAATTATCATACTCATAATTTTGAAGAGAAATTTAACCACTTAAATATACAGATCGTTTATCCTTTGCCGCCTGATTTGGCACATGCTTTAATTCTTGATGTTATTGAGAATATTATTGAAGCGAAAGTAAAAATTCAAGTTGGTCAAAAATACGAAGGTGTTATGGCTAATTATAAGGTCGAGTTTATCAGGGCCGTTGAAACAGGTCGTAACGTTTGGAGAATGGTTTTACCTGATGCTAATGGCGGATATTCTGGAAAATTCGCTAAACAATTTGAAATGTTAAACAATGAATAAGATAATAAAATCAATCAAACAATATTTTAAAGATCACTATCGGTTCTGGTGTTGGGCCGAAGGGTTGATCGATTAAGATTCTTCTCAGTTTTTATTTTGATTCACAGAGGCCGGATTTCCCGGCCTTTCGTGATTTATACAACCTCGATTTTTTCGAAAATTCTTCGGAATTCCTGGGATACACTTGAGCGGACTAGCCATACCCGTTGCTTCTGCAAGCTTTCGAGGGAAAGCTAGCCGTGTTGTAGCGGGTCTGTGGGCAGATGTCCCAGGATTGGGTATATTAGCTAAAAATTGGGCTATATATGGACAATTACTCGGATGAAGAGAAACGTCTCTTGGATGCCACTGTTGATACTGTAATACATGCGTTATATAGTAACCCAGGTAATACACAAATGTACGATTCCGCTGGCAACATCAGGACTGACAAAATCACTGAAATCGCCTTTACACAGGCCAAATCAGTAATCGAAAAAAGAAGACTTGTTTTCAAGAAAAACGGAAAATAAATTTTTTTATTTCGAAAAAATTGATTATATTAGCTATATCAAAATAAAACTAATATGTCAAATCAATGTCAAAGATGCCACAACGATTCGATCGGTTTAACCGGTTCTTATTTTAATGAAGATATGATATGCAGAGCATGTCAAAGAATCGAACAAGAGCATCCTCAATACGAAGAAGCAAAAAGGCTAGAAAACGAAGAAGTGAAGAAAGGAAACACGAATTTTCCTGGTATAGGTTTACCAGATGATCTCGGAAAGAAACATGTAGGTTGTACAGTCGAACATAGAATGGTAGGAGGTTATGCGACATGTGATGAAGATATGATCAATGATCCGGATTGGATATTTGTTAGTCATAAGCAGGTGGTTTATTAAAATCTGTATGCGGTAGGCAATCGCATCCTTGCAGAAGAGAAGGTCAACGAAAGTTGGCCTTCTTCTTTTTTTATATACTCCGTAGTAGCTGAGGGTTGTCGATTCAAACGGATCTGAAACAATTATTTTTGTCGAGTTTAAGTATTGGTTATATTAGTCTTTACTAACTAATTAAATTCTGACCGTATGTTTCTGATTCAAAACAAGAAATCCAAGAGGTATGTCTTGGGTGTAGAAAAGAAAGGTAATAAAACTAAAATAAACACTGTTAAGGAAAAGAAAGATGCACAGGTATTCTTCGACTGGGGTAAAAAAGAATTTAAAGGTTTTGATACAGAAGATATTGCAAAATCACAAGGCATCCAATATATCGAGGATAATAAAATTGATTTCAATAAATACAAAGTTGAAATTAAACCTGAACCTGAAAACATAATAGAAGAAGATATGTTACAAGGTCATTACTATCCTGGGCATGAAATGTATGACTAAAACAAAAACTATGACTATATTAAGAAAACACACTCAAATTAATTACAGTGCAGCATTAGTTGAAGAATTAATTGCATTGAAAAATGATCCTAATTTTAATACTGAGTTATTGAATTGGGAAACATTTGATCCTTCTGATTATAAAAACTGTTTTTTAGGGCAAGGATATTATCAGCAGGATTTGATTTAAAGACATCATTTCGTAATATTAAATAAATTTATGTACAAATTAATAAAAATAGATAATTATCCGATAATAATAAATGATAAAGAACCTGAAGATAGAAAATTTTGTGTTAGTTATCATAAAATTTATAAATCTCCTATACTTGATTTTTATTATCAAGGCGACCCTTATGTATATCCAGTTAGTAGTATTATAGCATCTAATCACCCAAAAACAAATGGTTGGTTCCCTTTTATTAAATTCTCTGATAAAATAGCTAAAAAGTTGGGTATTATTGATGTTGAGAAATTATTAGAAAAAAAGTTTCCGTTATTATCTATAGAAAATGATAGAACAGGAGAAATTGAAGAAGAAAACTTACGACTCTTAGGTCATAGAAGAACTTATGAAAATGGTTACAATCAAGCTATATTTGATAATAAAGATAAGCAGTTCACATTAGATGATATTGAAAGAGTAATAGATATTATGTGTAATAACTATACTCTTCCTATTTCCAAAAGAACTGGGAAATCAGAGATTATTCAATCTCTTACTAAACAAGAGTATGAAGTAGAGCTGGAGATGGAAATGAAATATGAAGACCATCTTGAAGGTTTTGAATTTGTATTAAGACCTTCTTATAAAGAACCAAAAATAACCAACAATTCAGTTAAAGTGATAAAACTTTTATAAATGAAATATAGAGTCATAAAGAAAGAATTGTGTGGAAGGATCTGGTATGAAATACAATATAAATTTCTTTTCTGGTGGTTTTATGAGACAATTTCTGATATAGGTTGGCATGGAGAAATAAGTGGTTGTTATAATATATCATTTGACACTGAAAAAGAAGCAAGAAATTATATTTGTAAACAGCAAAATCCTAACGTTTTCAGTATAATACATCATGTAGCTACATCTGCAAATTAATGATACAATATTTCAAAATACCGATTAAAATTGAAAAACGACAAAAATTAGTCGGTGATGAAAAGCATGGTTATCACCGTAAAAAAGAAGAGTGGTATGAAACTGAGGTAAAGACTAAGTTTAGTTATTTCGAATATAGCAAGAAAAAACAAATATATTTAAAGGAAGAAGTTTATTTTGCAAAAGAGATATTTCTTGTTATTGATTCAGATGTTGTTTTGAAGACAAAAGGTCCGAAGGCAAGAAAGAGAAAATTAAAGGAATTCGATGTATTTTTTAAATCGAATGATGTTTATGCTGTTCCTAAATTTGGTTCAAAATGTAATGGTATGAAAACATTACTATTAGATTGGAATGAAATTAAAGGTTTATGTTTGCCTGCTGAAAAAGAAAATATTGTTGATTTATATGTAAATCATTCGATACAGAATATGTGGTAATTTATTTTTATGGGTTAGTAAGAGTAATGGGGTCTTCGAAAGAGGACCCTTTACTTTTTTAGCATGGTTTCAATTTTCTTTAAGTGACGATTTATTGCCGCGCAGAGTTCGTATTTTTCTTCGTTATGGGCTGATCGACGTTGCAAGCGGAGCTGTATTTTTCTTTGGCCTAATGAGAAGTGTAAGTAACCGTCTCTATCGGCCGGGTCAAGTTCAAGAGTCCATTTAACGAGTTCGTGGAGTTCATTGTCAAGACCTTCTTCGTATTTCTGTATTTCAATTATTACGTTAGTGCTCATAAGAATTATTGTACCTTAAAGTTCAAAGAAGTTTTCTTGACGTGCACGAACGGGTTTGAAAAATTTATTTTCTCGTTTCGAGATTTTGTTGTATATTTACAATATGATAATTCAACCTAAATATGGAACAGCTCATTTTCCAAAATATCTTTTAAACAGGTTAAAGGAACATGTTTTATTTACTGGTGGCGAAACTAATAATGTAGATGATTCTCTTAAAACAGTAAAATTTGTTCTTAGTGCTTTAAATTTTCGTGAGGATTCTTCTTCTTCAAGAGGATTTATACATTATTCAAGAAATGTAGTTGTAAACGGTAAAAATAAAAATCAGTTTCTTACTCTTGTTTATAATTATACCATGTTTACAAATCAAGCTTATACTTTGAATTATGCTATATCTTTAATCGAAAACCATGATAAACCTGAAAATGAAAAACCTGTTGTATATGACGGCGTGACCGTTCAAGACATGCTCGACGACATTATGTTCTTTCTGATTGATTACGAAGTATCAAATCAAATAGAAGCAATTCTTTAAAAATAAATTTTTTTATTTCAAATAAATTGATTATATTAGCTTAAATAATTACAACATGGAATTCAAAGAAATACTATTAAAGCCGGCTGAAAAAAAGCAGAAAAAGCAAAAATATTCTTCTTTAATGTTGGTGATGAAATCAAGAAACCTGAATATATAAAAGCCATCGACGACATTTTGAAATTCTTGAAATTACCACAAATGAAATTCGCTTTTAGTCAAAAAGCCGGATGTGCATGTGGTTGTTCACCTGGATTTATATCAAAGGAAATTACAAATCCTTGTAATATTTATGTAACAGCAAAATAAACTCCGTAGTATATGCAATACCCAGAGATCGAGGAAGTTGAATCAGCCGACCGACTCCAATTGGCAATGTGGTATCGTTTCCTTCCTTCACCAGCAACAGGTTTCATAGGCAAACCTAACTTCAACGAAATGCTACAAAAACAAAAAGAAATCCTCGATCGTATAATCGAAAGATTCGGCAACCTCGGAGGAATGACTCCGGAAATATCCAAATCAATCGGATTTTAATTTTTAATTTTTTGGTATATTAGTTAAATATGATCTTCAAACAATACAAACACTACTCAACCTTTTGTGAAGTATTACTCGCCATAGTGGCAGTCTTGTTGATCGCATTTTCATAATGAAATAAGTTTTAGACAAAGAAAGTCGAACAGAAAGTTTCGACTTTTTTTGTGTGTACAGACCAAAGAAATCCATTTGGATCATCCAGTGGATCAAAACGGGCCTGTATTAAGAAAGCATTAAGTATCAATATGTTATGAAATTTGAATAAAAAGTTATTCTGGTGGCATCCTGGGCTATATTATAGGGTATATTAGCTATAAATTAACACAGAGACCTATGAATGATAGTATATTAAACCGTATTGTCGGTCTTGCCAAGAATGAAATAAGAGCATTAAAAGGTACTCTCGATGATGATATGAGAAAACGTATCAGGTTAATCATGAACCTCGAAGAACACCAATTAGAAGATCAGGAATTTTATACTCTTCTCACGAATCATTACAACTCCGAGACGGCCCTGAATCTGATCCGTTTATGTGCGCCGATTGTCTTCTCGGCTCGAAACCTTACAATCTCGGTCGAAACATGGAACAAGAAAACTCTCGCAATAAATTACGACGAAGACGACGAAGAACAACCCACCAATTATAACAATGTCGTCAGATTATTCATATCACCTTTAGAAATCCTTTTCAAGTGCGCTCCATTCGAAGAAGTAAGATCAACACTCGCTTATCTTATTGACGAAACGAAACGCCTAGTAATCTACGATACATCAAACTGGAAAGAATGCTGCATGGAAAAATGCGCATAAAAAATATTTTTTAATCTCAACAAAATTGGTTATATTTACTGTATCAAAAATAAACAATGAGTAAAGATACAAAAAATATTAAAAACTTTGTTGAGAAATACTCGATCAAAAATGTTGCTGTAATCGAAAATGAAACGGTAGAATCTGGTACCGATATGCACAGCATGGTCAAAGCTCTTCAATACATAGGAATTCCAGTAACAGTTATCAATGGAGCCTACTACAACAAAAAGAAATTACTCGATGCAATAACAGCAGCAGACACGATTCTTTTTGAAAGTCAATTTCGCTATTGGGAACAAGTTGCCAGTGTCGCCAAACTCTTCGCAATGTTCCCTAAGAAACAAATCTTCGGCCATGCATTTCTCGATAACATGAATTTAGAAGGCGGTTTAAATGAATGTTTATCTACACAAGAATTAGCAACAATGGCACACCACGATCTCTATGAGGTCGCTTCAAAATGGTCAAGTCTTTATTATGATATTAAAGAAGATACCGCGATAATCGAAAAAATAAATCTTCAAAAATATGTAAGAAGACTGAAAGCCGAAGAATTATTAAAAGAACGCCATATCATCAATAAAGTAAGAAACGATGAGAAAGAAAAGATATGGAAAATAAGAACAACTAAAAGAACTGGCCGTAAAGTAAAAATATTAGACATTTATGCTCAAGGTTCTGAATGGTCTAAATTAAAAATCGGGTCCATTGTCGATGAACTTGATTGCATGCACTTCGATCCAAATCCACATACTGGAGTTTGGGTAATGGGAAATACTGAACCAGTCAAATTAGTAAACAGTAATGAATACCTTGAATGGGAATATCATGCAGCAGATTCATTCGCAATTGCTCTTGAGTTATTATCGATAATTGGTCAAAAAGCAAATCCGACTTGGATAACAACAATGCCGATGTGGGTTAATAAATTTGCTTTTAGAAAAGAAGAATATCCTGGTGAACATCACGTAATGATAACTGATTTATTGGATTCTTTTAATGTAGAGAGAAGATTTTTCAGACATCATATTGAGGGTAAAATAAGACAATGGGCAGATGATCATAAATTTTTCATTGATGATGTTGTTTCAGTTGCAAGGAAATCACAAGAGATGGTTATGAGAATCGCTGAATTAGGTGTTGAAAAAGCTAAGCTTAGTAGAAGAGTTACTATGGCAAAGATACAACATACAGTACCAGAAGAGGAAGAGGCTTGAAACAAATATTTTTTTCGTAACCAGTAAGTGGTTATATTAGCAATACAAACGTGTTCATGTTGGTCGAAAAGCAATAAAAAAAGAACGACATGGAAAAGTTAAAAAGAATTCAAACAGGTAAACAAGTTCCTGGTTTTTCGAATTATTCAGTCTTACCAAATGGTACAGTCTATAATGAGAAAAAGAAAAGATATCAGACAATTCGCAAGATAAAATCTAGTAATCGTACTTATCACACAGTGGTAATTTCTCAAGGTGGTACGGCCAAACAGTTCTATATACATAAGCTTGTAGGCGAGGTATTCGTTAAGAATCCCAAACCAAATGAATACGATGTTGTTCTCCATATAGATGAAAATACTGAGAATAATCATAAAGATAATTTGAAATGGGGAACTCAACAACAAGCATGTAAAATCGGTAAAACAGGCGAAAAGGCGAAAGCCGCTTAAAAATAGTTTTCATAGGGTACGGATTAAAAACAACCGGGGTTTCTACCCTGGTTTTTTTATGTGATCAGTAATCACTCGATCCTTGAAGGTCAGGACGGGTCTGAAAAATAAATTTTATAGTTTCAATAAAATTGGTTATATTTACAATATGAAGCAAGATAAAAAATACATGATCAATACTAAGAGATTAGATAGTGACGGTCATCGTACAATTTCAAGCTATACTCTTAATGGTGATAGAATGAAATTTAACAAGCATCTTACTTTATGTCTACATAATGTAATATGGCCGATATCAGACCCAACAGATGTTTTAGTTAGTGATGTTGATTTTTCTTCATATACTAAAATAAAAATTTGCGATCCTACTGATAATTTTTCAATACAGGAACATTGGGTTGATTCAGCGTGGTTAATGGAGAATATGTTTGATGAAATTGGAGAAGATGGCCAGAAGCATTTCGAATCAATGTTTATTAATACTAGCACAATAGAAGTAATTCAACAAATTTGGTAATCATGCATAAGAACGAACAAAGAGTATGGGATATCATTTCTAAGGCCCGTTGGAATATCGATGCTATGGTTAAGTTAGCAACTACACAATGTAAATTGATTTCAGCTGTGGAAAAAGCAAGAGGTCGAGCAAATGTAGCAGAATTCATTTTCGGGCCCACCCATCCATTGACTCTTGTTTTTAGAGAAAAACAAAAAGAATTGGAAAATTAATTTTTTTATTCAACGGAATTTATTATATTAGCAATCTAATGGAAAATATATACTCATTATTAATCGATGATTTGAATAAGGCCAGAAAATCCTTATTTAAACAAATGATCGATAAAGTAATATCAGTAGAAGAGTTCCAGATAGAAGCCAAAGGTTTAGAAAAGGAATTTGAGGACATTTACGTTCGATTCATTTCTGAACATAATATAATACTTAGTTCTAAAGACATATTATATATAGGTAGTGCAGAAGATGATATGGATGCTGCCGAATTAAGATGTCAAAGTTAGTTCTTTAAATAATTAAGGTGAGGAAGGTCAAACATACCTTTGCATTTAAGTGGTCGCCCTCGTTCCCTTCGAAAGAAGGATTCAGTATCAGTAGGACACAGCCTTATGAGGGGGAAGGTTCCTGACGAAAGCAGGGACTTTCACCTTCCCCCGAACCTAAAAGCTCTTTAACATTTCTTTTTGAAAATAAATTTTTTTAGTTCAAAAAAACGATTTATATTTACTCTATCAATCGAAAATGATACAGCTCTTTAAAAGTTTTTAGAAAAAATGAAAATAAATTTTTTAGATTCAAAAAAATGTTTTATATTAGCTTTATCAAACTAACCAAACACACCTTCAACAACGTCACCTTTAAATTGTAATAAAATGAGCAAATTACCAGAAACACTCCAGAAAAAAATGGAGATCGCTTTAAGCAAAGTTTTGCCTGAACTCGGAAACAAACGTTTCAAATGGGAAAAAGACGCAGATGATGCGAACCTTTACCACCTGACAGGTATCGATGAAGCCTACGACCTGGCCGTTACTTACCGTGATGCACCGGATGAAAGCGGAAAGATGCGCAAAGGATTCAGGGTTACCAGCCTGGCCGGCAAAAAAGTTCACCAGGATACTACACTTGATGTAGGTATCTTCTGCAGGCCAATCAAAGCTGCAATCAGGGAAATCGTTAACCCGGCTCCTGCTGAAGAAAAAACATCGGCAAAACCAAAGAAACCGGCAAAACCAGCTAAAAGCTAAGCGATCTCAACCGGATATCAGATAAAGGAACCCGTCTTCGGACGGGTTTTCTGGCGTCTATAGGCCTGAGTACTCCGTAGTACCGAGAAACCATGAGGGCCACAATCGAGGCGGGCCTGAAAAATAAATTTTATACTATCAATAAAATTGGTTATATTTACAAATATAAAATAACAACTATGAAACTTATTAATACTGTTCTTAAAAACATGTTAGCTCAAAGCCCTAACAAAAAGAGAGACCTTGTACTGAAACCAATATCTCTTAAAGCATTACATTCTAAATTAAAGAAAGGCACAGTTACCTTCATCTTCGAAAAGAATGATGGCAACTTAAGACTCGCACAAGGAACTTTGCAAATGGACAAAGTGCCTAAAGAATATCGTCCACTTGGAGTTAAAGAACCTACACCTCTTCAAATCAATTACTTCGATTTAACGAAGAAACTTTGGAGAAGTATGTCTTCAAATACGAAAGTTTATATTGGATAACTAAAACAATAAATATGAAACGTGTAATCACTATTTTAACTTGCCTCTGTGTAATGAATAGTTGTTCAACAGGTGGCAAAGAACCGGCCGTTGATGCCGCTATCGATACATTAGAAACCGTAGGCCAGAGGTCATACGACACCATCAAAAAAGATTCTGTAAAGATATATTTTGCAGATACATCTGTAACTGTAGGTCCTCAATAACCGGTCACAGAAGAAGTTTAAGGCATAGCTTCAGTATGGTAGGTTAAGTAGAATTTAACAGGAACAAGGGTCGAGTTTTCTCGGCCCTTTTTAGTATTCAAAGACCAAGAAACAAACGAGGGCTGGCTCGGGCGGGCCAGCCCCCTCCGCTCCCTCAGCTGTCCTGTCCAAGAAAGCTTAGAACCAAGCAACGACACCGAAAAATAAATTTTATATTATGACAAAAAATGGTTATATTTACTACATTAAACCTAACTATATGTCTAAACAAATGTACATCGGTTCGTGTGTAGTCCCATCAAGGATGACAATGAAAGAACTACTCGAATTAGCTCATTTAACTAAGGCCTTTATAAGACCTATGCCCACAAAGGAATTTAATGAAATTGATATTATTATACAGGTAATAGGTAGTGAGAAAGAGGTCGAGAGTTTCTCAGAACATATTGGTCAGATAATGATAGTATCAATGTATAACCCATAACAAATGCTATATGAAACGACAATTAAATCTAATTAACATCAGTGCCATACTTTGGCCGAATATCCAAAGTCACATGGCCATCGAGGGCAAAAAGACAATCCATGAAAAAATAGAATTCGTGAATCGCATATCCGCTCTCGATCAACAGCAAGCAGTGAATCGATTCAATGAATTATACAGGGAAAAACTCGAAAGAGATTTCCCGAAACCTCAGGAACACAGGTTAAAAAGGTTACTCCGTAGTATACTATGTTAAACTAAAAGGTTTTTTGGATGAATAAGAGGTAATTTTTGTAAGTTCATTAGTATAATTGTTTTCTATTAATATTTTAAACAATTATTATCCGATGAAAGTAACCCTACAGAAAAACCAAAAGGACAGACTCCGTAGTGCAGGTCTTGTGAATGTGACGACTACCAAACAATCGGTTCGTGGTATCACAGCCTTCAGAGACCCGATCACAGGAGCCTTGTACTTGTTTTCTCCACGAGGATATGCATACCGTCGTTCTGATGCCGGTACATATCAACTAAATCCTCGTTTTAATTTATCAGCATCTAAACAAGCTGAAAGATTAACTCGAGCTACAGTGAGAACAACAGATGCAGGAGCTCAAACAGAACTCGTCCTAAAAGGAGTTAAAAACTTCAGACGCAAGTACTAAGATTTTACTCCCTAGTCATTTCACAAAACCTGATTTCGAAAGAATTAGGTTTTTTCCGTTTTTTTAAAATGTTAATAAGTTTATGAATAAAAAGTTACATTAATTTTTTTTATGAAAAACATGTTAGCTATATTTACTAAGCTATTTAAAAAACAGCAACCTAATCTACTTTTAACGGCAGAAGAATTAAAAGAAGATATTCTAAGTTCTTTGAATCGATTGAGAGGATTAAGATCGAGTCTAAAGCATTATAGTGGTATGGCGACAGATCAATCATTCTTAGCAGCCCAACGGAGGCATTACGCTAAATTACAGAAAGCGGTTGAACACAAACTAAGAAACGAAGAACTGGAATATAACACTCTATTACTTTTACAATCAAAATTAATAGTCTCATAAAAACCGCAGAAGTAATTAAAGTTGCAAAAGAAGTAAACCAAATTCCTAACCTAATCCACAATTGCGACATGAACTTGACAACAAATAATCTCGATGGACAAAGATTTGAAACTTCGTCCAACTTACCCGTTTACATGAAATCAATCCAACTGTATCGTGTACTCGAAAAAACCGAAGAACTTGAATTAGGCCGCCGAATCCAGGCAGGTAAAATAAACTTCAACGAATTCAACGAAGACGCTGTCGAAGCTATAAAAGCTTTAGTAAATGCCAACCTTCGTTACGTAGTTCGCGAAGCCAACAGATTCATCGGACAAGGTGTTAAAATCGACGATCTTATTGAAGAAGGTAATGAAGCCCTTCTTAGAGCAGCAAGAAAATATGACCCTGCTCAAAACAAAAAATTCATAACCTTCGCCCACTTCAGTCTCCAAAAAGCTTTCAACACAGCCAACGGAACATACGGCAAAATCGTCAGACTTCCTATGAACCAGGAATATGACATATACAAACGTAGAATGGCAGGCGAAGAAATCAACACTCATTCCGTTCAATTAGACAGACCAATTGGCGAGAATGGTGAGAACACTCTCGGGGATTTAATCCTCAAGACAAATCCATCAGTCAAACACGACAACGATCATAACATCATGCAAGTCAATGTTCTCATGAACAGACTTGACGAAGTTTCTAAAATGATCATCACCAAAAAATTCGGATTAGATGATGGAGACGAACTTTCTAACAAAGATATTGCAGTTGAACTTCAGTTACCTGTTGACGTAGTAAACAAAAAATACAAGTCAGCGATGAAATTAATGAAACCCTAATTTCATTAAACCACTCATATTCTTTTTAAGCCCCATTGAAATGGGGCTTTTTTTTACACAAGTAAATCAACTGAGATTTACTCATCACTCCAACGGGCCCAAAAAATAAATTTTAATATGTCAACTAAATTGGTTATATTTACTATATGAGTTTATCCTATATAAACATACTCGAAGATGGCACAGTCCTAAAGACTAAATGGCTAAGAAACCCTGGTGAAAGAGTTCTTAAACCAGGCACGAAAACCATGCTACCCATCAAATACAGTCTTACACCACTTGAATATCAACAATGCCAAATAAACTCAAAACAGATAATAGAACAATACGCAAACAAAAAAGCCATATTCATTAACAGAGGATTCGGCTTTCCTGAAACAGCAAAAACATTAGTAATAAAACAACTATTCGACGAAATTAAAGGAGAACCTCTAATGCAAGAAAGCTTCTTTATCTCAATGATTCACTTCACCTAAATATGACACTATGAAATGGCTACCATTCGCAATCTTTATCATCTTTATCTATGTTATAATAATAACATTCACACACTTATTAGACAAATTTCCTAAGTTTAAATATGTCGTCCTGGTAGCAGTAATAGCAGGTATTGCTGCATGCTTCATATATAAAGGAAACAAACCACAAGACCCTCTAAATAACCCAAAAAACAATCCTTACTTTAAATGTGAATATGACTCTACAATAAAAACTACAAAATGAAAACCTTAATTGCCATAGTCTTTATAATAGCAGTCATAGCATTCTTCACGGCTTTATGGAAATTACTGCATGATGGATTCGTTTCATTTATAAGAAACGTATTTATTTTCCTAATAACTAGCCTTATATTAATAGTAGTATGGCGACTGATTTGGATTGACGCGAAACCTAGAGAAAACCAACCTTACCTGGACTATATAAAATCAGGTAATGCTATCAAAAAAGAAAACAGTCTTCCTAATAGAAAGGATTCACAGGGACTCTACGATACTCGGAGGAGTAGCAACAAGTCTCAAATCCGCCCATGAACTCTCCCTTCTTCACGGCCGTATAGCAATACCCTCTATCTCCTACAAAACATTACTAAGAAGAATGCAAAACGAAGAGACAGTCATTTTCTATGACACCAACCGCTTCGAAGCAGAAGATGAAGCCAAATATTCTCCAAGAGGAGATGTCATTCGTATCACACGCACTCACCTAGTTTAGGTATACTATATAAAACAAATAATAACCTATGAAATACTTTGTCGCGAAAATCAAGTATAGCGAACCCATTCCTGATAAGGACACCTACAAAAAAATTTCTAAAAACTTCTTAGTACGAGCCGAATCTGTAACTGAAGTTGAAACACTCGTACAAGGCTGGTGGCCAGCCAACTGGATCGACCCAGAAGTCAAATCAGTAACTCCATCTCCAATTGAAGACTTAATTAAAGAAGGAGAATCTGAAACATGGTGGCAGTTTAAAGTGATGTTCGAAAATCCTGAAACCGCCAAACTCGAAGCTTATCACACAGCAGCAAACGGAGGAACAATCGAAATCGTTTTACCACGAGTTAAGAAAGCAAACCCAATGGGAGAAATCTACGAAATCAAAAGATTGAAAATCGAACTAGATGACGATCTTTTAAAATAGCTTATCCTTAAAAAAGATAGCGCATTGCTCACGGTCTGACTACTCTTAGTCGGACCTTTTTTTGGTCCAAGGACTGAGGGCCACCTCGGGACGGGCCTGAAAAATAAATTTTAAACTGTCAAATTAATTGGTTATATTTACTATATAATTAAAGAGAATGAGTAAAGCTGAAAAAGAAGAAATTAAAAAAGTAATAGAAAATCTCTTACTAAAGCATTACCGAATTACGAAATATCAGTAGGTATCGGTAGTAATTTTTTAAGAGGAATGTTTATAGTTTCTCCTAAATTAAAAAAGAAAACTCGTGGATAAAATAAAACCATTAATCAGATTACCCAAAGACTGCGAATGGAAATTATTCAAAGGCACAGTTCTACCAATGAATGCCATTCGCTTAATGAAACAATATCAAATCCTGAAATATGGTGGCAGCTGGATAATCGGTGCAGCATGGTACAAAGGCGAATCTCCTGAAAAAGCAACCCACTGGAGTTTCGTAACAGACGACGCCGGCTTCTATAAAGTAAGAGCATTATATGGATTATGGCATCCTAACCCAAGCGGCGAAATGGTACTCCGTTGTTCATGGTCACTTAAACACCTGAAACTAAACTGTAAAACATTCTTAACAACTGGCGAAGTAGTAAGAGACCCAGACTATCAAACATAATATGAAAGATTTTAAAGATCGGCTCTTAGAAGCCAAAAGACAAATGAAACTTGCCAAACCCTTAATCGGTCATTTAGGCAATCAATATAACTACTGGAAAAAACAAGCCAAAAGAATAGAAGAAATTCTACTCGGTAGTAAAAGCCTAAACAAAGAAGAAAAAATAATTTACTTCTCTGTATTATCCCATTTTCCGGCAACTTCAATTGAATCTGCTAAAGATGCAGCAATACAAGGAGGACTCAACTTTCAATTTATACCACGATGAACATATATCCTAAATCCATATTAATTACAGCAGGATTAATGATCACTGCATTCAGTGTATTATTAACTTGTGTAGCTACTGCTAACACAGAATATATTAAACCTACTCTCGTTATGCTAGGTAAAAACTGGTTAGCCTGGGCTCTTCACTATATTTTCGTATGGTATATTGTTTTCTTAACAATCAAACGCAAAAACCTTTAAACATGTATAATACAATTATTGTTATCAGATCAAGCAATACTCATAATGTAAACCAAAAACTTCGCGATGCCCTCATGGGCCACTATCGCAACGACACACCAATGTACCCCATCACTGCCGGTGGAATCATATCCCATCTCATTACCGAACATACATTACAGGAAATCGTTGATATTGTTAAAGCAGCCGATTGCGGAGATAACGTAACCATTGTTGACGTACATTCTCCAACAATGGAAACAATTACAATCATGGCCGGTTTACCTGACCCTACTCTTTTACCAAAAGACAAAGTAACATCAGAAATAAACCGTCTTCTTTCTAAAAGACAAACATCAACCCTTTCAGAAGAAGAAGAAACATACCTGGCAAAATTACTCGATATTCCAGCGTGATTGGTCTATTGATTTTTACGGGACACAAACCGGCCTTAGCGCCGGTTTCTTTTTACACCGAACTCCGGAGTACCGACAAAAACGAACGGACCTGAAAAATAAATTTTTATAGCTCAATAAAATTGGTTATATTTACTATATGAAAAATAAAAAAATAAATGATGAAGAAGTTGAAGCAGTTCACGATCATTTAAAACACAATCCGGAATTAAAGTATCTAATAACAGATACGATGGAACCATACAGAGATCAAAACAAAAATTTCTGAAAAGAATATTCGCAAAAGAATCAATCGAACACTCAATCCAAATATTAAACGAAATCGAAAAGCAATGAGCCGCGTTAAACTACCAGCCGAAGAACAATTACCCTTCGCCCAATTCATGGCACTAACCAACCTTGACCTTCTCGACAAAGCCAAGGACAAAACCCAACCTGCAGCCAAAGGTAAATACAACCTTCAAAAACTTGTCTCCAAAGCAAGCGACATCGCCTTCGATGAAGATATGAATGTCAACATTCAAACCGAAATCGAATACTGGATGGACAAAGCAAAAAAGACCATGGACGAAGTCGATTACGACTTCATTCGCTGGATGGAAGAAAAAGAATACTTTGAGTTTTAACACATATTTTAAACTTTTTAACTTATATTTACTATATGGCAAAAGCAGCAAAACAAGCGAAAGCTAAGAAAAAAACAAACCCATTTGGCACAGCCCAAACCAAAATGTTTCTCTATATACTGAAACACCCGGGCTGCACCAAAGTCGAAATCAAAGAAGGTTGCTTCAACGACAAACAAGACAAATACGTATCCAACCTCTTAAAAGAAAATGAAAACTACATCTCAATAGAGACCTTTGACAACGCTGATATGCCAAGCAAATATAAAATAAAAGCAGATAAACTGGCAGCCATCGTTGACCTCAAACACTACGTAGATCACGGCGAATTAGTAGCCGTATAATATAGCTTTTCGAACTAAGAACACAAACACACCGACAACGGTCCGAGTTTCCTCGGGCCGTTCGTGGCTTATACAAAATCCCAACTCGAATCCTGTTTCCACTGGGGACCCCGAACGGACCTGATTTAGGTATATTAATAAAATGTTAATGTAACCCATTTTATTTTTTTATTAAACAATAATTGGTTATATTTACAATATCAATCAACTAATATATGTCAACTAAACCTAAGAACCTCAAAAAGGTCATTGTCTCTGTCCTATTCAAGGACAAAACAATCTACAAACAATACCCGACCTGGGAACAAGCCTTCGACCATTTCCTTGAAAATCAAGGCATAACCAAAGCAGACTTCGGAAACCCCGGCTACTTCAAATACTTCTTTACACACGGTATTAAAAATAAAGGCTATGATGATATACATAGCAAATTTTATGCCGAAGCCCAGAAATACATCGATAAGGACTCAGCAACTGCCAACCGAGCCCTAGCCGAAACAGTAACACGCATAACAGCAGACCAATTAGAAATAAAAACATTCTCACCCGGCCGTGCAATCGTCAACGAAGACATGTTCAAAGTCTTTTCAGCCCAAGCCGAAATAGACGAAATCTTCTCAGACGATCTCGGCGCCATGGCAGCCTGCTGCTTCATGATCACCGGCGGCCCAGGTGTAGGTAAATCAACTCTACTTTTCTGGTGGGCTTCCCGTATCAGAGAATTCTACCCACAAGCCAAAATCGCAATCGTCTCCTCTGAAATGGAAGAAGAAGACCTATTATACGAAGCCAGAAAGAAACCATGGATGAAGACTCTCGACTTCGTACTTGCATCAGACCACGGAGAAAACCTAGATATTGCCATAGCCAAAATCTTTGATGAAGGCTATGATATCATCATACTCGATTCCTTTGCCGATGTCTGCGAAAAACTAAAAGACTTCTGCAAAATGACAATGAGCCGTGCAGAAAACACCGTGCTTGAACTCATGAAAAAAGCCAAAGGCGGCAAAAACAAAACAGGCAAATTTACCCTTACCTTAGCCATCCAACAAGTTACGAAAGGTGGTACCTTCGTCGGCTCAAACAAACTCAAACATAACACAACCGGCATGCTCGAACTCCGTAGAGAATCTTCAGGAGATCGTTATGCAGTATTTACGAAGAACAGACGATGCGGCTCTCTCGTAGGCAAAAAACTCTACTACTTCCTTGGACAAAATAACCAAATATCCTTCGATACCGACCGCTGGGAAAGAGAAAAAGAAGACACAAACGAAAATCCAACACTTGCTCAAGGCGGCATGAATAACCGAATGTTAACCCAATTTGGACAACTCGACGCTGAATCAGCAAACAGACTACGCCTTCTTCTATTACAAGACGGCATCAACGAAGAACTTGTTAACTCACTCAAACGCAGCAACGAAGCAATTGACTTTGACGAATCCGAATTAAATCTACCCGAAGGACTCAATGTAAACGATATCTATAAAGACGATGGCCTAGGCTTCTTCGTACTTGAACTCGGACCAGGCAAAACTCCACTATTCGGACAATCAGTCGGAGATATCCACGCCCAACTAATCGAATTATACGGACAACACTCTGAAGAAGAAATGGAAGAAGATGACGCTGAAGAGTAAAAGATAGTTGATTGATAGAAGGGGATCACCCCAAGCAATTGGGGCCCCCTTTAATAAAATTTGTTTATATTTACATAAATTATATTTTATGCACGCCATTGAACTTATAAGCGATCTGATCATCGGCCGCAACTACACTATCTCAAACGAAGGACCTTACACCTTTATCAGAAGAGATAACAATACCTTCATCTTCCAAAAAAACGGAATCGAAAAACCAATAGACAAACAAACTCTAGACAAACTTCTCTCTGGCAATGAAATACAAGCCTACGAACCAGTCGGCTTTATACCTACAATGGTAGATTACCCCAATCTCGACCAATTCACCTTCAATACCTACAACGAAAAAACAATCCATATCTGGGGCAGAATAGCAGTACTCAGAAAATTCGACAGAGATCAACTACTCAAAATAGATACCCTACTCGAAGAACTGGATATAACAGACCTACCTACTCCAGACCAAACAGAATACCATAACCTTATTAACCATAAAGACTGGCCGTTACTTAAAGCCTATGTACACCTAATAAGCCCAGACCTTAAACTACCAGACCAATTTGCATAACTCATAAAACAAATTATATGAACGCACAATCATACATCGGACAAGCTCGCCTTAAAAACTATCTGTTCATTACAACAATAGTCGATGCCGTTAAAAAAATACTCCAAGACCCCAACAACAGCTTCTACTTTCCCAAAGTTCTCAAAAGAACAGACCATAGCCATCGCTCAATGGAAGGCTGGCTACCAGACATTTTCCCTGGTACCGTCTCATTCAACGGCGAAAGTATCAAAGCTACCGGCCGTATCAATTCAGTCTTCATGCCCTTCCATATCAACATTCCAATAGACTATAAAGCATGGCAAGCTTTAACCATACCTGGCTGCCAGGAATACATCGACGAACCCAATCTACCAAGACAAGCTACTTTCGAAGCAGTCGCCAAACATTGGACAAAAGTCGCCAACCTATATAAAGCAGGTTTATTAGACAAATTCATCTGCGAAGAAAGTAAAATGACATTACCCCTTTTCATAGAAGGCGAATAATTCCCCAACTCCACTTATACCAAAGAGGTCCGATTCTGTTGGGCCTCTTGCTTTTTACAAACCACACAACCAGCCCTCAAGCGGAGCGGGCCAGCCTCACCCGCTACTCCTGTCAACATCCGTCCACTTTCCACTGGGGACCCCGAACGGGCCTGCTACACCCAGGACAATAGTCACGAAATAGTCTTCCAGAAAACTATAACGGACCTGCATCAACTAAAATGAATAAACACATACGAGGTCCATGGCCATGCTCATTAACAAAACTATATGTTATTATAGGTATACAATAAATGCGGTGGCCGTGTGCCTCAAAAATGTAATAAAGTAGACTAAAGAAATCTGTGTAGGTATATAATACAAACATAGGGTTGCTCTATTCGAGCAAACCCTAATAACTTGTTTGATTCACACTTTAAACTGATAGCAATTACTACTACAAATATAATACACTACAACATACTAACATCAAACATAGAAACAAACTGAAATCTAATAGCTACTCCCTAGTCACAACAAAAGCCAGCTGCCTTATCTGCTGACCTTTATTATTCTTAACCCGGTAACCAGCCGGAAATACCCTAAACCAAATTGATATAATCTTGACTTTGCAAACATAACCATATTACAAACACCAGAAAAATATTTGTTTCAACTCCCTAGTCCCAAATCCTTTCTCGCCTTCCATATATCAGTCTCGTCCCAACACTCTTCTAAATCAACTATCCTTCTATCATACGGCACAGTCAACCACTTCTTACTCCGTAGTCTCTTAGTCTTTACTACCTGAGCCATCTTAGCAGCAACTCTCTGTACCATACGAACAGTCAACTTAGGATCGTATCCCTTCAAAAACATATCAGTAATATTCTGACTCCGTAGTTCGCCTGACATAACCTTATAATAAGTCAACAAATCAGCCATCCAATACTTAGCCTCAGCCTTCATCTCTTCAGTAGGATAAATCCTATTCATCACCACTATCTCAGCACCACACATCTTCGCCAAATCCTCAACCATCATCCACCCGCCAATCTGAAATCGATCAATCGACTCTATATACAAAGTCCTTACCTTTCGAGAACTAATCAAACCTAAAAGAGCCTGAAAACTAACGGGCTCGTCTTCATGCACCGTAGTAGCAACAGTTCTATACCTCATAACCGGCCTAACATCACGTATTACAAGGTCAGCTTCATACCCACGGCCAAGCATCCACTTCAACATACGATCTCTCTGTTCTTCAACCCGCTGAGTAGCCGGGGCCAAACCCTCGACGTTCGGCTCAGATCGACAATATAATACATTATACTTCTGGCCATGCTTAAAGTCTTTCAGTACTCCGTAGTCAAGAATCAATTTCATACGGTTAATGTCCTCGTCTAACCAGTCTGAATTCAAACCACGAACAATCCCTGGCAAAATCAAGCCCTCACGGCAACGAGCATTTATCCATTCAGCATTCTTACCAAGCACGATCATTGCTTCTTTAGTAGTCATCTATAAAAAAGAAATATTTTCAAGGGACTCCCTAGTCAAAGTACTCCCTAGATATTTTATTATCAAACTCGAAATAGTTTTTGTGTGAATGGGTACATCAATATTAATTCACACGATTTAATTTTCCACCACTCGAAACCGTTTCCACCGAGAAACCCCCAGTGTGTCCCTATAATGACATCTAGGGAC
>Ga0208825_1000983_pt1 | contig 23891 bp, 28 predicted proteins | sample AD_UKC113_MetaG_FD_184450 | JGI IMG/M metagenome (GOLD analysis project Ga0208825, IMG submission 184450) | Active sludge microbial communities of municipal wastewater-treating anaerobic digesters from Hong Kong - AD_UKC113_MetaG (SPAdes)... | ecosystem: Engineered > Bioreactor > Anaerobic >...
CGTTTCAGATCGAAGGGGGGCAGGCAAGAAAGATCCCCTTGCGGATCTACCTGGGTCCCAAGGAACTGACCCAACTGGGCAAAGCGGAACACCAGCTTTCCGCGTCCGTGGATTACGGCTGGTTCACTTTCCTGGCCAAGCCCCTTCTCCTTGGCATGAACTGGGTCTTCCAATACACCCACAACTACGGGATTGCCATCATCCTGCTCACCATCGTCATCAAGGTCATCTTCTGGCCCTTGACCCAGAAGAGCTTCGAATCCATGCAAACCATGAAGAAGATCCAACCCAAGATCACCCAGATCCGGGAGAAGTACAAGAACGACAAGGAAAAGCTAAACCAGGAGCTCATGGCGGTTTATCGCACCTACAAGGTCAATCCGCTGGGCGGGTGTCTTCCCATGCTTCTGCAAATCCCGGTCTTCTTCGCCCTGTATCGGATGCTCAACGCAGCCATCGATCTCCGTCACGAGCCCTTCATGCTCTGGATCAACGACTTGACCGCGCCGGACCGCCTCCACATCGGCATTCCCATCCCCTACCTGGACGGCGTCCCCGTTCTCACGATCCTCATGGGAATCTCCATGTTCGTTCAACAGAAGATGACTCCCGCCACCGGCGACCCTCGCCAGGACAAGCTGATGCTACTCATGCCGGTGGTATTCACCGTTTTCTTTGTCAACTTTCCCTCGGGTCTTGTGTTATATTGGCTTGTGAACAACATTCTGTCGATCGTCCAACAATACTGGATCAACCACAAAGCATGATCGACGCCCCATCTCCTCGATTCCGTCGCATAATGACCGACTCGATCCGAGAAATTATGGAGGAGAGCATGCCAACCCTGGAAATAGAAGAGAAATCCGTCGAGGATGCCATTGCCCTGGCATGTGAAAGACTCAAGCTTCCTCGTGAGAAGCTCGAAATCGAGGTCCTTTCCAAAGGATCTTCCGGAATCTTCGGCATTGTCGGTGCCAAGAAGGCAAAAATTCGGGTCACCTCCAAGGTGACGGCCCCCGAGGCGATTGCGGAAAGAGCCAAAGAAGTCCTGGTGGAAGTCTTGAAATACGTGGATTTGCCCACGGTGGTCGAACCGGACGCCCACGAAGACCACGTCTGCCTGAACATCATCAGCAACGGATCGGGCATTCTCATCGGCAAACGCGGCAAGACCCTGAACGCTCTTCAGTACCTGGTCGGCAAGATCGTGCAAAAGGAGATGGGTGAAAACATCTCGGTCATCGTCGACACAGAGAATTATCGATCCAAGAGAGAAGTCAGCTTGACGGAACTTGCCCAGCAGCTGAGTGAAAAAGTCAAGAAATCCCGCCGCCCTTTGACCACGGGCCCCATGAACGCCCAGGATCGTCGGGTCATTCACCTTGCGCTCAAAGAGGATGAAGAGGTTCGAACCAAGAGCAAGGGGGAAGGCAATCTGCGGCGAGTGGTCATCTACCCGGTCAAGCGCGGCAAGAAATCCCCCGAAGTTGCCGCCCAGGAGTAGGACGGGATGCAGCAGGTTCTCGGAGCCCATGGGACCCGAAGCCCCGGATGATACCATTTGTGCCGTCGCCACACCCGTGGGCGAAGGGGGCATCGGGATCCTCAAGATCAGCGGGGCCGGGGCCTTCCAAGTTCTCCAACGCCTTTTCCGGCCCCACAAGAGCGTTGGGACCCTGCAATCCCACCGCCTCCATCATGGGTGGATCCATGACCCCGAGTCCGGCCAGGCCGTTGACGAAGTCCTCGTGAGCTACATGGCGGCCCCTCATACCTACACCCGGGAGGACGTTGTGGAGATCAACTGCCACAGCGGCTACTGGGTCCTCGATCACATTCTTCAACTGGTGTTGAAATCCGGGGTGCGGCTGGCCGAACCGGGGGAGTTCACGCGGCGGGCTTTTCTCCACGGACGCATCGATCTTTCCCAGGCGGAAGCCGTGATCGAAGTGATCCGTTCCAAATCCCACCACCATCTGCTCATGGCAAACCGATCCTTGCGCGGCGGCTGTCGCACAAGGGTCCAATCCTGGCGGGAAAGCCTCCTCGAGCTCCAAGCCCGTCTCGAGGCATCCATCGACTTTTCGGACGATCTGGAGGAAGGGGAAGCTTCAGGCTGGGAAGCCTGGGCCGAAAGCTTGGAGCAAGACCTGTGTCGCCCTTTGACCCGTTACCTGGAAGAATACGAAAGCACGCGGGTGCTTCGGGAGGGACTGACCCTGGTTCTCGTGGGAAAGCCCAACGTTGGGAAGTCCTCCCTGTTGAACGTCCTGCTGGGTAAAGATCGGGCCATCGTGACCCCTTTGCCGGGGACGACACGAGACGTCATCGAGGACACGTTCCTGCTTTCGGGAATACTCGTAAGAATCCTGGACACCGCGGGAATACGCCGGGAGCCCGACGAAATCGAGTCCCTGGGGATTGAAAGGACCCTGCGCTCCGTAGATGAGGCGGACATCGCCCTTTGGCTGATCGACCGGAGCAGCTCCTTGACCCCGGAGGACGACGCGGTCTTCGAGGCCCTATCCGGCATCCCATTCATGATCCTATTGAACAAGTCGGATTTGTCCCCGCACCTCTCCCCGGAGGACGTCCGGAAACGCTACGGCGGCTCACCCTTGATCATGCCCCTTTCGGTGTTGAACCCCCGAGACATCGAAAGGCTCCGGGAAACCCTGGCGGACCGTTACCTCTCCCGTCCCCTGGACACCCGCCGTTCGGAATTCATTCCCAACCTGCGCCAGAAAGAATGTTTGGAGGGGGCGCTTCGGGCACTGCGGGAAACACAGAAGCTCCTCGCATCGGGAAAAGACACGGAACTGGCGTGCCTCGAGCTCGACTCCGCGCGCCGACAGCTGGATGCCATCCTCGGCCGAGAACCGGATGACGAGCTTCTAGACCGAATCTTCTCTCAGTTTTGCATCGGAAAATGAAATGAAAGAGGACCCTTTTGTGTCCCTGCTTCTCCGGAAGTGCCGGGAACACGGCATCGCCTTCTCGGAAGAGCAGGCCCACAGGGTTTTTCAGCATGTGGAGCTCATGCTGGAATGGAATCGCCGGGTCAACCTCACGAGAATCACCGAACCTGAACAGATCCTGAACGAGCATATCCTGGATTCACTCATCCCCGCCCAATGGCTGCCCCGGGAAGGGAGCATCCTGGATGTGGGATCCGGGCCGGGATTCCCCGGAGTTCCCCTGAAGATCTTTTCTTCCCATCGAACGGTGGTGCTCCTGGAGTCCAACCGCAAGAAGGTGAGCTTTCTCCGGGTCCTGCTCGCCCGTTTGGGCATGAAATCCATTGCCGCCGTGCAAGGCCGGTGGGAAGAGTGGGAGCGACTTGCCGTCCCGGGCATTCCCCGGAAATACGAGCTGATCGCTCTGCGCTCCGTGCGCTTGGATCCGCGAAGGTTCGGCGACTATGCCCGGGACTCCCTGGGGCCGGGGGGAGTCCTGGCCTATTGGGGGGGGGAACTGGCCTTTCCGCCCGAATCCCTGCACGAATCGACCCCCTCCCCGGGTTCCCTGCGGTTTCGAGGAAAGCATCCTTATACCGTCCCGGGTCTGCACAAACCTCGATACCTGTGGCTTTGGGAAAAAGGCCTCTGAAGCGGACTCTTCCCCGGGGACTTCGTCTCAATCAATCTCCTGGAGACTTTTCTCGCGTATCGTTTTCTCCTGCAGCGCACCCAGTTCCGCACCGATGGATACGGGATAACGGTGCCGGGGACGCAACTCCCGATAGATCGGGGGAAGTCCTTCCCACTCTTGCCTGAATCGCTCCCGGATGGTCGCCGGAGTTTCCAGGGGATGCACGAGTCTGCCGCCTTCCACCACCGTCTCCAGCAGCGGTTCCGCTCCGGGAACCTTTTCCCCGGCAAGGGCCAACCGGTCTTCTTTCATCTTCCCCTCCCCATCCCGAGAGCGGTAGACCTGCTTTCTGCCCACCCAGGTCTTCTTGCCGGCGCTCAACTTCAAAACGGGCCTTCCGTCGTATTCCACCAGCTTGTAGGCAATATCAAGGTAGGGGGAATCCGCCGACACCCCCATGCGGGTCCCCACGGCAAAAATATCGATTTCGGCCCCCGCCCGGACCAGTTCCTCCACCTTGTACTCATCCAGGTTCCCGCTGGCGAAGATCATCACGTCGGGGAAGCCTTCCCCTACGAGGATGGCCCGAACCTGCTTGCTCAATTCCGCCAGGTCCCCGCTGTCCAGGCGAACGCCGACGAGCTGTTTGCCCTCGTCCCTCATCCGCTTTGCCACTTGGACGGCCTTCCGGGCGCCGCTCAGGGTGTCGTAGGTGTCGATGAGAAGCACCGTATTGTCGGGAAAGGCCCGGGCATAGGCAACGAACGCATCCATCTCCGAAGGGAAGCTCGTGACGTAGGAGTGGGCCATGGTGCCGAAAACCGGGATTTTGTACCACTCGCCCGCCATGAGATTGCTGGTTCCCAGAAAGCCCGCAATATAGGAGCCCCTCGCTGCTTTCAGTCCCGCCTGAATCCCCTGAGTCCTGCGCAAGGAGAAATCAATAAGGCCTCTTCCCCGGGCGGCATGGACGCAGCGGGCTGCCTTGCCGGCAATGAGGGTTTCCAGCTGGATCGTATTCAGGATGAGGGTTTCCAGGATTTGTCCTTCGATGAGGGGAGCCGTCACTTCCAGGATGGGCTCCTGGGCAAAAAAGATCCTCCCTTCCGGCATTGCCCGGATGGTTCCCGAAAATCGAAACCGCCGCAAATAGTCGAGAAACTCCCGGGGGAACTTTTCCAGGGAGGAGAGGTACTCCAGGGAGGAGTGGCTGAAATTCAGATCGGTGACGGTTTCCACCAGGTCTTCGATCCCGGCGCAGACAAAGTAGGCGCGGTCCGGAGGATAATCGCGGATGAACAGGCTGAAGGTCGCCTCCCGGATCATCCCTTCCCGCAAATAGCTTGCCGCCATGGTCAGTTCATACAAGTCCGTGACCAACTCGGGAGCATACCGTCGACTTGCACTCATAGGGCGACCCTCTCGATGGCCGGCGGTTGGAAACCGTGGATCAGTCTTCCGTCGTCTTCACCAGTCTCGCGCCATAGACGCGCTGCATGCGGGTCAGGGCAAATTCGTGGAACTTCGGGTCGAAATCCGCCACTGCATCCATGGGAACCACCACCGAATAGTTCCGGTTTCGAAGGTCTCCCGCCGTATCCATGACGCAAATGGAGGTCACCACTCCCGCCACCCAGACTTCCTCGGGTCCCGCGGACGAAAGAATCTTGTCCAGGTCATTTCCAAAAAACCCGCTGAAACGGGTCTTGTCGACCACCAGACTGCCTTCGGGGGGCGCCAACTCCGGAATGACTTGACTTCCCCAGCTGCCCTTCACGGCATGCGGGGAAAACAGCTCGAATTCCTTGTCGTCCACTGAATGGGCATCCCGGAGGAACACAATCAGGTGTTTGTCCCGGGCGAAGCGGTCCAGCAGAACACGGATTGGGGGAATGATTTTTCTGGAGTCGTCCCCGCAATAGAGGGCACCTTTAGGGTCCAGAAAATCATTCAGAACATCGATCACCAATAGGGCTTTGCGTGCCATGATTCAATTCCTCCGGATCTCCGGATTCATGCTCCCTTGCATGGGACCTGACCGATATCGAGCAAGGACCTTGACTTGGTGTCCACGAGTCCACGTCCGTGGCCGTGCCGAGGTCCCTTGCAGGGTATCAAAAAGTCGTTTCAATTGTCACAGAAAACCCATATAATTTTATAGGTTCGAGGCCGTATGGAAAACCCCTATCCCCCGTGGAATTGCAGGCACGAGCCGTGCGCACGCCGTTCTGCAACCAGTGGATGGCCCATGGAGTATGAGCGGGTCCAAGTCCTTACCCGGGACGAATACCGGGAAGCGCAAGAACCGATCTCCTTCCAGTGGCGAAACAACCGGTACCGGATCCGGGAAATCGTGGACCGATGGTATTCCGGCTACCTGGACGCGAGGCGTGTGCCGCTCCGCTACTTCAAGGTAAAGACTCAAGATGGAAAGGAGTTCATCCTCCGATATCATGAGCTGTTTCGAGCATGGAGTCTCCTCGTCCCACCGGGGGAGGAGGAAGAACGGGACCCGTGATTTCGCCCCCATAATGCTCTCCGGTTTCATGTTCACTGCCCCCGCCGGAGGGTTGCCGAAGGGCAAAGGGAGGACGTTTTGATCCGCATCGCTGTAATCGACGGACAAGGTGGAGGGATTGGAACGACCATCATCCGAAAGATCAAGGACGTGTACGGGGAGCGAACGGAAGTCTGGGCCCTGGGCACCAATGCCATCGCAACCGCTCAAATGATGAAGGCCCGGGCTAACCGGGGGGCTACGGGGGAGAACGCCATCTGCCATTGCGTCAACGAGGTGGAGGTCATCATAGGCCCCATCTCCATTCTTCTTGCCAATTCCATGATGGGGGAGGTCACTCCGGGCATGGTCCGAGCAGTCGGAGCAGCCAAGGCGACCAAGATCCTTTTGCCCATCACCCAGGATCCCATCGTCATCGTGGGCACCGTACGGGAACCCCTGCCGCACCTGGTGGACAAGCTGGTCCTGGAACATCTGCGGGGCTTTTTCCCCCAGGATATCGAGTCCTCATGAGTGCCCCGGACCTTCCTTCGACCCCTCACCTGATTCTCGGCGGAGCCAAGAGCGGCAAGAGCAAGTGGGCCGAAGAGCTCATCACCGCATTTCCTCCTCCCTACATCTATGTGGCAACGGCCCAGGCGCTGGACGAGGAAATGAAGGAGCGTATTCGAATCCACCGGGAACGCAGGTCTTCTTTCTGGGAAACCTTGGAATGTCCCATCCGGCTCACGGAAACCCTGGGCAACCTCCAAGGACGGAATCTTCCCGTTCTAGTGGATTGCCTCACTCTCTGGTTGTCCAATCTTCTGCTGCGATTTTCGCCCGGGGTCGTCGAGTCCCAAATCACGGAGCTTCGAGGCTTCATCGGTCAGGTCGATTATCCGCTGATCCTGGTCTCCAACGAGGTGGGAGCGGGCATCGTGCCCGACAATCCCATGGCCAGAAGATTTCGGGACTTGGCCGGAACGGCAAACCGGGAATTTGCCGGGGCATGCGCCTCGGTAACCTACGTGGTGGCCGGCCTGGCGTGGGTTTTGAAAGGGCCGAATCTTACCCCGCCGGGAATTGCGGGGCATTCGGAAAAGGCATGAGTCCCCTCTTGCGGCCAAACCGTTCCGGATTTCCCTGCCATGCCGCGATTTCGGCGGCGATCGTCCCCTTCTCCAAGCCGGGAACCGGTCCTATCCACGCCCCGGCGACCGGAATTCTCGGGTGACCTGATGTGGTGCGATTTCGTAACGGCCCTGTCCTTCCTGACCCTCTTGCACGTTCCGTCCATGACCGGAAGGGAACCGACACCCGTCTCCCTGGCCAGGAGCTTTTCATTCTTCCCCCTGGTCGGCTTCCTGTTGGGAGGGGGTTCCTGGGGACTGGCGCTGCTGCTGGCCCGGACCACCCCCCCCTTCCTTTTGGCCTGCATCCTGACCCTGTATTCGGTCCTCGTCACCCGGGCATTTCATATGGACGGTCTTGCAGATTTTTGGGACGGCCTCGGAGGGGGATACAACCCGGATCGACGTCTGGAGATCATGAAGGACAGCCGCACGGGAGCGTTCGGCGCGGTCGCGCTCTCCCTGGCCGTGGCCTTGAAGATTGCGGCCCTTCACGCCCTCCTGACCCATCGGCTAGGCTCGCCTCTGCTCATAGTCCCCGCCTTCAGTCGCCTGGCAATGGTGCTCACCGCCTACAAGACGCCTTACGCACGAAAGGAGGGAGGCCTGGGGAAGCCCTTTCTCGAGCACATGAGCGCCAGGGAACTGCGAATCGCCCTGGGAATATGCCTCTTGTTGAGCGCAGTCGTGAATCCTTTCTTTACGCTCCTGTGCGCGGCGACGGTGCTCGTCTTTTCCCGGGTCATGAAACGGGGTTGTCGAAAGTGGTTCGGAGGCGTTACGGGAGATGTTCTGGGAGCCGTGAACGAGATGACGGAAATCCTTCTTTATGCTTTGGGGGCCATGGTTTTGGCCTCCTGATGATTGGACGGACCCGGCAAACCTTCTTGGGAGAGATCCGCGGTCCCTCCGGCAAGGCCGGGAAGGCCGCCTCCCTGTGCATTACGGAGTCCGTTGATCCTTCCCGGCATTGGAAGGGCTTCTCTTTTGAGAATTCAAGGAATTGGGAATGATGGTTGCGCAAGACCCGACTCATTGGCAGATCCTGCAACTGCTAAAAGATCAAAAGGGTGGGTATCTTTCGGGAAGCTTCGTGGCTACCGGCCTCGGTCTGACGAGAACGGCCATCTGGAAGCACATACAGAATCTTCGGCAGATGGGCTATGACATTGAAAGCCATCCCAAGGAGGGATACCGGTTGCTGGACGTCCCGGACCTGCTGATCCCGGAGGAAATCCTGCCCAATCTCGAGACCCAGTGGCTGGGCAGGTCTTACCATCATTTCTCCCGGGTAGCCTCGACCAACGACCACGCGTTGTTGCTTGCAGCCCGGGACGCCCCCCACGGAACGGTGGTCGTTGCCGAAGAACAGACCCATGGAAGGGGCCGGTTGAAGCGCGAATGGCTTTCTGCATCCCAAAAGGGGATCTATTTTTCCATGCTCCTTCGAACCCCCTTGCCCATCCGGATCGCTTCCCAAACAACCTTGGTGGCCGCCCTTGCCCTGGCAAAGGCGATTCGAACCCGCTACCGCCTGCCGTCCGCCATCAAATGGCCCAACGACATTCTCATCCGGAATCGAAAGGTGGCGGGCATTCTTACGGAAATCCAGTCGGACTTGGACTTTACCCGGTTCCAGGTGATCGGGGTGGGTATCAATGCCAACTACACGGCAGCGGAGCTCGGGGGGCCTTTCCGATACCCCGCTTCCTCCATTGCCGTTGAGCTGGGCCGATCCATCCGGAGACAGGAGCTTTTGCTGGAGTACCTGCATGAATTCGAGCGGGAGTACTCCCGCTTCATCCGGGAAGGATTTGAGACTCTTCTGACCGAACTGGAGCGGTATTCTGCGGTTTTGGGCAAAACCATCCGAATTCTGAGGGGGGAAGAAGAGCTGGAAGGAAAAGTGTTGGGCTTTACCCCGGAAGGAGCCCTCCGGCTGTTGACGGAGGACCACGTGGAAAAGATCATCTGGGTCGGGGATGTGACCCAAGTCCTGGGAAGTGTCCCGGGGGAGTCTGCAGACGGCGCCCTCGAGAGTTGAGCGTCAACCGCCCCTGGCCCTTTCCGCCGCCTCCTGCTTTCTTTTGCACTCAATACACTGAGTGGTTACGGGCCGGGCTTTCAACCGGTCGATGCCGATATCGTCCCCACACATTTCACAGATCCCGAAGTTGCCGTCCTCGATTCGTTGGAGGGCTTCCCGGATCTTCATGATGAGCTTGCGTTCGCGGTCCCGGATTCGAAGCATAAAGTTACGGTCGGACTCGAGGGTTGCCCGGTCCGTGGGGTCAGGGAACGTTTCTTCCGTATCGGTCATCCCGGCAACCGTTTTTTCCGCCTCCTGGTACAATTCGTCCAGTCGCTTGAGCAGCAGTTCCTTAAAGACAGCCTGCATCTCCCGATCCATAGTTCCACCCCCAGAGATAGATTAAAGGTTTCCTGGCTAGCATAATCCCGGAAAAGAGTAAAGGGGAAATGTAGCTTCTAGGCCCGCTGGTAGGTCCCGCTTCGCCCCCCGGATTTGTAGGTCAGCCTTACCTCGTGAATGGACATCTCTCGGTCAATGGCCTTGCACATGTCATAGATGGTCAGAGAGGCATGGGTCGCCGCAACCAGGGCCTCCATCTCCACTCCCGTGCGATCAAGGGCCTTCACCGTAGACAGGACCTTGATTTCGCTCCGCTCCTCCTCGACCAGGAAATCCACCCGGATGCCGCTCAGGTGGATGGGATGACACAAGGGAATGAGCTCCCAAGTCTTCTTGGCCGCAAGGATTCCTGCCAATCTGGCAGCCTCCAACACGTTGCCCTTGGGCACTTTCCGATCCAGGATCTGTCGGAGTGTCTCCCGTGACAATCGGAGGGTCGCCTCGGCCCTGGCCTCGCGTTCCGTAATGTTCTTTTCGGTCACGTCCACCATTCGCAGGCGGCCGCTGGAGTCGATATGAGTCAGCTCGCGCTCGCGCATTCCATTGCTCCCTCTGGAGATTCTCGGGGACAACGTCAGTGGGGACGGCCCCGGATTTCCATGACCTCTCGCCGTGCCCTGTCGTAGAACTCCGATTCGCCGATATTGCCGGCCACGAAGTCGCTCCAGCTGAGGAAATCATGAAAGAAGTACACGCTCAGTCCCGCCTCCCGGCACACTTCCCGGTAGATGGCGTTGGCCCGTCGGGCCCGCTTCTTCTTCTCGGCTTCCTTGTCGGTTTGCTTCGGTTGCTCCTGCTCGATCACCAGGTACTTGCCAAAAACCGTGGAGAACTCATCCAGCTCGCGTCTGGCTTGTTCGGTCAGTTCGGCTTCCTCGATCTTCCCATCCACGTATTGTTTCCAGGCATCGAACTGCTCCCACGAAGACACCTTGACCCCGGTCGCATCACAAGCCCTGCAGCAGATGCGATTGGCCGCCTCCGCCCGCTCCCCTTCCCAGGGTTCGATGCAGGCATCCTGAGTTCCCTTGGGCTCATCAGTCATGGATCACGCCCTCCCCGTAGACTTGCATGATTTCCTCTCGAGTTACCAAAGCATCAAGAGCCGGAACCGTTTGCAGGATGCTCTCTCTGCCCCCCATCTCTTGACGGTCCACCAACACCACGACTTTTACGACCTCGAGTCCGTAAGATCGGCATGCTTCCACGGCCTGTATCGTGGACCCCCCCGTGGTGATCACGTCATCCACCACGACCACGCGATCCCCCGGGCGCACTTTTCCTTCAATGAGGCTCCCCGTTCCATGATCTTTGGTCTTCTTTCGAACCACAAAGGCTTGAATGGGGTCCTTCCGGAGCCAGGAAGTATAGGATACGGCATTGGCAATGGGATCCGCCCCCAGGGTCAGTCCCCCAATGGCCCGGACTTGCAGGTCCCGGATCTTCTCCAGTACCAAGTGGCCGATGAGGTATTGGCCCTCGGGGTCCAGGGTCACTTGCTTACAATTGAAGTAAAACCGGCTCATCCCGCCGTGAACCAGCCTAAAGACGGGTTTTTCCGAATACTGGAACGCGTAATCCAGGATCAGCTCTATGAGTCGATTTTTCATGAATTCAATCATTCTCCATCCGATGAGGCCGCCTCCGAAAACCCCCGGCACCCTTACCGGGCCCTCCCGTTTCGGCCGTTGGGTTCAACCCGCCGTCAGCTCCAGGTCATCATTCGGGCCAACTTGGACCAGAAGCCCTCCCGTTGCTGGATTTCCAGGAGTTTCCGTCCGTACTTTTCCTTCTCCCACTCGAGCTTTTCTTCCAGGTGTTTTTCCTGAAGGGCCAAACGATCGAGAAGCAACTCCCTTTCCCCGGCTATCCTCTCCCGGCATTGTTTCTCGATCCACGCGCCCTTCTCCTCCATCGCGGTTCGGCAATCCTGCAGTTCCTTTTCAAGCAATCGTTTCTGGTAGAGAAGGTCCCGCTGAAGTCTCTCGACCTCGGAGGTCTTCTCAGCCAGTTGCCGCCGACTCTGGTTCAGTTCTTCCAAGAGTCGCCGATTCTCCCTCCAAAGGCTCCATTTTTCGTCCACCTGTCGTTCCAGTTCCGCCACCTTTTGGAGGAGAGACGCCAACATGTCCCGGAGCGTTTCGTCAGGGCCCGGAGGCATTGCGTCCCCTGGAGGCGACTGTTTGAGGAGACCCTCAACGGCATCCTCGGGAATGACGGTCCCTCGCCCCTTCTTCCTGGTGGGCAACGTCCCCGAGGCGATGTAGTCTCTCACCTTGCTCTCGCTCACCTTCAATCGATTCGCAGCCTGTCTTACCGTAAGATCCATAAGGACGCGACCCGCTCCTGTTCGGCCTTCGGACGACGCTCCTTGGCTCCGAGCCCGAGACCTGTCCTTCCACCCGAGAGATTTACTTCTCCATTCCCTTTCTCCCACCAATGGAGAAGCATAGAACTTTATAAATCTTTTGTCCTATGTTATCAATTTTCAATTGGGCAGGGTGCCGAGCCGAAGGCGGCAATGCCGCGTGCACAGACTTCTCACTCGGCGTTCGAGACGAACGGCCGGCCCGGGTCGGGAATCGTTCCGACCGGGTGAAAGTCCAGATAAACTTATGTCCGGATCAATGCGTCGGATCAGTATCGTGTTTGCGGGAGGGGTCTTTGGGGCCTTCGTGAATTCCTTGCTGGCATGGTACCTGGGGAGGAAGGGCATCCCTCAGCAATTCGGCGTGGCCATCGCCCCGGCGTGGAGTGCCCAGTATCTGTATCCCAGGCTTGTATGGGGGGGATTGTGGGGACTGGTTTTTCTGGCTCCCGCCTGGAGGTCCGGATTTTGGGTCGGCGTGTTTGCCCGAGGCGTCCTTTTCAGCCTCCTGCCTACTCTCTTCCAGCTGCTTTACGTATTCCCGGTGCTCCAGGGCAAAGCCGTCTTGGGGTTGACTCTGGGCAAGCTGACGCCGGTTTTTGTATTCTTCTACAATGCCGTTTGGGGCTTTTGCGCGGCATTGTGGACCTACGGTTCCAAGGGAGACGCTTGACCGGGATTGCCCGAGGGGAGGATCCGGGACCTGCCGTTTGCATCCTTGTTGGAATCAAGGAGTATCGTTCGTGGGATTTACAGTGGCTTTGGGAGGAAAAGGCGGTACCGGCAAGACCACCATAGCGGGCTTGCTGATCCGATATTTCATCAAGCACGGGATGAAGCCGGTGCTGGCCATTGATGCCGACTCCAATGCAAACCTGAACGATGTCCTGGGCGTTTGCCTGGACGAGACCCTGTCCGATGCCCGGGAGATGATGAAGACCTCCGTTCCGACAGGCATGACCAAAGATGTGTTCATGCAGATGAAGATGGAACAGTCCCTGGTGGAGGCGGAGGGCTTCGATCTGGTGGCCATGGGGCGGCCCGAGGGCCCCGGCTGTTATTGTGCCGCAAACAATTTACTGAGCAGCCTCATGGATCGGCTGATCAAGAACTACCGTTACCTGGTGGTGGACAATGAGGCGGGCATGGAGCATTTCAGTCGTCTCACTCAGAAGGACATCGACTTTCTCCTGCTGGTGTCGGACCCCAGTCGTCGAGGCCTTGCCGCGGCCTGCCGTATTGCCGAACTGGTGCGCACCCTCCCCATGAAGGTCGCCGAGGTGAGGCTTTTGGTCAACCAAATGGACTCCTCTCCTCCGTCGTGGCCGGAAGAGGTGATTCAAACCTTTGGGGAAGATCACATCCACGTACTGCCCAAGGACCCGCTCGTGGCCCAGTATGATTTTGAGGGCAAACCGACCCTGACGCTCCCCGAGGATGCCCTTATCGTGAAAGCGGCCGATTCGATCTTCGACGCCCTCTTTTCCCGGAATCGTGAATAGGGGATCATCCCGAGATTCGGAACCGATCCTCCCCGGGGATGGGAAGGGTGGGGGGGGAGTTTTCCGCACGACCTTTGACCCCCTTTCACCCTTGTCCTCCGAGGGAGTCGGTCCCGGATAGTTTCGGGGATGTCCAAATAAGTCTGGACACCCGCCATGAGCCTGGTTTATGTGAGTTCTTTTCCGGAGATTGGCCGGAATCCGGCTTCAATAGTTCCGCCTCGCCCGGACTCCTCATCGGACCGGTCGGGTCCCCGCGGTATGAATGCCGGAAGACGGTACGCCCTTCTCGGAGGCTCCCTGCCGGAGGACCTTCACCCTGCCGGTCGATCGGTCCGGGAATGCCCGGATCCGGGAGGGATCATCGAGCAGCGCATGTTTGCATCATGGAACCCTTTGGAGGAGGAAGTATGTTTCCAATTCGTCGCGCACTCATCAGTGTGACGGACAAGACGGGGTTGGTTGACTTCGCTCGGGGCCTGGAGCGATGGGGGGTGCACCTGTTGTCCACCGGGGGCACCGCTCGCCTGCTTCGGGACAACGGCATTGCCATTACCGAAGTCTCGGACTACACGGGATTCCCGGAAATGCTGGACGGAAGGGTCAAAACCCTGCATCCCAAAATACACGGGGGGATCCTGGGGATTCGAGACAACGGGGAGCACCTCGAGACCATGAGGAAGCACGGGATCGAACCCATCGATATGGTGGTGGTGAACCTGTATGCTTTTGCCAAAACCGTGGCCCGCCCCGGGTGCACCCTGGAGGAAGCCGTCGAGAACATCGATATCGGGGGTCCGACCCTCATACGAGCCTCAGCCAAGAACCATCGCCATGTGGCCGTGGTCACCGATCCCGAGGACTACCCCCTCATCCTTGAGGAAATGAACGGACACGGGGGGTCGTTGTCCCGCAAGACGAGCATGAGCCTTGCCTGCAAGGCATTTTGCCTGACCCACGCCTACGACGGAAACATCTGCGAGTATCTTCGGTCCGTGGTGAACGGTTCGGCCCGAGATTGATCCGGGAACGAGTTCCCGCCCCTGCCCCTGCCGGGCGGGAGAGGACCGGGAGGGGAAACTGCGTTTCTTGTGGCCGGGGCCTTGGCATTGGGGTTCAAATCGAGAGCTGGGAAGATACCTTCATGAAAATTCTGGTTATCGGAAGCGGCGGAAGAGATCACGCCATTGCCTGGAAGTTCGCCCAGAGTCCCCGGGTTAAGCACGTCTACGTGGCCCACGGCAACGCCGGCATTGCTCGGACGGCCACCTGCGTGGACGCTCGAAGCATCGAAGACATGGCGGCCTTTGCGGAAAAGGAGCGCATCGACCTGACCTTTGTGGGGCCCGAGAAACCCCTTTCCGCAGGCATTGTGGACCTGTTCGAGAGCAAGGGACTGGCTATCGTTGGGCCCGACAAACGAACGAGCTGCCTGGAATCCAGCAAGTGCGACACCAAGATCTTGCTGAGAGACCTGGGAATCCCCGTTCCCGACTTCGAGGTCTTTTCCGATCCTCAAAAGGCGAAGGACTATGTGGGCCAGGTCGGCTATCCCGTGGTGGTGAAGGCCGACGGACTGGCGGCCGGGAAGGGATCCCTGGTCTGTGATTCCGTCGAGGATGCCCGGGAGGCCGTCCGCGCCGTGATGGAAGAGCGCATCTTCGGGGACGCGGGGGCCCGCGTGGACGTGGAAAGGCGCCTCTACGGCCGGGAATTGTCTTTCTTTTGCTTTACCGACGGGTACTCCGTGGTTCCCATGGTGGCCGCCCAGGACTATAAACGGGCCCGGGAAGGCGACCGGGGAAAGAACACGGGGGGGATGGGAGCCTATTCGCCCCATCCTTGGTTGGACGACGCCCTCGTTCGGACCATCATGGCCCGGGTGGCGGAACCGCTGATTCACGGAATCCGTGAAAAGCACGGAATTGTATACCGGGGCATCCTTTACCTGGGACTCATGCTGGTGAACGAAAGCTCCGGCATCGTCCCGTACGTGCTCGAGATCAACATTCGTCTGGGAGACCCCGAGGCCCAGGTGATCCTCCCGAGATTGGAGACGGACCTGGTGGACATCTGCGAAGCCATACTCACGGGCCGTTTGGCGCAAACCCGGCTCGTGTGGGACCCCGGCTATCGCCTCTGCCTCATTGCCGTCAGCGGTCCCACCAAGGGGAAGAAGGGCTGGTACAAAGGGTATCCCGATCGCTACAAGATCGGCCTCCCCATCACGGGACTCGACCAAATCGATCCCCGGGTCCTCGTGTTCCATTCGGGCACGGAAACGGATTCCAACGGGACCTGGATCACCACGGGAGGACGGGTTCTATGCCTGGTGAGCCGGGGCGAGACCCTTGCCGAGGCCCGGGCCGTTGCTCTCGAGGAAATGAAAAAGATCTCCTTCGAGGGTCTCTATTTTCGGAGCGACATCGGCCTGGAATGAGGCTGCAATCCCAACGAACCGGATTCAATCGGGTAGACAACCATGACAGAAAGGCCACATCCGCTGGTAGGTATCGTAATGGGAAGCGATTCCGATCTTCCCGTCATGTCGGGGGCGATTCAGGTGCTCGAGGACTTCGGTCTCCCCTACGAGGTGCAAATCCTTTCGGCTCACCGCTGTCCCGACGAGACGGCGAGCTACGCCCGGGAATCGGCTGCCAAAGGCCTGAAGGTCCTCATTGCCGGGGCGGGTTGGGCGGCCCATCTGGCAGGGGCCCTGGCGGCTCAAAGCACCCTTCCCGTGATCGGGATCCCCATCGACTCGTCCCCTCTCCAGGGTTTGGATGCATTGCTTTCCACGGCCCAGATGCCCCCGGGAGTCCCCGTAGCCACAATGTCCATCGGCAAGGGAGGAGCACAGAACGCCGCGCTTTTTGCCGTCCAGATCCTGGCGCTCCTGGACCCGAACCTGGCGCGGAAGCTGGAAAATCATAAGCAGGATATGAAACGAGACGTGCTCCTGCACAAGAACAATAAATTGCAGGAACACCTCTCGGAGCGAAAGACCTCGTGAGGCGGACATGAAGTATCGGGACCGGATTTGGAGAATCAACGGGTCCGGGCCGCCGGATCCGTTCATCGCCGAGGCTGCGGCACGGCTGGCAAGGGACGGGGTGGTGATCTATCCCACGGAAACCTTTTACGGCCTGGGAGCCAATCCCTTCTCGGCCGATGCGGTCCTCCGGGCCTACCGGATCAAGAGAAGATCCCTCGCCAAAGCGATGCCGCTCATCGCCTCCGATATCGCTGCGGTGCGCAACGTCGCCGCCGACTGGAGTCCTTCCACGGACCTGCTCGTCCGCGCCTTTTGGCCGGGGCCCCTGACCTTGATCCTTCCCACCGCCGTCCCGTTCCCTTCAATGTTGCTGACCGGGCCGGGAAAGATCGCCGTGCGGGTTTCCTCCCACCCCGTAGCCGGAGCGCTTGCGACCGCAGTAGGTGGACTTGTGACCGCAACGAGCGCCAACATTGCCGGAAGTTCCCCCATTGCGGACCCGGCAGAGATCCCTCCGGACCTGCTCCGGGAAGTGGACGGAATGCTGGATGCAGGGACGCTCCCGGGGAACTTGCCGTCCACCGTCCTGGATGTAAGCCGTCCGGTACCTCGGCTGGTGCGTGAGGGCTGTCTTCCCGCGGAACTAATCGCCCGGGCCTTGAGTCGTCGGACTTCCTGGTAACTCAACGATCCGACCGGGTCCGTACGGCATTATGGCCGGGACCCGTGCCGGCACCCCGGATATGAGAGAATGGACCCTTCCCTGATGATCTTGTTGGTTTTGCTCACGGCTTCGGCGGTGGTGTTTCTTTGCGCCCGTCGCTGGAAGACCCTTGCGCGCCGGGAAGTACGAGTTCTTCTGACGGGGGGAGGCACCGGGGGACACGTGAATCCCGCCTTGGCCATCGCCGAAGACATCAAGAAACGGGACCCCTGCGCCAAGTTTCTGTATGTGGGGGTGAGAGGCAAAGCGGAGAGCGTGATTGTTCGTCGAGCGGGATACCCGTTGTGGTTCGTTTTTTCCGAGGGGTTTCCCGGTCTCAAGCCTTCTTTCCGGTGTGTGCGTTTTCTGTTCAAGCTGGGACTGGGAGTCGTCCAGTCTGTGGCGTACCTCCTAATATTCGCCCCTCGCTGGGTGATCGCTACGGGAGGATACGTGAGCGCTCCCGTCATCCTTGCCGCCTTGATCCTTCGAACCCTTCGCGTTTCCCCGGCCAAGGTCTTTCTTCACGAGCAAAACAGCATCCCGGGTCAGCTGAACGGTCTTTTAGGGAGATACGTGGACCGCGTGCTCCTCACCTTTCCTCAAACCCTTTCCTTTTTCCCGAGAAACGGGGTCGTCACCGGTTACCCCATCCGCAAATCCATTGCCGTGAAGCCCCGTCAGGAAGCACTGGAGAGCCTGCCGTTTCGGATTCCCGATGGCAAACGGGTGGTTTTCGCCTTCGGGGGGTCCCAGGGAGCCCGCACCATCAACCGGGCCGTTGTGGACTCCTTGCCCCACCTCCTGCCCCATGGCCGGGAGATCTTCATCATTCACGGAACCGGCCTGGCAAGATCGGCGGATTACGATGCCGCCGCGGACACTCTCGATCGAATCGAAAAGACCCTCACGCCCGAACAGAAGAATTCCCTTGCCCAATGCTATTACCGGCAGGACTATTTCCATAACATTGCCGATATCTACTCCGTCTGCGACTTGATTGTGTGCCGAAGCGGAGCCGGAAGCCTGAACGAGATATCCTGTGTGGGAAAGCCTGCGGTTCTCATCCCCAAGGCCAATCTGCCCGGCGATCACCAGGTGATGAACGCACGCACCATGAAACATTGCGGGGCAGCCGTGATCCTATTTGAAGACACCGTGGTGGAGGCGGGAAGAATCCTCGAGAAACTGGAAGGACGCGTGCTGGCGGAATGTATCCTCCAGCTTCTCAAGGACCCGTCCACCCTGGAACAAATGGCTCGAAACAGCCGGAGCTTTTTGAGGCAGCAGGCAAACGACCGTATTTTGAACGAGATCTACGGAAAGAACCAAGCCGTTGCATCCTCGGAACTCGACCTCGTCAAGGTGCCCTTTCGACCCCTTCTCAGCAACCAGCAGCTGCTGCAGACTTTGAGCGCCGCATATCGGAGGGCCCCCGACCAATATCACCCCCTCTCCGTGATAGGGGATGAAAACGACTTGCACTACTACCAGCATCGGGCTTCCGGGCTCCTGAGTCATGAAGCCTGGCAGGATCGGAACGTGGGCGTAAAGCTGACGGGCCTCACCCTGCACCGGGAGAAGATCCCCACCCTTCTCCATATGCTCACGGATCGAACGCCGGTACACTGGGTGAAACGGATCCTGGGGGGAGATTTTGAGCAGGTCGGCTTCATTCGCCGCAATATTATCCAGGCGATTCAAGTCATGGGCCACTTCGATGCGGAAGTGGAACAGGCCCTTCTCACAGCCATGGAAGACCCGTATTACGAGGTTCGGTCCCAAGCCTGCGCCGCGCTGGCCCGCTTCGGCTCCTACGGATCCGGAAAGGAAGAATGGTTTCAGGCCCTTGTGAAAAGGCTGAATGAACCGTGTTTCGAGGTGGTGGTGCAGGCGGCCGAGGCATTGGGCGAAATAGGGACCAACTCCCGAGCCCTGGAGATCCTGCTCAGACTTCGAGAGCACCACTACTGGCAGGTACGGGATGCGGCCCTCAAAGGGGTAAAACGCCTGTTGGAACGAGGAACGATCACGCCCTCCCCGCATCTGAGCTCCGAGCTCCTGGGCTTCATTCTGACGGCTACGGACTTTCGCCCTCATTTCTCCATCAAGCAGACCTACAAGTCCGTTCGGGACCTACTGAATTCCGAGCCCTGATGCCCGGGGTCCATCGTCATGAAATGCGGGGGTTTGAACGAAAATCGTGATGGGAGGAATCCACCGGTATGATTTATGAAATCTGCAACATCCTGATTCCCCTCTCGGACGTCTTCTCATTCTGCAGGCTGGTGAACTACATCACCTTTCGCGCCATCATGGCGGCCTTGACGTCCGTGATCTTTATCTTCCTGGTCAGTCGCCATTTCATTCTGTTCATGCATCACCGCAGCCTCTTCGACCAGGTACGGGATACGGGGGTTCACTCGGCATTCGACAAGAGCGGCACCCCCACCATGGGGGGAGTTCTCATCATCGGCTCCGTATTGAGCTCCATGCTCCTGTGGGGGAACTGGCACAATCCCTTTCTCCTGTGCTCGGTGGTCGGGATGTTGTGGTTCGGGGGCCTGGGATTCATGGACGACCTGTCCAAAGTGAAGCGGAAGAGCGGAGACCGGGGACTGTCCGAACGAACGAAACTCTTTCTCCAGGGCTTGTTCGCCCTCCTTTTTGCCTGGGTGTGCGTGGGCCCCTACGCCCCTCTGGGCGCTCCCCTGGCCACCAAGCTCTACATCCCTTTTTACAAGCACGCCGTCTGGGACCCGGGACCCTATTTCTACGGGGCGTTCATCTTCTTCTTTGTCATCTTTGTCTCCAATGCCGTGAACATCACCGACGGGTTGGACGGGCTGGCCATCACTCCGTCCCTGTTCGTGGTGGGCGTCCTGGGCATCTTTGCGTACGTGGAAGGAAATCGGATCTACTCCGCGTATCTCTATTACCCCTATCTGCGGGGCGTGAGTGAATTGACCATTTTCGGAGCGGCTTTCGTAGGGGGCGGATTGGGTTTCCTGTGGTACAATGCCTACCCGGCGCAGATCTTTATGGGGGATACGGGGTCCCTGGCCATAGGAGGAATCATGGCCGTGATCTCCGTGCTCCTCAAGCAGGAAATGCTTTTCCCTCTGTTGGGGGGCTTGTTTCTCGCCGAGGCCCTCACAAGCCAGTTTCAAGACAAGGTCGGGGTTCGCTGGTTGGGTCGCCGGGTCTTTTTCCGGGCACCTTTGCACCACAACCTGCAGTACAAGGGCAATGCCGAAACCAAGGTGGTGATCCGTCTTTGGATCGTTGCCGGGATCCTGGCCCTCATTTCCCTGGCCACGCTAAAACTGCGCTGAAATCTCGGCAAATCCCTCCAAAACGGTTCCCAAACTCCCGGTGCACGGGGAAAAGACCCGGCCCAAACTCGAGACCGGGACCCCGGTCCCGGGAGTTTCCCAGGTGGGAACTTCCCTTGCCGGGGGAGGCGACTATGGAAGAGACCAAGACCGCACCTGTGACGAAAGAGCCCCTGAAGCCCCAGGACCTCTTCGATTTCTCCGACGAAAGGGTGTTCTTTGCCTGGCAAAGAAACCACATGGCCAATGAGAGGACGTTTCTTGCCTGGTGTCGCACGGGAATTTCTCTCATCGTCTTTGGGTTCGTCATCGAACGGTTCGATATTCTCATCCGGGAGATTCAGGCCTTCTCCAGCAACGTGAAACGCGTTTCCCAGACGCATTACCTGGGCCTGGTGACCTTCGGCCTGGGAGCGATGATCATCATACTGGCGGGTTGGCGATTTTTTTACATCCGTTCTCACATCAACCGGGGTGAAACGGGTTTTTCGCCCCTACCGGACGTTTTCTTGATGGTGTCCGTTTTGGTCACGGTTCTGGTGATTTTTTTGCTTTTTATCTTTCTTTTTTGAACCTATAGTGTTCGCAAGTGCCCGGTGCTTTTATGTCCAGCCGAAAAACAACGGGTGGCTGCATCCCTTGCACACGTACCGGCGGCTTTCTCGAGTCTTTGCCGCCGCGGGAGAATGAAAGATTCCGAGAGGTGGAGTCATGCATGTTCTGATTTTGGGGGCCGGGGCCTTGGGCAGTCTCTTGGGGGCCCGCTTATCCAGGACCGACGCCCGGGTAACGCTGCTGAGCACGAATCGGCAGCACATCGAGGCCATTAGAAGGAAAGGGCTCCTCGTCGACGAACTGGACGGGACACAACAGCGGTTCGAATTGGTGAGCCATTACGATCCCGCCGCCATCACGGAGCCGGCGGATTTGGTCATCGTGCTGGTGAAACTCTACGACACCCTTCAGGCCGTTCCCACCGTTGCCTCCTGTTGCCATTCTAAGACCTTCTTCCTGACCCTCCAGAACGGGATCGGCAACTGGGAGCGCATCGCGAGCCTTGTAGGGATTGAGGGAGTCCTGGTGGGAAGCACCGCCCAAGGGTCCACCCTGGTGGAGCCGGGAAGAGTGCGCCACGGGGGCAACGGTTTGACTTATGTCGGGGAACCCCAGGGCCCCCCTTCGGAACGGGTTTACGGCGTGGTGGATCTGTTTCGAAAGGCCCGTCTCCAGACGGAAGCCTCCGACCGGATGGAACAGCTCATTTGGGAGAAGCTCCACGTAAACGTAGGGATCAACGCCATCACCGCCCTCGCCAATATCCGCAATGGTCTTGTGGCGGACGTGCCCACGGCCAGGGACCTTTGCACGAGAGCCGTTCGTGAGGCCATGGAGGTTGCAGCCGCCAAAGGGTTTGTGATTCAGAAGGATATGGTGGAGCGGGTCCTGAACGTTGCCCGCGCCACCGCCGTCAATCGTTCCTCCATGGGACAGGATGTGGATCGCAAGAAGAGAACGGAAATCGATGGAATCAACGGGGCCATCGTGGAACTTGGACGACGGTTGGGTCTTACCTTGCCCGTGAACGAAACTCTGACCCAGCTTGTCAAGACCCTGGAAGCCGGATACCTTCAACCCCCCCCTCCTCAGACGGAATGATGAAAGGAGAAAGACCCGTGAGCAAGCGTATCACCGCCCCCGATGTTCTGGCAGCCAAAGGAAAACGAAAACTCACCATGCTGACCGCCTATGATTACCCTTCGGCGGTTTGGGTGGACGAGAGCGGAATGGACATGATCCTGGTGGGGGACTCCTTGGCCATGGTGGTTTTGGGCCAGGAGGACACCCTTTCCGTCGGCATGGAAGAAATGCTGCACCACACGCGCGCCGTTGCCCGCGGGGCCAAACGAGCTCTGATCATCGGGGACATGCCCTTTCTATCCTACCAATGCGGGGTCGAGCAGGCGGTCTTGAATGCGGGGCGCTTCCTCAAAGAGGGAAGAGCCCAAGCCGTAAAGCTGGAGGGGGGGAAACGGGTGGTTCCCCAAGTGGAAGCCATTGTGGCGGCGGGGATTCCGGTCCAGGGTCACATCGGGCTCACCCCCCAGAGCAGTGCTCAGCTGGGAGGATTCAAGGTGCAGGGAAAGACCGCCGGCGCCGCCAAGGCTCTCATCGAGGACGCCCAAGCCCTCGCGGAAGCCGGGTGTTTCAGCATCGTCCTGGAAGCCATCCCGTCGCCGGTGGCCGCTCGGATCACCGAAACCGTCCCCGTGCCCACCATCGGGATCGGTGCCGGACCGGACTGCGACGGCCAGGTGCTGGTCATCCACGATGTGCTGGGTCTCTATGACCGCTTCCTGCCTCGCTTCGTCAAGCAGTATGCCCGGCTGGGCAAACCCATCCGAGAAGCCCTCACCCTCTACCGGGAAGAAGTGGAACAGGGGCGTTTCCCCGGTCCAGAACACACCTTCGCCATGGCCGAAGAGGAAAAGACCAAAGTCGCCAAGATGAAGGGAAAAAAGAAGGGCCCCTGAGAAACGGCGGCCCCATCAGGAGGACGGCCGGTCCCTCAATGTTTGAAGGTACTGGCCCAGAGCCATTAGAGGAAAGCAATTGCGGTAGTTGTGATACCGAATGTAGAAGTGGTTGGGAAAGCCGGTGCCGGTAAAGTGGATTTCCTCCCACGTGCCGTCCGGCTGCTGGTTTCGGAGCAAGTACTGCACCCCTTTGCGTACCTCGGGACTTCCATGCTCCCCCCCTGCAAGCAGCGCCATCACCGCCCAGGCCGTCTGTGACGGCGTGCTGGGCCCCTGCCCCCGAAGCTCGGGCCTGCAGTAGGATTCGCAGGTCTCTCCCCAGCCTCCGTCGGGGTTCTGATGGTCTTTCACCCACTGCAAGGCCGCCTGGATATAAGGCAACTTGGGATCTTCCCCTATCCCGATCAAACCCCGCAACACCGACCAGGTACCGTAGATGTAATTCACTCCCCATCGACCCCACCAACAGCCGTCAGGCTCCTGCAGGTCCTTGAGGAATCGGATGGCCTTCTGAGCCCGGGGGTGAGACCGTTGGTACCCGTAGTATCCCATGGCCTCGAGCACTCTTCCGGTAACGTCCGCCGTGGGATAGTCGACCATGGCTTCCTGGTCGGCAAAAGGAATCCGATTGAGGATCGTCATGGTGTTGTCCCGGTCAAAGGCCGCCCATCCGCCGCACGAGCTCTGCATGCTGAGGACCCATTCCATTCCGCGAGACTTGCTTTCTTCCAGGCCTGCACAAGGAGTGCTGCCCAGGCGATGGAGAGCGCTGAGCACCACCGCGGAATCGTCCACGTCGGGA
>Ga0208825_1000984_pt1 | contig 23876 bp, 23 predicted proteins | sample AD_UKC113_MetaG_FD_184450 | JGI IMG/M metagenome (GOLD analysis project Ga0208825, IMG submission 184450) | Active sludge microbial communities of municipal wastewater-treating anaerobic digesters from Hong Kong - AD_UKC113_MetaG (SPAdes)... | ecosystem: Engineered > Bioreactor > Anaerobic >...
AATAAAATTCCCACTTGGAAAATTACCCGGTGATATAATAATAAAAAAAGAAAATTTTGTATTTTATTTCCCAATTACAACTGGTATTTTAATTAGCATAATTTTAACCTTAATATTTTCAATAATATGGAGGAAATAATGGAAAGGAAGAATGGGTGGGAAGTTTTCTCTACAGAAGAAAAAAATAATGTTTTTAAATTCTGTGATGAATATAAAGAGTTTATTTCAAGAAATAAAATTGAGAGAAAACTTGTAAATGAGTGTGTTGAAACTGCAGAAAAAAATGGGTTTAAAGAAATAAATAAATATAAAAACTTAAAAAAAGGAGATAAATTTTATAAAAAAAACAAAGAAAAAGAAGTAATTTTCGGTATAATCGGTAAAGAAATTTTAAAAAAAGGGGCAAAATTTATTGTCTCTCATATAGATTCTCCACGACTTGACCTAAAAACATCTCCTATTTATGAAGATGAAAATATTTGTCTTTTAAAAACCTACTATTATGGTGGAATAAAAAAATATCAATGGTTAACAATTCCTCTTGCTCTTTATGGTATAGTTATTTTAAAAACAGGTGAAAAAGTTGAAATTGAAATAGGAGAAAAGGAAAATGAAAGTATTTTTACAATAACCGACCTTCTTCCACATCTTTCAAAAGACCAGTATAAGAAAACAATTGAAGAGGGTTTCCCAGGAGAAAACTTAAATGTGTTATTTGGAACAATTCCATTGACAGAAAAAACAGAAGAAAAGGAAAAAGTTAAGAAAAATGTGATAAAAATTTTAAAAGAAAAATATGGAATTGAAGAAAGTGATTTTATCAGCAGCGAACTTCATTTTGTTCCTGCTGGAAAAGGAAGAGATGCGGGAATAGATAAAAGCATGATATTATCTTATGGACAGGATGATAGAGTTTGTTCCTATACATCTTTTAGAGCAATAAATGAAATAGAAAACCCTATAAAAAGTGTGTTTTGTATTTTGGTTGACCAGGAAGAAATCGGTAGTTATGGAACAACTTCAGCACAATCATCATTTTTTAGATATTTAATTGAAGAAGTAGTTGAAAAAACAGGTGGCACGCTTTCTGATATAAGAGAACTATTTGAAAATTCAAAAGCAATCTCTGCTGATGTTGATTCTTTATTGGACCCAAACTTTAAAGAGGTCTCAGACCCAAGAAATACAGCAAGAATTAATTGCGGTGTTGTTTTAAACAAAACAACAGGAGGAAGAGGGAAGGGAGGGAGTATTGAACCATCAGCAGAATATATTGGATATATAAGAAAAATTTTTGACCAGAATAATGTTTTATGGCAGACAGGTGAAATAGGGAAAATAGAACAGGGGGGGGGAGGAACAGTAGCGACTTATTTTGCAAGATATAATATTGATACAATTGATTGTGGAACAGGTGTTTTATCAATGCATGCACCTTTTGAATTAACAGGAAAAATTGATATCTACTCTACTTACAGGGCTTATTTATCATTTTATAAGGAGGACTAAAAATGGCACTTTCAGATTTAAAAATTTGGATTCCAAATCCTTTAGAAAAAATTTTTAAGGAAGATTTACCTAAAAAAGAACAACAGGTAAAAAAAGAGATTTTTTTATTTTCTGCAAAAAATGAATATGAATCTTTTCAAATTGCTCTGAGAAGTTCTGTTATGTTGAAAAATGTAAGAGTTGAGTTTAGTGATTTACTGAATGTATCGGGTAGTAAAATCTCAAAAGAAAACTTAAAATATAATTTTGTAGATTATGTCCCAGTGAATATAGATAATTCTGGATTAAAAGAAGTAGTTCGTATTTCTCCTGGAGAGTTTCCAGATCCTCTATTAGAGGATAAGAGTATAGATATTCCACCACAAGAAACCAAAACTATTTGGTTCACAATTTATGTTCCTCCAGATGTAGAAGAAGGGAAGTATAAAGGGGAAGTAAAATTACTTACTAATAAAGGTACTTTTTCTATAGATTTAAATTTAAAAGTGTGGAATTTTATTTTACCTAATGAGTCCCATATGTATTTAACAAATTGGATAATGTCCCCTTCTGCATTATCTAAATTTCATAGAGTTAAAATTTGGTCTTCAGAATTCTGGAATTTGGTAGAAATGTATGCGAAAAATATGAAAGAACATCGCCAAAATGTTATTATAACTCATTTATTTGAACTAATTAATTTTTTTACAGATGAAAGAGGAAATTTAATTTTTGATTATCAAAACTTTGACAAATGGGTAAACATATTTTTAAACAATGGAGTAAAATTAATAGAAGGTTCTCATTTAGCAGGAAGAGTAGGAACATGGAATGACCCAAATCTTTATTCTCCTCTTATTAAAGTAAGAACAAAAGAAGGAAAGATTATTTTTCACTCCAGAATTTTGGTAGGGCATTCAGATTTTTATAAATATATAGGAAATTTCTTAATGTCCTTAAGAAATCACCTAAAAGAAAAAGGATGGATTGATAAATTCATTATTCATTTATCTGACGAACCTGATAGTATATGTGCACCTTCTTATAAACTTTTAAGCAAAATAGTAAAAGATTTTTTCCCAGAGGTAAGAAGAATTGATGCTGCTACTATACCTGATATTGTTGGTTCAATAGATGTATGGGTGCCTCTATTATCTGGAAACTTTTCCTCTTTCTTTTTAGAGCGGCAAAATTTTGATGAAGAAGTTTGGTGGTATACCTGTTGTGGTCCAAGAGATGATAAATATCCCAATAGGTTTATAGATTATCCATTAATAAAAGTTAGGATTATCCATTGGTTAAATTATAAATATAATGTAAAAGGATACCTTCACTGGGGATACAATTACTATAAAGATTGGACAGGAAGTGAATTTATAGATCCATGGAAAGAAAATACTGCTAAAATGTGGCCACCTGGAGACCCTTTTATTGTATATCCTGGAAAAAATAATAAAATTTTAAATTCCATTCGCTGGGAACAAATTAGAGAAGGAATAGAGGACTATGAATATCTCTATTTGTTAGATAAGAAAAACCCAAAAGTTTTACAGAAAATACTTTCCAGTATATTACCAAATCTTACTGATTATACAAGAAATCCAGTTGATTTACTAAATATGAGACAAAAAATAGGTGAAGAGATAGAAAAGAAATAATTTTTATAATAAAATGGAAAAAATTTCTGTATTAACTAATAAAAGAAATGAATTTTTAGAAATAACTTCAAAAATAGAAGAAAAAGTGAAAAAAAGTAATGTAAAAAATGGAATTTGTTTTATATATATTCCACATACAACCTGTGGTCTAACAATAAATGAAAATGCTGACCCTTCAGTAAAAAATGATATTTTAAATAAATTAGAAGAAATTGTTCCTGAAAATTCTGGATATACTCATACTGAAGGCAATTCAGATGCCCATATAAAATCAAGTATTCTTGGACATTCTCTTTTTGTTTTCATAGAAAATGGTTCATTAAAATTGGGTACCTGGCAGGGAATTTTCTTATGTGAATTTGATGGACCGCGAACAAGGCAGGTCTGGATAAAAATTATGTAGGAGCAAAATAAATGGAAATTACAGGTAAAAACTTGAATGAAATTATTGAGTTATCAAATTTAGTTTTCCGACCGAAAGAAAAGAGTATGAAAATAGAAACACCTCTAATGTGGGAAAAAGGAAAACACTTTGTTATTAAAGAAAATGAAGAAATAGTTTCGTTTATTGGAATGGTAGAAGAAGAAATAAATGTTTTTGGATATAAAATGAAAATTGGTAATATCGGGAATGTATGTACCCATCCAGATTACAGAAATAAAGGTTATGCTACCTGTCTTTTAAATGAAACAATTAAAAAAGCAAAAGAAGATAAATTGGTATATCTTATGATTTCAGGTGGAAGGGAATTATATAAAAGAGCAGGGGCGGTCAGTATGCCTTTTTATTTTTATCAATTTTCTGGTAATAAGGGAAAAACAGATTTTAGAGTAAGAAGATATAAAGATGATTTGTATTGTGAATGTATTAAAATTTATCAAAAAGAGCCTGTTAGGTTTTTGAGAGAAAATAAAGGATTTTCATCACTTTTTTCTTTGTATAACGGAAAATTTAAGAAGAAAGTAATGCATATGGGAAGTAAAATCTGGATAATTTCAAAAAATAAAGAAATTTTGGCTTACTGGGCAGAAGGTGAAACAAAAGATGGAATTTCTATTGGTTATAATAGAGAGTATGGTGGAATAAGAGAATTGTTAGCAAAGGTTTGGAAAAGTAGAGGGAAAAAAGTAAATATTTATATACCTTTGTGGGATGAGGAATTAAAATATTATTTAGGAAAAGAGAAAGAAGTAAAAGAAATGGGGACTATTCTTCTTATCAATCCAAATCTTCTTATAGAGAATTTAAGTGGATATTTTATAGAAAGAGGAGTAGAAATTGATTATTTAAAAAGAGAAAACAAAATATTATTAAAAGCAAATAAAAAAGAAAAGGAATTTAAAGATAATAAAGATTTAGCAAGATTTCTTTTACATTTAAATAATGAAGAAGTATGGAAAAATATTTTTCCAATACCATTACCTTTTTATGGATTTAATTATGCATAAACTTCTCAAATGGAAAAAGTAATATTTTTTATTGATGGCATAAGAATAGTAATAAAAATAGGAGATATAACAGAAGAAAAAGTAGAGGCAATTGTAAATCCAGCAAATACAAATCTCCTAATGGGTGGTGGACTTTCATTAAAAATTAAAAATAAAGCAGGTATTGAAATAGAAAAGGAAGTTAAAAATAAAAGGTATATAAAAAAAGGAGAGGCAATCTGTACAGGTGGGTGGAAATTACCTTCAAAATATGTAATTCATACTGCTACTATGGGAATGGATTTTAAATCCGATTACAAAACAATAGAAAAATGTATGGAAAATACCCTGAATTTAAGTGAAAAAATGAAAATAACTTCTATTTCTTTTCCTGCTTTAGGATGCGGAACCGGAAAACTTAAATTAGAAAAGGTCTCACAAATTATGATTGAAAAAGTCATGAAATTTTTATCAAGAAAAATATTTTTAGAAGAGATTAATTTTGTTCTTTATAAACAGAGTGATTTTGAAAAATTCCTATCAGTTGCAGAAAAATATTTGATTGATATAACAAAAAAAACATATAAAAACCCAGTTCCAACAGTTGATATAATAATTGAATATAAAAAAGATATTATTTTAATTGAAAGAAAAAATTACCCTTATGGTTGGGCTTTACCAGGTGGATTTGTTAATTATGGAGAATCGCTTGAAAAAGCAGCAGAAAGAGAAGCAAAAGAAGAAACAGGACTTGAACTTGAAGATTTAAAACAATTTCATACATATTCACAGCCAGGAAGAGACCCAAGATACCATACAATTTCAACGGTATTTACCGCAAAAGGAAAAGGCAAATTGAAAAGTGGAGATGATGCTAAAAAAGTAAAAATTTTTAATAAAGAAAATTTACCTGAAAATGTTGCTTTTGACCATAAGACAATACTAAGTGATTATTTTGAATGTATAAGTTCATAAATTATGAAGTTATGAACTTAAAAAGTTAAGGAGTTATTAATTATGAGCGAAAAATCAATTTTAAGTGGAATGAGACCAACAGGACCATTGCATATAGGACATTTATTTGGTGCCTTAAAAAACTGGAAGAAATTACAGGATGATGGATATAAATGTTTTTATATGATTGCTGATTATCATGCATTAAGCACAGAATATGCTAATCCACAAAAAATAAAGGAAAATGTGGAAGAAGTGGCAATTGATTTTCTCATTTCTGGACTTAATCCTGAAAAATCAACAATTTTTATTCAATCACTTGTTCCTCAACACTCTGAATTACATCTTTTATTTTCAATGTTTGTTCCTATTCCATATCTTGAAAGAAATCCTGTGTATAAAGAGCAGATAAAGGAATTGAAGGATAAGGACTTACATACTTATGGTTTTTTGGGTTATCCTATATTACAGGCAGCAGATATTCTTTTATATAAGGCAACTTATGTTCCAATAGGAGTTGACCAATTACCACATCTTGAACTTACAAGAGAAATTGCAAGAAGATTTAATTACCTCTATGGAGAAACATTTCCAATTCCTGAAGCATTATTGACAGAAACACCTAAAATTCTAGGAACAGATGGGAGAAAAATGAGTAAATCATATAATAATTGTATTTATTTGAAGGACTCTCCAGATATAATAAAAAAAAGGGTCTCAACAATGTTCACAGACCCAAAAAGAATTTACAGAAAAGATAAAGGACATCCAGGAAAATGTCCTGTATTTATGTACCAGAATATTTTTAATAAGGAAAGGGTAGGGGAGATTAAAAAAAGTTGTAAAGAAGGTGAAATAGGATGCACTGATTGTAAAAAGGAATTAGGAGAAAAGGTTGTTGACTTTTTAAAAGATATACAGGAAAAAAGAGAAGAACTTTCTAAAAATAAAGAATATATCTGGAAAATTTTAAAAAATGGTAGTGAAAAAGCAAGAGAAGTAGCAACAAAAACATTAAAAGATGTTAAAATTAAAATTGGAGTAAATTATGAATAAAAATATTGAAAAATTAGTAAAGGAAGGGATTAAGAAAATTTCTCCTTATGAACCAGGGAAACCAATTGAAGAATTGCAGCGAGAATATAAGGTAAAAAAAACAATAAAACTTGCTTCAAATGAAAATCCTTTTGGTCCTTCTAAAAAAGTTAAAAAAGCAATAGAAAAAAGTATAGAAAATATCAATAGATATCCAGATGGCTCATCTTATGAGTTAAAAAATGAATTATCTAAATATTTAAAATTACCTGTTGAAAATATAATGATAGGAAGTGGTTCAAGTGAAGTTATTTCTTTAACACTTGAAACATTCATAAACCCTGGAGAAGAAATTCTTTATCCCTGGCCGTCTTTTACAATGTATAGAATTTTTGCTTTGAAAAATAATGCTATTGGAGTTGAAATTCAACTTGAAAATGATTTTTCATACAATCTTACAAAATTTCTTGAAAGAATTACTCCAAAAACAAAAGTTATTATTTTATGTAATCCAAACAATCCAACAGGAACAATTATAAAGAAAAGAGAGATGGAAAATTTTATAAAAAATTTACCAGACGATATTATTTTAATTTCTGATGAGGCATATTTTGATTATGTTGAAAGTAATGATTTTGGAAGTGCTTTCCCATTTTTCAAAGAAAAAAATATTATTATATGTAGAACTTTTGCTAAAATATATGGACTTGCAGGACTTAGAATTGGTTATGGAATTGCCAATAAGGATATAATTGGGTATATTGAAAGAATAAGACCTCCTTTTAATGTAACTACTCCTTCTCAAATGGCTGCAATTGCATCTCTTGATGACCAGAAATACATTGAAAATGTTAAAAAGAAAACAATAAAAGGGAAAAAATACCTATATTCTGAATTTGAAAAAATGGGAGTTGAATATACCCCTTCTGAAAGCAATTTTATCCTATGTAAATTTGGGAAAAATACAAACAAAATTGTAAAAGAACTTGAAAAAAGAGGAATAATAGTAAGAGGTATGGCTTCATTTGGTCTTCCTGAATATATAAGGATTACAATTGGAACAGAAGAGGAAAATAAAATTTTTATAAATAACCTTAAAGATATTTTAAAGAAATAACGCCAGTAAAGGGGAGGAGGAAAAAAATGATTAAATTGGGTATAAATATAGACCATGTCGCAACATTAAGACAATTAAGAAGAGAGGTATTTCCTGACCCTGTTGGTGCAGCAGTTATATGTGAACTTGCTGGTTGTGATTCTATTGTATGCCATTTAAGAGAAGATAGAAGACATATTCAGGAAAGAGATTTAAAATTATTAAAAGAAGTCGTCAAAACAAAATTAAATTTAGAAATGGCTCTTTCTGAAGATGTAATTAAAATCGCATTAGAAACAAAACCAGACCAGGTTACAATTGTTCCAGAAAAAAGGGAAGAATTAACAACAGAAGGTGGACTTGATGTGATAACGAATTTTGAAAAAATAAAAAAAGTCGTTGAAACTTTCCACAAGTCAGGTATAAAAGTAAGTATATTTATAGAACCAGACCTCAATCAAATAGAAAAGGTAAAAGAGACAGGAGCAAATTTTATAGAAATTCATACAGGAAAATATTCAATAGTTAAAACAGAAGATGAAATTTATAATGAATTAAATAAAATAATTAAAGGTACTGAATTCGCATTATCAATTGGTTTAAGAGTAAATGCTGGACATGGACTTGATTATAAAAATGTGACACCAATATGTAAAATAAATGGGATAGAAGAGTTAAATATTGGTTATAGCATAATTTGTATGTCTGTTTTTACTGGATTACATAAGGCAGTAACAAAAATGATTAAAACAATAAGAGAAAATGAAAGAAAAGATTAAAGAGTGTTTTAAAGAGCCAGTACGGGGCAAAATAAATCTTTTTAATTTGTTGATAGGGGGTGTTTTAACCTTCTTCCCCATTGTAAATCTTATTCCACTTGGATATTTAACTGAAAAATTAAGAAGAAAGTTAGAAAATAAGGAAAAAGTCGTTGGATGGGAAAATTTATGGTATTTAATGAAATCAGGGTGGAATACTTTCATCTTGATTTTAGGATACTTCTGTATTGCCATTTTTTTCGTCTTTTTAGGGGTAATCTTTATATTTCCCCTTTCCAGAGGCAAAATTATGTCTATTTTTTTCTTCAGAGGCATCGTTTTAATTAATATAGGAACAATTATCTTTCTATTAGGGCTTTTTTTCCTCCCATTTTCAATACCTGTATACTTAGAAACAAAATCATTAAAAAAAGCATTTGATATAAGAGAAGTATTATCTCGCATCCTTTTAAAATTAAATGATTATCTTGTTCTATATATAACAATTATAGGAGTCATTGTTTTTTCTTTTGTAATAACATTTCTTTTACTAAACTGGGTAATGGGGTTATTATTAGGCGGTTTTTTATATTTTTATGCTGGTTCCGTCATTATAAATTTAATTTCAAAATTTTTCCCCAAAAAGTATTTTACAGTTCAACTTCCATTTTAATTTTAAATAAATAAAAAAAATTTTACTTTCAGAAATTTTTCAATAATTGATTTTTAAAACATTCTATAATTTTATTAAAATTCTCATAGTATTTCTAAAAATATAAAATCTAATTATCAATTCTTTATTATCTTAATGATTTTCAAAAGGATATAGAAAAACAGTCGGATAAGATATATTATGTTAACTTTTTATTGTTTGGCAACTTTACTAAATCAGGGAAAAATATTATTATTTGTTTTTTTTAAAAAATTTATTTTATTAAAATTTTTTCTGAGATTAATTAGAACATATTATTGAAAATCAATAACTTATGTTTCAAAAATTCTTACAAATATAATTGAAATTTCATAAAGAAAAATTAAAAGAATTGCAACAAAAGTTTGAGTAATTATATCAGTTGTAGGAGTTATTATGGCAGATAAAATAAAAGCTCCAACAATTGCATATTTCCTTTTTTGTTTTAGAAAATTTGACTTAACTAAACCAATAGCAGCCAGAGCACTAAAAAAAACTGGTAAATTAAAAACCAGTCCTAAAAGAATCATAAAAATAAGCAAAAAATTCAAATAGTACCCAATAGAAACAAAAGGAGTAAGAACTCCTTTACCAAATGAAAATAAAACCTTAATTCCAAGTGGTATAATAAAATAGAAGGTAAAAATTACCCCTGAAAAGAAAAAAATAGGAAAGAAAATGGAGATAACCTTACTTATTTTTCTCTCTTTTTCTGTAAGTGCAGGAGATACAAAGAGATACAACTGAATAATAATGTGTGGGATTGAGATAATACCCCCTATAAAAACACAAATTTTCAGTATGGAAAAAAATGGTTCAAGAGGTCTGGTAAAAATAACATTTTTTTGATATTTTTTCAGGGGTATAATCAGAAAATCCAAAATTTGGGAGGAAAAAAAGTAAGCAATTACTGAAATAAGTACCCATATAACAATTATCCAGATTATTCTTCTTCTGAGTTCTTCAAGATGTTCAATAAAAGAATATTCATTTTGATTTTTTTTCTGTGTCTTCATCCTTTTCAATCTCTTCCTTTGTCTCTTTAAGCCCTTTTTTAAATTCTCCCAATGCTTTTCCGATTGACCTACCTATTTCAGGTAATCTTTTTGCCCCAAAAAGCAATAAAATTATGAGAAGAATTAAAATAAGTTCACCCGCTCCTATATTAAACATATTACCTCCTTAAATTTTCAATCGCACTGCTCCTTTTGTTGAAATACTAATTGCACTTTCTCCAATAACAGGACAATTTTCCTCACACAATCCACAACCAATACATTTTTCATAATTAACATATGGTCTTCTTTTAAAATCAAGGAAAATTGCTCCTTCTGGACAATATTCTAAACATACAAAGCAATCTTTCTCTTCTGTCCAGACAAGACATCTTTTTTTATCAATTTCTGCTGTTCCAATTTTTAATTTTTCATCTATTTTTTTTATTGCCTGCGATGGACAAACATCTCCACATGCTAAACACATAATACATCCACCTTTTCTTGGAATAATTTCAGGAGTCCCAAATGAGAAAATATCTTTATTTATTGGTACTGAAAACAAGCAATTTGAAGGACAGACCTTAAAACACTCTCCACACCTTATACATTTATAAATAAATTCATCCTCTTCTATTGCTCCTGGTGGTCTTATAATACTCTTTTTTGAATAGGTATTTTTTCCCTTAAATTTATATCTCCCACTTACTAAAAAAATTGAAGAAATAAATAAAAAATTTTTAAGAAACTCTCTCCTTTTCAATCTTTCTTCTCCTTTTTTTTATTAAAAAATTTCTAAGTTTTACTCCAATTAAAGAATAAAAAAAACCCAACGGACATATATTTAGACACCATAATCTATTCCATAAAATACTCAATAGTAAAATAAATAAAAATACAAATAAATACCAATTTTTAAATACAAATGCACGAGTAATAATGACAAAAGGGTCAAAAAACCAAAAAAAATTGGGAATTTTAACAAAATTGACTAAAATTGCAGTAAAAATTATCAAAATAAACAAAAATATGTTTAATTTTTTCAGAAAAATAGGCCTTCTCCTTAAAAATTTCCATTTTTTTCTTAAAAAAACCATATTTAAAATGTCAATAATACCTCCAAATGGGCAAATCCACCAGCAAAAAAAATTCCCGAATAAAATTAAAAGAAACAAAATAACTAAAGAGGGAAAGAAATAATAAGTGAAATGGCAGGTAGAGATTGTTGTAAAAATTGCCAATAGTGCATCAAGTCGAAAAAATAAATTGACAGGAATTACATTTTTAATTAGATATTCATTTCTTATCAATAAATAAAAAAATATAAATATAAATATAAGTTGGCACAATCTTCTTAAATATTTTTTAAACATTTTTTATATTCACTTTATTTAAGTCAGCAATACCAAGTCCCATTTCTTCTGCTATTTTTATATGCGGGATATTATAAGGATCTTGTCCAAGTAATTTTGTTCCATAAGCATCAAGAGATACAATATCAGTTCCTGCTGCAACAATTCCTATATCTTTAACAACCCCTGGACCCTGAGGACCCATTGTTAAAAGGATTTTTGTAGCATCCATTATAGTTAAGGATGGTTTTATATAATAAGTAATTTCTGCTATACATCTATGTAAATCAGTTCTATGAAAAAAGCCCCTATCTTTAACAATTCCCATTAAGTTTTTCATCCCAATAGTTACTTTTGAACCACCATGTACTTTAACAATAGGAACATTTATAAACACATCAGAATCAAGAACTTCTTCAAGAATTTCAGCATTTTTTAAAATTTTTGTTCCTTCTATATTTACCTGTTTAAATTTTATAGGTGGTTTCATAATTCCACCACCCTTTTCAACCACCTCTGCAATACCTGATATCTTATATGTCACCTGCCAGGGATTACATGGATTATCAATAACTATAACTTCTGAAGCCCCTGCTTTTTTACACAATTTTACTATACCTAATACAACATCTGGATTTGTAGTTGCTGCCTGTTCAGGGGTTCTATTCCATGCAATATTGGGCTTTATAACAACTTTACTACCTCGCTTCACAAACTTCTCTATCCCCCCTACCCCCTTTATTGCTCTATAAGTATTTTCCTCTGGGTTTCCTCCCTTCGCAACATAAATTTCACTTCCTTTACTCTGTGCATAAGATAATTTTCCAAACTTTAAGTGCCTTGAAATTTCAAACCCAGCAATTGCTAAAAATGTCCTTTTTAAAAATTCCCTTCTTTCCATTTCTTCCCCCTATGTTTTTCATTTTCATTAACTTATATTCCACTATTTAAAGTAATTTCTTAAATCAAATTTTATATTTATATTATACCATTAAAATATAAAACAAAAAATTTTATAATTTTTAATAAAGTTATCTTATATTATAAAAAATTCCAATTTATTTTCGTGGAAATAGATAAAAGAAAAAAAAGATTTATTTCTAGGCAAAATTTCTTACTTTAAAAAATACGGGAGAAAAAAATAAAAAAGGGTATTTTTGTCTATTTTGATATTTTTAGTGGTTAATTTCACCTTTTATGTGGTTCTTTTTTTTGTAGTATATCCAATAAACAAGAGTTATAATTACAACAAATATAATAATTAAAATTGTAATTTCATTTGAATATTTTTTAATTAAGTCCTTCTTATCTCCTATAAAATATCCCAAAAAAGTGAGAATACTAACCCATATCCCTGCCCCAACGATTGTATAAACAGAAAAAATAAATAAATTCATTTTTGCAAGTCCTGCTGGTAAAGATATATACTGTCTTACTCCTGGAATTAATCTACCATTAAAAGTTGAAATATGCCCATGCTTTTTAAAAAATCCTTCTAATTTTCCTAATTTCTTTTCATCTATAAATAGATATTTACCATATTTAATTAAAAACTTCCTTCCATACTTTTCAGCCAGAAAATAATTAAATAATGCCCCTGCATAACTACCGATAACTCCAAAAAGAATTGAAACCCATAATGAAAGTTTACCTAAATAAGATAGATATCCAGCAGGAATCATAATAACTTCACTTGGGAATGGGAAAAAAGAACTTTCTAAAAACATCAATACAAAAATCCCAAAATATCCCCACCCCCCTATGCTTCTAACTAAAAAAGCATTAAATTCATTCATTTTTATCCCTTTTCTCTATATAATAACATTTTACATTTCTTATGAGAAGATTTATTATGTCTAATTCGGTATATTGACTAAAAATATAATTGGTTTATTTTTATGAGGAAAGAGGCAAAAAGATGGTTAAAAGAAGCAGAATTTGATATTAAAGCGGCAAAAGATAATTTAAAAGAGGGCAACTTCAATATATACTTATTCTATTAAAATTTTATTGAACGAATGTAAAAAGTTAAAAGAAGTTTTTCATAATTGTTAGAATATGGGAAAATATTGGAAATGACAGACATTCCCATTGAACCGCTCTGTTATACTTATCAGGAATTTAATAAATTAAAAAGGGAAAATAGTTTTATCAAGGATATTTTAAAACAAACAAAAAAACTTTAATTCTATAACTTCTTAACTTACGAATTTCATAACTTCTTAATTTATTTTGAAACAAATTCTGGCTAAATATGAACTGTTAAAATGGATCTTTCTTATTTAATCTGCATTTAAAGTATTTAATTTATATTTTAATAACCTCACAATTTTAATAATTTATGTTTAGAAATATTTCTTCTTCCTGCTTAATTGATAAAGCATTTTCATCAGTTTATTCTGTCTATACTTTTTATCCTTTTTTTCTCTTTATTATACCTAATTTTCACTCCTACCTTTAATTCCTTCCTATCTCCTTGAATATCACTATCTTATCCACATGCTCGCCCGTAGGGTCTACGCCCGAGGGGATTCTTTGGACAAATATTACTGCAACTTTTTTAAGAAAGAACCTAAAGTTTTATCATTACTATATTTTTGATGTCAAATTAGTATAAGTCATTAATTAGGCAACAATTGGAACATTAACTGCTGTTGGGTTTTCTTCTATAATTTTTTTAAGTAAATCTAAATATTCTTTCTGAATATTATTATATTTTTCTTTTATTTCTGGGTCTGCTTTTTCTTTTAATTGTTTTGAGATATTATATTTTTTTACCTGTAACTCTCCAAACTTTAAACCCACCTTTAAAAATTCTACTCTTTCAAAAACTTTTTTATTTTCTATGTTTTTAGAAATATTTTCTGCTTTTTCTAAATATGAATTTAACTTTTGAAAAATATCATCACTATATACTTCTAAGATATTTATTTTCTTTTCAGCCGCTTCATTACAGACATTTTCAATAAGAGAGAAATACTTTTTAATATATTCAGATGCTCCCTCAAACCCTTTCTCACAATAATCATCTATTAGGGAATCTATATTTATTTTATCAGGATTCCAGTGTGATTTGGCTAAAACATAATATGTCAACCCCATCAATGCCCAGTGCTGTTCACAAGAATCAAAATCGGTTCCTATCATTCCAGAATCATATAAATACTTCATATCTTCAAATATCTTATGAGAAAAGTTCTGTGGAACAATATTATCTCTATTTGCAAGAAGAGAATTAGGTCTATAAAACATTTTGTTTCCATATTTTGACCATTCATCCCAATCTTTTAATATTTGTTTCCTTGCCTCGTCATCAGTATAAGACCCATTAACAAAACATATTATTAAATTAGGATGTGGTTTTACATTTATTGGTGGTGCATAATAAGCACTATAAGCATCATATCCCAAATGTTTATCAGGAAATACTTTTGATACTCCTTCTGCAATTTGATTGGAAAACCATAAAACTCTATCTGTAAGAGATACATATTGAAAAGGTATTTTGTTTCCTGTTGTATAATCATAAAGAGTTATTGGTCGTCCTTCTGGTGGGTCTAATTTCCTACAATTCTCACACATACAAAAAGTCGTTCTTCCTCCATCATTTAAGCCAATTGCTACACCATCTTGTGTTGGTTTTTTTCCTAATTCCTGTATTTTGTTTTTAATAATTTCATTTATTAGTTCTCTATTTGAAAGACATAAACGACAGCGGTCAGGTGATAATGATTGGTCTCTAATTCCATTTGGTTGAAGTGCAAACCAATCAGGATGGTCTTTTCCATACTTTTCCCAATAATCACCATAAGAATGTGCTCTATATACTTGTTTATGACCACCCATTCTATGCCAAGCCAACCATCCATCATCTGTTTCCTCTGATTGAGTTGTCTTAGTTAAGATGTTTTTATATTTCTCACCGTCAAAGTTTAATTTCTTCAAACCATCAAGTATTCTGGAACTTTTGGGAGAGGTAACCCTTATATTTCTTGTCCATAAACGTGGAGATTCTTTTATATCTAATTTTGAAATATACAATGTATTCTTCTTTGGAATAACCTTTCCTAATTCACCAGGCCATAAATATCTACATCCTAATTCTTCTAAAAATGTATAAGTTGCATGTCTTAACCCTTGCTCGTCATTACCACTTATAACAACTACATTACCTGCCGTCTTTATTATCATCCCTTCTGGACCTAATCCCTCAAAAGAAATACCTAACTTATCAAGAAAATCATAACTACCTATTAAAATAAAATTAAAGTTTTTCAACTCCCCATTTACTTCTATCCCTGAAAGAGAATATCTTGGATTCTTTAAATCAGAAATCTTTAACATAGAAATTTCAGTATCAGTTATTTTTTCAATATGTTCTTTTATTATTTTTGCTGAACGACTTTCTTTTGCACTAGGATTTCCTGACAGCAAAATTCCTGCTTTTGCCTGTCCATTTTCTACTAAAATTAGTTGATTATCCCCATACATTGACTTACAAAAAATACTTAAAAATAAACCACAGACAGAAAAAAATAATAGTTTTTTATTACAACTTTTCTTCATTTTTTGCCTCCTAATGGTATTGGTTCCCATTTTTCTTTTTTTATTTCACCACGAGCAGGGTTTCCTTGTAATATTGCCTGAAAGAGTGTATTACGATATTCCTCTACTTCAGGGTCTAATTGTTTTTTCTGGTATAATCTGAAAAGTGGTGTCCCAAACCAATACACTTTCCCTTTTCCTATTATATTCTCTGTTATAAAAGGTGATAAAACTTCCCCATTTTCATCAACCTGCACTGCAAGAACTTCTGCACTTGATACATTACTTATTGGTGTTGTATCTGCTATCCAATCATATTCTTCCTTTTTAAGATGAGCAGTTATTGGTGATTTTTTATTCACTATTTTTACTTTATAAGGACTTTTTCCTCTCGGATATCTTGGATAATAACCAAATCCTAAAAGATGAGATATTGCCCCTAAATTCCTACCTTCTGCTAATCCATCAAAAGCACAGCAAGTAATAATTATAACTCCTCCTGATTTTAAATATTCTTCTACTTTCTTCAGAACTTCTGGGTCTGTCCACATATTCCCTTTATTTTCTTTGACAGTTGGTAATTGCCCAATTCTCTCTGCCATATATATAACTGAAAAATTATAATATTCACTTGGTTGTAACCAGTCATCAAAAACTTTATATTCAATACTCTCTGGTTTAAAAATTCTGTATTCAACAGCAGTTATTGGACCTCCATACCCTAAAATTGCAACTGGTTTTTTCACCTCATCCGCTAAAGCAACTAAAAATATACTTAAAAATATAAACAAAATTATAACTTTTTTCATTTCCACCTCCTAAAAATCCATTGTGGTTAATTATACTTTATAAAATCTTCTTTAAAAAATAACTAAATTGCTTAATACCTAATAATACTCCCCTATCATCTCCTCCTAAAATAATAATTATTCTCTTGCCATCGGCAAACGGATTGTTTGTTTCTATCACTGCATAATCACCTTGTTTTGGATATGAATTTGTATAACGCTCTTTTAAATAGTCCTCTTTATTGATTATTTGTTGAATTATTGGGTCAGCAAGAGTTCCTGCAACAATAACTGATGTCTCTTTAACAACTTTTTCCAATGGTTCTGCTTTTATTTCATTTAATGTGCCTTGTGAAAGTTTATCTATCAGTGGGAACATATCTGCTGATGATATCCCTTTGCCAATAGATGGAAAATACACCAATTCTCCTTTATCAACTAATTTTACTTCTCCCCATCTTATATCATATTTTAGTTTTTTACCTGTCTTTTCTAATATATCTTCCAACAAATCCAATAATACCTTACGCGCCTCTATACCCTGTTCAGGTGTGAAATCTTTTATATCAGTCCTTTCCAAACCACCTTTAATTGGTTGTCTAACCATGTGAATAATGGCATCTTCATCTTCACTTACAATTTTAGATAATTGTTCCTGCCATTTAATAAGTTGTGTAGTTTCAACTAATTTTATCTCCTCAACTGCTTTTATAAGATGTTGTGCATAACGATATAGATTAGCATTATCTATACCATCACGAAGTCCTTCCCAAGCAGGTGAAGAAAGTGGTCCTACTGGTGTTGGGAAAATTATTAAAGCACCAAGTCGTTCTCCACCACCTCGTAAATATTCATGATTATGAAATCCAGCAAGATTATGTTGACCTATATACCAGCCCTTAGAGATAAAATATTGATAGTCCAACGATGAAGTTCCACTACCAATATATTCCCAGATTTCATCAGTCGGTCTTAAAATTCCTTCTTTTACCCACTTTTCAACAACATCCGGCTCTGAAAAACTGCCACACTGATACATACGAAAATAAGGTGATAGAACTTTTAATTCTTCTGGCTGCCCAAGAAGTGCATCCACAGTAGTAAATGGCTGCCACCCTATTTCCTGTAAAACTTTACCAACTTCTGCCATTTTGGGATATATATCTGTTGGTTGCTCATCAAGATTTTTTATGAAAATACTATTCTTAGGATAACCTCTTTCTTTCACATACCAATACAATTCTTTTAAAGCCCACTTTGTAAATCCTTGTGGAACTTCAGTAGAATAATACTCTGTCTTAAAACGAATTAGCCCTTGTTTAATTCCTTCATATATCCAACCATTATAATAACTAAAATCTAAAAATTTATTCTCTAATTCTTTCTCATCTACATTTTTATAAAGTTTTTCATAATTTAAAAATAGTTGACCACTATCTCTTGCTCTTGCATTATTTAAAATCCATCTTCTATCTGCTTGAAGAAAATCTGCATTATGCTGTCCTAAATCACAAAGATAACTTTTCAGTCCACGCAAATTCTCTTCTGGATGACCAAAACTTCCAATATACCCTTCTACCTCTAAACTTACTAATTGGTCTGGCATACTAATTTGTCTAATTTTTATATTTACAGGAATTTTGAGAGTTGAACATTTATCAGGGCTAATTATGATATCAAAAATATAGTCTCCTGGCTCTAACTTATCTGTTGAGAAAGTTAACCATAAATATTGTTTTTTATTTCCTTCAAACCTTTTATTTGAAACTAATTTGTGTAAGATAAATGGATCCTCATATCCCCATATACTTGCATCAAATTCTTCTACTTCTTCAATCCTCATTTTTGGATATATTTCAACTGGAAAACCTGTCTTGATATCTCTTAAATTCGTTGCTCCCCAAGAAACCATTCCTATATCTTCTTTCAATGGGTAGTAAACTATCCTAAATGACTCAAACTCACCTTTTACTAAATCTAAATTATATCCTTTTAATAACTTTCCTGCTTCTTCCCCTATTTCACTATATACCATATAACCACGTTTTTTATCTTCTTCACTTGGTTGAGATATTTCTTTTTCTTCTTCTTTTTTCCAACCAGAAATGTCCTGGTATTCTGATATTGATAAATATTGTATTTTACGCTCATAAGGACCATCAACAAAATGACCTGCTCTTAATGAGAGTATATCTTCAAACTGCCATTTTGTTTTACCAGTTGTAATTACTTCCCCCTTTAATACATAAAAACCTTTTTCAGGACATCCAGTTGTTATATATTTGGTTTGCGGTTTATCTACTACAACATTTTTAAATGATATTTCTGGGATATTTTTTACTATATTCCCATTAAAATCTTCAAGATGTAAAATTATTTTTACATTTGAAAGAGATTTCCATATAGATGATATTTTTATTTCTAACATAAGTTCTTTTTCTGTTTGACTAATATCTCTTATATCAAGAAGATAATCGGGTTTTGCATCTATGAGTGTCTCAAAACCATGTGTTAGAATTATCAATAATTTGTATGTCACTTTCTTGCCTGCTGGAACTGATTTGTAAAACCACTCATAAGTAGGACGAGGAATTCCCCCTTTCCACATGTACCATCCTGTATATCCATCATCTAAATGAACAAAAGTCAGTCCTGTAAGTTTTTTCTTATTTAAAAAAGCATGCCAAGGTGCTCCTACTTGTTTCTTTATCTTTTGAGAAAATTCTGGCATTTGTCCCGGGCTTTTTGTTGGACTAAATCTGCGAACTCCTTTTATTGTCGGTACACAGTATATATCTTCATCTGAAACTACTTCTCCTCCCGGTAAAATCCCATTCCTTACAGCAGTATCGTTATAAGTCATCTTTTTCTGACTCTCATTTATATATGTATAACTTACCCCTATTATTGGCACTTTATCATAAAACGTTAATTCTTTTATTACACTCTGTTGCTTTTCTTCATCTTTATAACTTAAACTTATTTTTATCTCATTTTTATTTGAACTTAATATTTTAAAAACATATGGTTTATTTTCACGACCTCCTTTATCATCAAGAAGTCCTCCCCATAATGAGCAGTTATTAGAAATTACTGAATGTAAAAGTTCTGTATTTGTTTCTTTATCTATCAAAGAAAGAATCCTGCCACCTGCATCTGGAACTATTGTAACTTTATAGTATGGTGTTTCTATTACTTTGCTTTTTTGTCCAGTTGGTTGAAATATATCTTCCTTTAAAATTATTCCTCCTTTTGCAGTAAACAAGAAACTTATAAAACTTAATACTAAAAATAATTTAAAATTCCTTTTCCTCATTTTTTTTCTCCTTTTATTGGTCAATCCAACCAGGGACGCCAAAATGCATTCCAATAGGACTTATATCTATCTGCCCATTTAGGTATATCTTCTACCCTTTTTGGTGCTACATGTCCATCTAAAAAAAGTATATTTGCATAACCCATATGATGAAAACCCATCTCATCAGGATAAGCATCAGGAGTTATTCTATATGTGCCAGAACTATTTTTTGTAACATCGGAAATTAAAAATCCTGTTGTAGAATGTTTCATCCTATCCAATTTCCAAAAGAAACCTGGTAAATATGAATTCATTGCATAAGTCATCCAACCCGTTCCACCTCCAGTCCATTTTGTATGAGAAGGACAAATCCATACCCTTTTTATATCATATCTCTTCAATGGTATATATGGATCAATATATTTATCCCAAGAAGAATATGGACTTCCAAAAGGCCTGTATGCAGGACACCACCCATCATAATCCTGGGCATACATAAAAAACCCTAATCCTATTTGTTTTAAGTTATTCATACAGCTTGCTTGTCTTGCCTTTTCTCTTGCATTACTTAATGCAGGTAATAACATAGCGGCAAGAATAGCTATTATCGCTATTACCACAAGCAACTCTATTAGAGTAAACCCAGTTGACTTCAAAAATCCACCATTACCCTCGTTGTGCTTGCTGAAAGACGATAAGCACCAACTCTGCTTTGCTAATCCTTCCCTCTTTTGTCGGTTTAATAAAGAGGGGAATTTTTTTATTTCTCTTACCATCTTACACCTCCTTCCGCCACATAGTTCGTCATACAATATGGCAAATCTAACCTTCTTTTGGCAGATATGGCGGGCACTGACAATGTGTTTTCACCCTTTACTTTCTATCTACTCCCCATTTAGGTCTATCCTAAAAGTAAAAAGAGTAGAATAATTTTTTGTAACTTTTTCAAGTTGATTTTCGAACTATAAGTTCAGGTTGCACTATAATTGTCAATGGTTCAATATTTTTATTTATTGTTTTTTGCATTATAAGTTCAACTGCCTTTTCCCCCTGCTTTCGTAATTGAGTATCAACAGTAGTGAGTGGAGGATTTGAGAATTCTGATTCCCCGCGATTATCAAATCCAATTACAGCAAGGTCATCAGGAATATGTACGCCCTTTTTATTACAATACTCAATTATATGTATTGCATATACATCATTTATACAGGTAATTGCTGTTGGTGGATTTGGTTGGGCAAGAAGTTCCTCTATAATCTTCCAGGAAGTGTTTTTTTCTGTATCTGAACTGACTTTTATCAAATTTATATCAAGTGGTAAATCATATTTTCTCAATGTATCAATAAAACCCTTGAACCTGAGATACATAGAAGGATGATTTATATTCCCTGTCAGGTAAGCAATTCTTTTATGCCCTTGTTTGATAAGATATTCTACAGCAAGTCGTATTCCTTTTTCATAATCTGTTTTAGTTTGAGAAAATCCCTCTATTTTTTCAGGAACATATAAAAGAATAGGTTTTATCTCAAATTTCAAATATTCATATATATCAGGATGTTCTGCAAACCAATTCTTTAAAGTATAAAAAAGTTCACCATTTATTATTATTTCCTCATTGATAAAGTTTTTTAGATGTGAAAAGAAAAATTTGTCATCTATTGTTTTTATTCTGATATTAAAACATTTTTCTTTATCTCGCAGACCTTCTAATAGACGACCAATAACAAAAACTTCTGATTCCGATGGAGAAATGTTTTCAACAACAGCATCCCTAACTATAAACAATATGTTTTTTTTAGTGTGATTACGGTTAACTATGGTACCACGGCGACGCATTGGAAGGATCCATCCTTCGCTCTTTAATTCTTGAAAAACTCTTTTAGCAGTAGTTGTACTAACATTAAATAACTGACAAAGTTCATCAATGGTATAGAAAGTATCACCAACAGAAAATTCTCCATTTTCTAAACGCTTTTTAATACTCTCAAGAACTTCTTGCCATGAATATTTAAAGTGTACTTTATTTCCCATTCAGAATTATTGTACACCTAAAAAAAATTTTGTCAAGAGGCAAATTGAGACAAAAAAAATCTACTAGAAAAATAGGATTTAAATAGCATCTCCGGATAAAATAAGAAAAAACTGGAGGTGCAAATGAAAAAGGAATTAGAAATGGGGATAAGATGTCAATAAGCAGCTTAAATGCACCACTAATCGTCAGTTAATACTGCACCACTTTTTTAATAATACCCCTGTGTAAATTTTGACATCAACTCCTCCTAAAAATCTTATTTTTTTAAAAAAACAGCACTAGAGAGTTATAGAGAGAAAAGATATAAATATAGCAGGCATAGAGTGTTAGCGAATATAAGTAAATTATCATTACCAATAATAGAGAAAATTGAGATATTATTAAAACATGCGGATGCACATATAATATTGGAAAGTGATTTAAAGAGATTTTTTAAGAAGAGTTATATGTATGGAGTAATAGTTTTTTTGTATATATATGAAGGAGTTAGGGATAATAGGTAGTATGAAAATAATACCGAAGAAAAGCAGGTTTCTGATTATAGGGGTAATAATGAACAGGGTAATAGATGCGAGGAGTAAATTAGGTTGTGTAAGTTGGATAAAGAAGACGGTATTTCCGTTGATATTTGGGATAGACAAAGAGAATTTAGAGGTCAACCAGATATACAAAGCGATGGATACATTTTATAATAGGATGAATGAAGTAATGGAAGAATTTTTTAAGAAGAACAAAGAGAATACGTTATTACTTTTATATGATATAACGAGTGTATTTTTTGAAGGAGCAGGGCCGGAAGAATTAGCGAGGTATGGATATAGCAGAGATAAAAGAGGGGATAGACCACATATATTACTTTGTTTGTGTTTGAATGAAAAGAAGTTACCAATATATTTTGATATATTGGAAGAGAATATTCAAGACAAAAAAACGGTAATACCTCTGATAAAAGAACTACAAGAGAAATATATTTTAAGCAATTCAATATTTATAGGAGATAGAGGAATGATAAGTGTAGAGAATATTGACTTTTTAGAGAAAGAAGGAATTGACTATATAGTAGCGTTAACTCACAGACAGGCAAGGCAGTTGTTATTCAAAGAGAATATCCATCCGGAATTATTTGATAAAGAGATACCGATAACAGTATATACAGAAGGGAAGAAAAAATATGTATTATGTGGCTCAAAATACAGGAGGATTATGATAAAATAGTTTTAGGTGAGATACTTGAAAAAGGGAAGAAAGCATTAGAGAGTGTGAGGAAGATGGTGGTAAGTGGTAGATTAAAAGAGAAGAACAAAGTAATAAGGAGAGCACAGAAGAAATTAACGGAAAGTGGATGTGAAAATTTTTATGATTTTAGATATGAAGGTGGGGAATTTCATATAATAGAGAAAACATCATTTATAGAAAAATCTAAAGCATTATGTGGATATTACATACTTGAGACGACAAAAACAGAAATAGAAGACAAGAAAGTGGAGAATTGTTATAAACAATTAAAACAGGTAGAAGAAAGTTTTAGACAATTAAAAAAATTAGTTCAAATAAAACCAGTTTTTCATTGGAAAGAAAGGATGGTAAAGACGCATGCATTTCTTTGTATATTAGCCCAGACAGTAGTGAATAAAATAAAAGAAAGATTAAAGGAAAGTGGTTGGTTAGATGAAAAAAGGAGAATAGTTTTACATCATTTTTAGATATTTTAGAAAGTGTAGAATTAGGTATATTTGAAATAGAGAAAGCAAAAAAATA
>Ga0208825_1000985_pt1 | contig 23859 bp, 26 predicted proteins | sample AD_UKC113_MetaG_FD_184450 | JGI IMG/M metagenome (GOLD analysis project Ga0208825, IMG submission 184450) | Active sludge microbial communities of municipal wastewater-treating anaerobic digesters from Hong Kong - AD_UKC113_MetaG (SPAdes)... | ecosystem: Engineered > Bioreactor > Anaerobic >...
CCACTTCGTGTGACAATAATCCGAATTATTGTATTTATTATTATAATTTATTAACAATCACAAACATATTTATTTAACCCTTAACCCTTATTTTATGAGCTATTCACAGATTTACACACTCTTTAATGAGTATTTAGATAGCATATACCACGCTGGTTATGCCGAGCAATTAGCTATCGAAGATTACATAAGCTATATTTTCCAATTTGAACAATTTAAAGAAATGTTTATATGAATTACGTAAAAGAAATTGAAGTACACTTTAAACCTCGTTTAGATATTACTACACTTGAGAGTATTATATCACTTAATGATTGCCTTACTTTTCTTAGAAAAATTTGGGCTGATGATATTGAATATAGGGAACGTTTCTACGTAGTTTATTTAAACAGAAAAAATAAAATTTTAGGCTATTTCCTTTTAAGCGCAGGCGGTAGCTGTTCAACTGTTGTAGATATTAAAATGGTTTTCCAACCTGCTATATCTTTACACGCATCCTCTATAATTATTGCACATAACCACCCAAGCGGCACACTTGAACCAAGCCCACAGGATTGTAATTTGACAAAAAAAATAGCAGATATTGGATTAATATTAGATATTAGAATATTAGACCATATCATTTTGACTGTTGATAATTATTATAGTTTCTCAGATAATAAACCTCATTTATTATAAGTTTCAAAAAAAAAAAAATTGCTGCCTTTGGGCAGCAATTTAATTTTAACTATTGCATTTGTTAAAATTATCTACGATTATTATCGTAGTTTTTTTTGTCCTTTCGTTTTATTTTTTATCGGGCATATTTGCAACATGGTTATCAATCCTATGCAACCAGTTATTACTATTAAAGAGGTGATGGAATTGCTTTATAATAAGTATAATAAAACGCCTTTTTCTTTGACTTTTGTTTCTTTAGATTTTAATAGAAACAAAGGTGGTGATATAATAAGACTTGAGAATTGTTTAGTCCCTCGTGCTTCATTTATAACCCAAAGAACCAATAGCGAAATACTTACCAGCAAACATAAGCCGAATCATCTTATTAATAATACGATAAATGTTGCTATTGGTGCAACCGATAGATTAGTGAAAATACATATTGATTTAATTACAGAATTTAATAATAAAAGAGTTATATGGTAGAAAGTGCCGCTTATTTTACACAAGGTGAAAATTTATATACATTTTACGGTATTTCGCAAAATACTTTAAGTAAAATGACCCCTGTAAATTCTATAACATTTAGTGATCAATCTACAGAATCAAAGGTTGATGATGTTACCATAAATGAGTTTATTAGCAGTTTGGGCGTTGCTCCATGGGGTGCCGATAACTTATATCCACAACAGGCGGTAAAAGATATGCGTAGTAATGCTTTGGCTATGCGTGCTTTAAAGTGCAGAATTGATATACATTATGGCGGTGGCCATTTACTATATAAAGATGAAGTAACCGAAAATAATGCCATTAGAATAACACCGGTTGTTAATAATATAAATTTTAATAATTTCAAGAAACAAAATAATCTTGTCAATTTTCAAGCTGGTATTATTTCTGATTGGGAGTGGTTTCGCATGGCATTTTATGAAATTATTTTATCTAATGATGGCAAAAAAATAAATAAAATATACCACCAACCCGCTATGTTTTGCAGGTTTGGATTAATGGATAAGCAGAAAAATATCAATACTTGCTATATCAGTAGCCGTTGGGGATATTTTAATTCTGAAAATGATGTAGTAGCTTTACCGGTGTTAGATTTTGAAAACCCTTTGGATGATTTACATAGATATATTAGTGGTGGTGGAAAAAAACGTAATTTTATCATCTGCGAAAAAATAAATGAATTAGACCATGTTTATTATTCGTTCCCTTATTGGGACCCCATACGCAATACTTGGCTGGCAGTAGCACAACAAATTCCTATTTTAAAAGAAGCTATGATAAAGCACCAAATGGTGTTGAAGTTTCATATTAAAATTCCTTACTCTTATTGGCAAAACAAATATAATGACTGGAATAATCCTCTTGTTTACACTAAAGAATTGCAAGCCGAAACGATTAAAAAAACAATAGATGAGTTTAACGAATTTCTTACTGATTCTCAAAATTATGGCAAATCAATTATAACGCATTATGGGGTTGACCCAGTTTCTTTAAAGAATTTTGAAGAATGGAAAATAGAACCGATTGACAATACTAAATTCAAAGACGGTGCGCATATTTCAGACAGTCAAGCCGCTAACAGTGAGATTGTAACAGCATTAGGGGTTGACCCTGCTTTATTAGGAGGTCATTTACCCGGTGGAAGTGAAGCAGGAAGTGGTAGCAACAAACGTGAGGCATTTACCATACACCAAGCACAATGCGGCTTAGATAGAGAAATCACTACTCGTTGGTTTAATTTAGTGCGTGATTACAACGGCTGGGATGAAGATTTAAAGATAGGATTTAAAGATATAGATGCCAGCCAAACCTTAAATGAAAATCCAAATGGTAAACAAACAGTAACTAAAGTATAAAGTATGATTCTTGCATCAACAACAGCCGAAATAAAAAAATGGGTTTCTGTGTCAAATAATTTTGAACCCGAAAACCTTATACCATCTGCCAATGAAGTAAAGAAATATATCATTGACATTATAGGTGATGTCATGTTTAATGAACTTATTTTCAACTATCCAAATGCACTAACACCAGAGCAAACTGAAATATTTCCTATCATTCAAAAATCATTTGTTAATCTTGCAATGTGGCATTATGCCGACAATGGTGGACAGCTCGAAATTTCACAAGCAGGGTTCCATATTAACACTTCAAAAGACCGAAAAACCGCTTTTGAATGGCAGATAAACCAAGTAAAACGAGGGTTTAAATTAAATGGGTTTAATGCCTTGCAAGAATTATTATTATTTCTTTGGAAATCAAACCCCACGAGTTACTTACTTTGGCGTGGAAGTGCCAATAAAGACGAGCATTTACAGTTTTTTTGCAATGATGCTATTGCTTTTTCAAGAGGATATAATATTCAAAAAAATTATTTACTTTTTTGCGAATTAAAAGATACCATTACTTTTGTTGAGCAGCAATATATTATTCCGGTTATTCAAGAAGTTGTTGCCATTGACTTAAAATCTAAAATTAAAACATTATCTCTTAACGGAATTGAAAGTTTATTAATAGATAAGATAAACTTAGCATTAGCATCAATGGTTATTTACCACGCAATTCCTAAGCTTGCAAATATATTTTCGGAGCATGGTGTTTTTGAAAAATTTAGTTCAATGAATATTACCGCTGATGCTTCTAATCCGGCACGTGATACTACATTGAGCCTTAGACTTAGAGAAGCGAACAATACCGGCGAAAAATATTTAGTACAATTAGGTAGGTTTATGTTAAACAATGCTGATGAATTTCCTTTATACGAGCCTCCTACTGAAAACAATACTTCGATAAATGACATTAAAAAAAGCATATATATTGCTGGGCTATGAACAAAATAGGCATTAGAAATATAGAGGTAGAAATACCCAGTAAATGGTCAGAAATTGACAAACGAAATTTGCTGTACTTGGCAACTAAATTTCCGTTTCAAAAAACTTACGGATTTGCTTTATATTTTTTCTTTCACGTACTTAATTTACCAAAAAAACCTTTACTTGCTTTTGCAATAGCACGCAATTTTATTTTATCAAAGAAATTAAATTTAGCATGGAAAAACGATCAAGCTATGGAATATGGCGAAGAAAACATTTTTGAAACTCAAATTTTAATTGCGCTACACCAGCTTGATAATTTTGAATGGCTACATACGGATATGCAATTTGAAAAATGCTTGATTGATAAATTTTCCGTGAATTTGAAAAAATTTTACGGCCCAAGAGAATACTTATCTAATGTTACTTCTGATGAGTTTCGTCATGCTGAATTTTTCTTTATTAACTACTATAAAACTTCTGATATTTATTTCTTAGATAGACTTATTGCCACGCTTTGGCGAAGAAAAAATTCTGCTAACTCAATGGAAGATATTAGAGTACCATTTAGTGAATTTGATATTGAACAAAATGTGAAAAAAATAAAAAAATTGCCTGATAAATTAAAATTTGCATGTTTATTATGCTATACAGGTATGCGCAATTTTCTTGTAAATACTGATGCAGCAAAAGCCGCCTTTGACGGCGCAGAAAGTGGAAGCGGTAATGTACTTAATAATTGGGGGATTACGTTACTTAGAATTGCCGAAAATTCCACTTTCGGCAGCATGCAGGAAATCAAAAAAACATTCATATCAGAAATTATTTTATATATTTCTGATATGAAATTAAGAAATGAACGCTTAACTCAAAAAAATTAAATGTACCTACAATCATACATACAAATGTGGCAAGACATGTGCAACCAGCACCTGCCGAGTTTTCAATTTTACCGACTTAACCAAAACGAATTAGACGATGCACTTCGGAATAGAGTTCAGTATCCAATTCTCCAACTTGAGGAATACGATGGTGAGTTTAAAAAAAGCATGGGTGGTGCTAAATTTATCGACAAACAAGACTGTGCAATTCTTGTTTTAGATAAAATAAAAGTAGAAGATTACAATAGTGAACATGCGCAATTAAATGATTTAAAAGCTTGGGCAGCGCAATTTTTTGCTAAAATTTTGCACGATAATTTATTGCAAATTTACTGCCCTAATGATATTATTAGCCTCGATGAAAATTCTATTAAATATTACTTGACAGATACGTTAATAGAACATGTAAGAGGATGGAGAATTGAGTTTACTTTATTATGTCAAGCAAAAGAAATGAATTACGATAACACACAATGGCAACCTTAATTTATGGCACTTACAATATTTGATGGAATTAGCGCAATTACCGCCACGCTTGTGCGCAATCCTATAGAAGCAAAACTACTTACCGATAGCTATGTGGTTACTCCTGCTGTTGAAAATAATTTTTATATCACTATTAAAATTTCCACTGCCGGAACTCCAGTTGCAGACGATCATTTTAATTTAATTGTGGGTGGCATAACGAGGCAACTCGCTTTTAAAACTACGCCCAATAATACTGGATATGAACTTCCTTTGCAAGGTAGCGATTCCATTACTGCCTATGCCCAAATATTGCAAGATAGCTTTAGAGGGTGTCCTGTTTTTTTAAATAATTGGGAAATTACTGCCGAAGTTATAATGGGTGATATTTACATTATTTTTACTTCCGCAGTTGATATAACCGCAAAAGCTGTAATTGCATCTAATCCGAGCCGATATATCCTAAATAATATACCCGGCGCCGCACCGCTATATTTAGAAAATTACCTTGCTAATGTTGCACTGTTCTGCGAAAAAATAAACCTATCTAACGATTATGAAAAAATAATTGATTTATATAGTTTCCCTTTTAAAATGGAAGACGATTATATAGTAACTTTTAGATTAGACAGATTACTATATGATTACATGGAAAAAACCTATTCTGAAAATTTAAAAACGGCACTTCCTTTTTCCTTTAATTACCCTAATGCAAACCACTTAGTTAAGCGTTTCTATTACCGTTATTACGAGTCTTATGGTAATCCATCTGTAAAGTATATGGTTAAAAATTCTTCTACTTATAATGGCTTATTAAGCGGATTGGGGCACTTATCATTTAAGCTAGACAATAGTTTTAGTACGTCACCTTTTCGTTTTCTTCACCATTATAATATTGATGAAAATACACAAATGATAAAACAATATGTAGATATTGACCAAACAGTTTGGGTATATTTTATGTTTAATCCAAGTGATAGCTATACTTGGGATATGATTACTAAAATATATAAGGTTGTATATTTTAATGATGGAACTACCTATACAGATGAATTTGCTAATCCTACTGATTTTATTGTGCCAATAAATACGTGTAAAACATTTTTCCTACCCGCAGGATATTATTACCGTGGCGTAGGGTTACATAATACTGCCGAAAAGAAAGCTTATATGTGGGATATTTGCATTGAATTTGATGAAGAAAAAGTGGTGAGCAAGCGTTTTATTTTAGATTGTTGCGATGCACAATATAAAACCTGTTTAATGTATCAAAATTCAAAGGGTGGTTACGACACTGTAATGCTTACGGCACCTAAAGAATTTTCATTCGATATTAATGACGGAAAAGAAGTAGAACGTATATTACCTGCATACTACGAAAAATTTGATAGTCAATACGAAGCAACTACACCTAAAGTACGCCAAACTATTAAAGCTAATTTAGGCTATAAAAAAACAACTGATTTTGATAGCATGAAAGAAATATTAATGAGTAAACATGTATTTATAATTCCTAAATATGATGATGAAATGTTTATTCCTATTAATATAAATAGAAAATCAGTTGTATTAGAGAGTGAAGATGATTTTGAAAAGAATTTTTCTTTTGAATTTTCTCCTGCTCATGATTTTAAAAACCTCGAAAACGATTTATGGTTAAAATAGAAGTAAATGGTAAGTTTCTAAAACTATACCCAAATCAGCTTATACGTTTAAAAATGCGAAACCCAATAATGTATGAAGATGTACTTCCAAAGTATTATTCACTACCATTTACTATTCCTTTAGGTGATGGCGTAAATAGCTTTATTTTAAAATATCCGCAAGAATGGAAAAACCAGTATAAGCTAATAAATAAAATAGATTGCTTAGTTTATTTATTTGGCGATACTAATCCTCGTAGAAGTACTTTAAATATTAATACTGTAAGTGAAGATGCCGCCGAATGTAATATTATAGTAGATAGAAATGCCGATGATTTGGGTGATACAAAATTACGAGATGTTGATATGGGTACGTTACTATTAGAGGATAAGAGCATCTGCCGTAAATCTATACGAATTGATACACGAAGCAGTTTTAGCACCACCGGTAATTTTGAACTTACAATATCGGGCCATTTATTTACGGTACCTAAATCACTTTGGGCAGCCGATGGCATTGCGGTAATTAATAGTTTCGCCAGCCAAATAAATGCGGCTAATATTGGCATTACCGCTTCTTTGCAACAAAATAATATTGACATGGGCGGGCCTGGGCATGGCCATGATTTAAACTATTATTTAGATTTAAAAGCTACTAAAGTTGGCACTGATGGTATTTTTACGTTAGATGGGTTAAACGATCAGATTACCACATTAGATTATTACTGGAACTTTGCTCTAAACGGTAGTATTATGGGCGCAACCAACGTTGCCGCCGAATATGATTGGATTAGCGATCATGTTACTTACTCCATGATTGAGTACAAAAAAATAATAGAAAACTATAATGCCGATACTTCACCGGTAACTTTTCCGCTTGTCGAAAATGTAAATTTTATTGATGATGCCATCAATTACAATGGCTTTCAAAATTCTGATTTATTTACCGTATCTGCCGATTGGAATAAAATTTCTTTTATTACGCCAATGCCACATTTAGTGTATGTTTTAAAAAAAATATTCAAATATTTAGGTTTCGATGCTTACGGCATGTTTTTATACGATAATTATATAAAGCGTTTTATTTTATACAGTAATGTTGCCGCCGATTGCCACGTGCAAGTATATGGCGTAGCCAACCCAAGCGACAGCTATAATAGCTATTTACACCATGGCAATTTAGTAAACATCCATAGCAGTGTAATTAAAATTGCCAACCACTGCCCAGATATGACGGTGAAAGAATTTTTAACCGAAATACGTAAACTTTTTAATTTAAAATTTAATTACGATTTTGTAAAAAAAACTGTAGAAATTGATTTTATTAGAACAAGTATCCCAAATATTGTACAAATATCTAAAGATTTTACACCTAATATTGTAAATAGATGGCAATTAAATAATAACGGTAGCGATGCTGACGATATTAAACTTTTTTCGTTTGATGAAGATAGCGAGGATGAAAAAAGCAAGCAATTAGGAGTATTAGATTACCAAAAGCCATTAATAATAAATCCAGACGGTAAAAAAGAAATAAAACCAAAAGTTAGTTCTATAAGTGAAGAAATAGCAGGAGGTTTTAGCACCGTTGCGGTAGTACAAATACCCGGCGTTTATAATAAGCAAGGTACAGCTTGTAAATTAAAACTATTGCAGTACTTCCATACGCCAACGGTACCAACGGGCAAAACTATTCCTAATTGGGCAAAAATACCCTATTATAGCACCTTTATTTTACTGCCTTATGCTTTTAATAAAGACCAATATTATATGTTCGACTATATCAGTAATTGGTCGTTAAGGTGGGACACCGCTAAAGGTTTATACTCGAAATGCTGGAAAAATAAAGTGGATATTTTAAGAAATGGCGTTCAACTAAAAATAGCTATGACGTTTAACGCAGCAGAACTTCAAAATATGGAAAATACTCCTTATCATAATTTAAACGGCAGCTTAGCTATTTGGCAGGATATAGATGTACAACTGGGTGATGATACTATCCCTCCTGCTGAATGTATATATCAGATTATTTAGCTATATTTATAAAAAAAATTATGAAAAAATTACTTTTTATTGTAATGCTTTTCCCTTTTCTAATTTTTTCACAAAAATTAGAAATAGTTAAACAAAATTCCTTTTTGCACCGGATGCCAAAACTAACGAACTTTACATTTTACACCGAGAGTACCCAGCCTGCCTAATATGGGTAAAACAAACTACTCCTATTCGTTTTGTTATTTTAGATTGGTTTGAAGAAGAAACCATCCCCAACGAAGAAATTTTAGAAATGGATTTTGTGCAAGAAGCAAAAGATTTCTTTTTTTACCATGTTAGAAACAATATAGATAAAAATTAATATGAATACATTAGAAATATTTAAGTATATAATTTACCAAGCTAACTGCCACCAACGTACTGGCGTTGACTATGCCACAATATCACTTTACCGCCGGTGGCTCGAAGGTGCTACAAAAGGGCGAAAACCCACCATTGAAAAGATGGAAGAAATTATAGTAAGATATGGCGCAACCGTCATACAAGATAAATTATGGAAACTTAATTAAAATAAACGCTATTTAAGTTTTTTACTGTTTTCCTTAAAAAGCCACCCAATATATGGGTGGCTTTTTTGTCCTTTAATTTTTGATTTTTATACTGCTATTTTGTAAAATGGAAGAAGATAACGTTAAACTACAGTTCATTCAAAATGCACTTACGCAGTATGGAGAAGATGTTATGGCAAATATGGTTAAGGAAATAAACAGATTAGATGCAAAAGATACAGAAGCTCTATTAAAATCTATTACTTATAAGGTTGTACCAGCTAATCAATTCGCTCAAGGAGAAGTTAAAATCATATTTAAAGAATATGGTAGAATGGTTGACATGGGAGTTGGGAGAGGACGTTCGCTAAAAAATACACAAACAAATCGCAGGAATAAATATGTTACTCGAAAAGCTAAAAAAATATATGCACCGGTTGCTTTTGGGTTAATAAATAAACTAATCGGTAGCTTGCAATATGGATTAACTAATGATATAATTAATAATATTAAATCTCAACTTAATAAATAATGAGTACTAAAACTGATATAGTAAATCTTGTCGTGCGGGTAAATGGCGACAATGCTAAAAAAGAATATACAGAGTTAAAAGCAAGAGCCGCCGAGCTATCTGTCGAATTAAAGGGTATGAAAAAGGGTACTGACGAGTACATTGCCAAAAGCAAAGAATTAAAAGAAGTACAAAGTCGCTATGAAGCCCTTAGAAAAGAAATGGATTTAAATAGCCTTTCCATCAAAGACCTAAAAAAAGAAATTTCTAAAATGAAAGCCGTAAAGGCGGAATTAGACCCCGCAAGTGAGGCATTTAAAACGCTAAGCGACAAAATTAAAACGGCCGAAGCTCGAATGAAAGACCTTAACGAAGGTGGTTCTTTTTTATCTCGCACGTTTGATTTTCTAAAAAAAGAAGCCATGGGCTTCGGCGTAGTAATGTTAGGTGCACTCGGTATTGATTATGTTATTGGAAAAATTGGTAATTTAATACAGCGCCAATCAGAATTGAGTGATAGTTTCGCCAAAATACGCCGCACTACCGGAATGACACAGGAGCAGGTAGAAGGTTTAAATAAATCACTTTCTAAAATTGATACCCGAACTGCAAAAAAAGAACTTAGAGAAATTGCAGTAGTTTTAGGGCAAGTAAATGAGGCCGCAAGCGTTGAAAATATTGCCGCTATTGATAAAATAGTAGTAGCATTAGGCGATGAATTTAAAGGAGGTGCCGAGGAAATCTCAACATCTCTCTCTGTACTCCGTAACAACTTCACTACTTTTAAAAGTAACGACTATGCCAAAGACATTGAACATATAGGTAATGCATTGGTAGTGCTGGGGAACGGAGGGCTTGCCACTGCGCCTGTTGTTACGGATATGGCTACTCGAATGAGTGGTGTTTTAGGCACATTCAAAGTTACGGCAGGGCAAACCTTAGGACTTGCCGCCGCAATGCAAGAAATGGGTATCACCGTTGAGCGTGGCTCGACTGCCGTAACTAAATTGGTGCAAAAAATGACACAGCACCCGGATGTGTTTGCAAAAGTTGCCGGTGCTAAAACAAAAGAAGAAGTAGCCAGTTTTATAAAATTACTTAATGAAGATGCCGTTGCGGCACTTTTAAAAGTAGCTAAAGGGAGTAAACTCGCTGCAAACTCAAATGTTGAGTTTGGCGAAATTTTAAAAGAATTAGAATCAAGTGGCGCAGGGGTGAGTGAGGTACTTTCTAAGCTTGCCGTAAACGGCGATTTAGTACGGGAAAAGATGGATTTAGCATCAGAATCTATTGCAAAAGGGGATACCATTCAAAAGAATTTTGCTATCAGTAATGAGAATTTAGCGGCTAAAGTTGAAAAATTAAAAAAACAATTTGCCGGACTTTGGGAAAGCGAAGCCGTAACTAACTTCTTAAAAAGTGCCGTAGATGGTGCGTTTAAATTTATTGGTGCTTTGAAATCACTGGGTGGTTTTATTGAAAGAAATTGGTATTTAATAAAAGCGATAATATTGGCGTATGGTGCTTACTATATAGCATCTGGCAGACTTATAGCAGTAAAAACTGTCGAGTTGGCTTTAAGCAAGGCAAAGATTGCTGCATTAGCAGCTGAAAATTTTGCAATAAACGCAATAGTACTTATTATTAGAATTTTTACCGGTGAAATATTTAAAAACATTGCCGCATCTGCAGCCTATAATTTAGTAGCAGGTGCCATGACGTTAAATATAAATAGGATGGTAGCAGCATGGCGATTGCTTACGGCTACAATGTCGGTAAACCCTATAATTGCTATTGTTACAGCATTAACCGCCGCTACTTATGCCATTACCGGTTACATAGAGAAAATGCAAGCTGCTAAGTTAGCACAAGAAGAATTATTAGATAAAGAGAAAACAGACGCTTATATTAAGTATAGGGCTGATACTTTTAAAGCCGAAAGTATTGCTATTATTAATGATATTAAAGAAGGGAATAAAATAAAATTACAATTAGATTTAGAGGCGTTGGATGCGGCTAACACTATTCGTTTGCAAGAGATAAAACAATTAAAAGCAAATGCTGATGAAAAACAAAAAATAGCAGGGCAAACAAAAATGTATGTGAAAGGATACGGTGTATATGGTTATATAGATAAAACGGATGAAATAATTGAAAAAGATAAAAAAATAGCGGAAAATGCTATGACCAATTTACAAGATGCACAAGCCAAACAAGAAGAATACGCCAAACTAAGGGCAAGCGTAGCTGATAAATTAATTGATTTAGATAACCAACAAATTGAACATGCAAAAGAATTAGCAGCCAAAGAAAAAGCAGAGCTGGAAAAAAGAAAACGTGATTTAGAAAAATACTTGGAAGATGTAAGAAGAGAATTTGAAAAAATTGCACAGTTAAAAGACCAAGTAGAACGTGCCAAAATAATGGCAATAGAAGAAGCAAACGCACGTGAAATTTTACTCTTAGAGCAATCTCATAAAGAAAAGGAAACTGCCATAAATAAAGAGATTGAGGACGAAAGAACAAGGATAACTAAACTTATTAATGAAGGGAAAAGACTCGGGCAGAGTACCGCTAAATTAAAGGATGAATTGGTAGAATTAGACCGTCAGAAAATGTTTTTAATTCTCGGAAACCAAGAAACTTTTAACCGAGAAATGGAAGCATTAAAACAAAAACAAAGAGATGATGCCGAGAAAAAGGAATACGAGGCGCAACTTAAAAACTTAAACGATTTTAATGCCGTACAAAAATTAGTTTACTCAAAATTATATGCGGATGGATTAATCAATAAATATGAATATGATACAAAATTACAGGAACTTGATATTTCCGGCAAACAAAAATTAATAGAAATAGCAAAAAAATACGGCATAGACGTTACTAAGGTAACACAAGACCTTTACGATGCAGAAATAAAAATAATGACAGATAGTATCGCTCGGAAAAAAGCATTACTTCAACGTGAAGCAGATTTTAGAGTAGAATTAGCGAGATATACAGCATCTAAAAATCCAAACAGCAAAGATGCGCAACAAGAATTGCTACAAGCACAACTGGCGCAGCTGCAAACACAAATGGAAATAGAACTTGAAATGCATATTGGACATCAAGATGAAATGCTACAAATCGTTAAAGAATATGATTTAAAAAAACAAAAAATATTAGATGAAGCACATGCAAATCAGATAGGACGTAATGTTGAAATTGCAAATCAATATATACAAATATTTAATGATGCGGCACAAAAAATATTTGATTTTAAAGGGCAAAAAATTGAGCAGGAATACAGAGCAACACAAGCTAAATTAAGCAAAGAACAAGCCGACAATGAGCAACAGTATAAGAATAGGTTACTATCGGACGTTGACTATAATAATCGCAAAAAAACCAACCAAGATAAATTGGATAAGGCTGAGAAAGAAGCCAAAAGAAAGAAAGCAGTTAATGATAAATTAGCGGCTATTTTTAATATTATTTTGCAAACTGCACAAGGTATAGCAACAGCCGTGGCGCAATCGCCGTTTACTGGTGGGTTACCTGGCTCCGCTATTGCTGCAACTATGGGTGCTCTCGAATTAGCATTTGTTACTGCACAGCCAGTTCCGCAATTCTATACAGGTGGTTATACAAAAGTAAAAGGCGCAGAAGATAGTAGAAACTATGACGCTAAATTATTACCCAATTTTGGAAGTGGTTATGTTAGTACACCTGCTATATTAGTAGGGGAAAGAGGTAAAGAATATGTAGTAAATAATTCCGCACTAAACAACCCTAAAATAAAATTTATGACAGATGCAATAGAAGGACTTTCGAGAGGGTATATTTCACAAGTAGATTTTGATAATATATTTTCAATACCGGCACTACAACAGCATTACAAAGGAAGTTATACTACTCCAGAGAATATTCAAATACCAAATATTAACAATATAAATGATACCAAACTTCAAACAAAATTGATTGAAGTATTTACAAAATTAAGTGGGCAAATAGATGCTGGAATTACAGCAAAAATTGGCGATAATGCGATTATAGATTTTAACAAAAGGAATAATTATTTACAGCAGATAATTGACGATGCAAATTAAGTATTTACTTTGCTTAAAATTTCGCTCATCATGCTTTTTAAATCATCAATAGAATTTCGTATATTATCAATTTCATTACTCTTAGAGCGTTCTGGAATATCGCCAAGTTTAGGAAAATTAATTCTTAAATTGTCTAACATTTGCGGGTTCATTGTTCGCATATACTCGTTTAATTGATCTAATGAGTGATGTCCAGTTTGGAGTTGAATTTCTTTAACATCAATGCCGTTCATATTAGCTTTAATAATTCCCGTATGTTTGCCGGCGTATAATTTAAAATCATTAGGAATATCAAATTTTTTTCTAAAATTTTGCCAATGTATTCTAAAATAATTTTTCCCAATTTGTTTTGTTGAAGGATAACCTAATCGTGAAAAAATATAACAATCTCTATCATAAGTATGCAAATTTAAATTTATCATCTCTTGATATAAATGCTCGGGTATAGCTACTATTCTTTGCTTATGTGTTTTAGCAATTTCAGAATTTATAGTAATGGTTTTATTTATAAAATTTATATTTTCAATTTTCTATTTTCTGAACCTCGTATAAAACCATAGTGTGTAAATAACATAAATAGCCACATCTGGCTATCATATAAGGGTAAATTTTGAACTATTATATTTTCAATTTCAGAAGTATAAGTTTTATAAGACTGGGTAATTTTCTTTAATGTTTTTAATTCTCTCCAAACATTATTTATTTTTAAAGTGCCTGCTAATTTCTTTGCAATATCCTCCCAAATAGAACCAAATACTATTTTATAATTATTATACGTATTATTTTTATACCCATTTATTTTTAAGTACATAAGAAAATCATACGCTATTTCTTTGGAAAATTTTGCTATTGATATATTATTATAGTTATTATTAATTAACCATTCTTCTAATATTCGTACTTTAGACTGATAACACTCATAAGTAGTTTTATCAACCAAAACCTTTTTATCATTTAAAGCTTTAGTCATTAAATGTATAACGCCGGCAAAATTATGTTCTATTGGAGTACTTTGTAGGCGTTTCGCACCTCTTAAATTAGGCAAAGGTTGCTTTTCTTTAAATAATTTCTTAATCTTCTCAATTTCCGCTAAGCGTTCGCTAACAGTATTATACTTATTAATTTCTCCGTAATATTTCTTCTTTTTTAAAACACCGGTTAAATAGTCTGGCACACGGTAAATGATAAACCATTTTTTGCCGGTAATAATAGTATTACCATAAGTTGCCGCAGAGGAAAAAATTTTTTTTTCTATTGTCATCTTCAATTTTTTTGAAGACCTGTGCAATAGCATTTAATCAATCAATTTAATTAGAGGTCTATTGTTGACACTCTAAAAGTCAAACCCTTAATATTTATTGAGGGTTTAACAAAAAAGTCGGGATGGCTGGAAACTACATTGTTTTGCATCCTATTGATTGTCAAATCCATTTAGGTCTATTGTTAGGTCATTTGTTTTGTAATTGTTTCAAATTAAATATCATTTCTTTTTGCAGTTTTATTATATCATCCTTATCTTTTATCATTTCTTCTAATAACTCAACCCTATTATCTAAATTATACTTAATTGGTGGTTCATTTAAAATAAACGTATTACCTATTTCATCATACATATTATCATTTATTGTCAAAAAATATAAAGGTGAAATTTTATAATATTTATAAATCCAGTAAAGTGTTTCCGAACTTACATATCTTACTTGCGACTTACTTCTAAAATTTGAAAATGCATTAAAATGTAAATGTAGTTTGGCTTCAATTTCAGCATTGGTAAGTCCTTCTTTAGTTTTTATGTACTCTATAAAATCTAAAAATCTGCCGTATATCTTTTCTTTTATATCCATAAATTTTTTTTTAAAAAAAATTTAACTAATAGTTTGTTTATTAAAACTATTTGTTATATTTGCCAGCAATTACCATTATTTACCATTAAATATATGCGGAAAAATAGAATAAGTCAACCTTACGATTTCATAGAATATTCTAAAATATATATAGAATACTCTGACAAAATAACTCTTGCACAGCTAAGTGGACTGAGTATCAAAAAGATATATCATATATTCAATGACGGGAAAGGAAAAAAACATGCTCTTATAATCGCAAGGGCAATATTAAAATTGTTAGAAATTAAAGGAATTTCTGACCCGATTATAAAAAAAGCAAAAAAAAATTTTACTTTTAAATCTAACAAATAGTTATAATGGCCTACATCTCAAACTCTACTATTGATAAAATATTTGCCGAAATTGATATTATTGATGTGGTTGGTCATTATGTTGATCTAAAAAAGAAAGGGAATACATTTGAAGCTTGTTGCCCATTCCATGATGAAAAAACTCCATCCTTTACGGTTAATCCATCAAAAGGACTTTACAAATGTTTTGGATGTGGTGAAGGTGGTAACACTTTTCAATTTGTGCAACGTTATGAAAAATTAACGAATGCAGAAACGTATTTAAAGTTAGCCGAAATTTTAAACATTAAAGTAGAGTATAGGGAGGACGATAAAGAGTTTAAAGAGAAAAGAGAAAAGGAAATTTCGGCACTCGAAATTTTAAAAGTTGCTGCCGATTATTACCATAAAAATTTAAATCATCATTCCGAAGCCGTTGCCGAGTTAACACAGCGCAATGTTACTACTCATGATATAAGTAAATGGCAGTTAGGGTATGCAGATGGTAGCAATTATATAGCTACATCAATGAAAGAATTGGGTAAATTAAATGATGCGTTATCCCTTAATATTATCAAGCAAAACGGAAATTCAACTTACGATTACTTCCGCAACAGAATTACCATTCCTATATATGATGTTAAGGGCAATACTATTGCTTTTGGGGCAAAAGGCTTGAATGGCGAGAAACCTAAATATATAAATTCAACCGAAAGTGACTTATACAGTAAGTCGGCTACCCTATTCGGATTATTCCAAAACAACGAAGCAATAAAAAAACAACGAAAGGTATATCTTACTGAGGGGTATTTTGATGTAATTAGCCTTTCAAGAATAGGCTTAAATAATAGCGTTGCTACCTGCGGTACTGCTTTAACGGACGAGCAAGTAAAGTTGTTAAAGAAATATACACAAAATGTTATATTGTTTTATGATGGTGATGATGCCGGTAAAAGGGCTTCTTGGAAAGCACTATCTATACTTTTAAAATACGGCATATATACTTCTATCGTAACTAAAGTAACTGAGGGATTTGATCCTGATGATATGGTGAGAAGTTTAGAAAAAAATACCCCTTTTACCGAAGAACGTAATTATGATTATTATGCGAACGAATTTAAAGAATGGGTAGAAGAAAATACAGAAGATGCATTAATTACCCTATCTACACAATTATATATTAATGCTGAAAATGCATACGAAAAAGGCGAAGCCATTGCTAAAATAGCAGAAACTGTAAGCTATATTGCCAATATAACTACTAAACAAGAATATATAAAAGAACTATCTACATTGTTAGATATTAATAAAACAACCTTTAAAAAAGAAATTGAGAAATTTGAAACCGAGCGCATTATTCAAATAAATAAAAAATACCCGGAAAAAGCATCAAATGAAGCCGGTCCACAAACCGAAGATGCGCAGGAAGATTATAGAAAATACGGATTTTGGGCAGATGATAGAGAAGCCTATTTTGGCTACCATTTTACTACCAAAGATGGTAGAGTTAAAGTAAGCAATTTCTTGTTAGAATCGCTTTATCTGATACACTCAAACAAAGATTCTAAACGGATTTACAAAATTAAAAACGATAACAATATAGAACGCATCATGGAGTTGCCAATAGATGCAATGACTGGCCTATCAAAATTTCAAGCAAATATTGAAAAACTTGGAAAATTTATTTTTGAAGGCACACAAGCACAAGTGAATAGATTAAAGCATAAATTATATGAGCAAGAGAAAACTTGTTATGAGATAAAAAATTTAGGATGGCATAAAAATAATTTCTGGGCTTTTGCAAATGGAATATTTTTTGATACTAATTTCTTAGAAATTGATAAACATGGAATAGTTAGCCATAACGACATAAACTATTTTATACCAGCAATGAGCCAAATATATTCTGGTGATGATGCGAGCTATAAGAATGATAAAAAATTTTTACACCTAAAAAAAGGAAAAAATAAATTTGAAGTATGGGCAAAATTATATACTAAAGTATATGACTTTGGCGAACATAATAATGGCACTATTTCCATTTTATTCACCTGCGCTGCTGTTTTTAGAGATGTTATTTTCCAAGAACTCGGAAACTCATTCCCTATATTATTCCTTTTTGGCCCTCCGGGTACTGGTAAAAATCAACTCGCTTACTCTATACTTAATTTATTCGGGCAACCTCAAGATCAAGTAAATTTAAATAGTAACACTAAAGCAGGTTTAACAAAACGTATGGCAGAATTTTCTAACGCCATAATTTTTTTAGACGAATACCACAACGCATTAGAAGACGGAACACATCAATTTTTAAAATCCGTTTCAGACGGACAGTCAAGAACTAAATCAGAAATGACCTCCGATGAAAAAACAACTTCTACCCCTATACGCAGCTCCGCAATAGTAGCCGGACAAGAAAAGCCTATATCCTCGGGTGGTGCTCTTTTTTCTCGATGTGTTTATCTGCAATTTCAAGAACGACCTTTTAATAAAGAAAAATATATCGAATTATTAGATATTCAAAAAAAAGGTATCACGAATATTTTATTAGAAATTATAAACAATAGAAATATTATTGAAAAAGAATTTAAAAATACTTTTGATTTAGCCAATAAAAAAATGCATGCTTTAATTGATGCTTTTAATATTTCGAGAAGAGAACGCAAACAAGGAGTATTAAAAGTAATGGATCGAATACACAACTCTTACAGTGCATTATTAGCCATTTATTACTGCTTGCAAAACAATTTAACCTTTCCTTTTGGCAAAGAAGAAGTTGAAATAATACTATTTGATGCCATGAAAAGACAATCTGATATGGTGAGTAAATCTAACGATGTATCTATTTTTTGGGAATATATACAATCACTTTTTTATTCAAATAGTACCAACAAGTTGGAAGAGGGTAAACACTTCAAAATAGCCGACAAGAGAATAGGCGATAATATACATCAAGTGCTGTACCTGCAATTCTCCAGCGTACACATGCTCTATCAAAAAGAATATCGGCAATCCACCGGAAAGCCAGCAATGGACAAAAGTAGTTTGCAAGATTATTTAAAAAATAGCAACGAATTTTTAGGAGTGGAATCCAGTACTCGATTTAGAGATGACTTTGGTAATAGCACTATTAACTCCTCTTATTTATTCGACTATGAGAAACTTTCTAAATATATAAACCTTATAAAAATTAAAGAAAGTACTAATGGCAATATTGCCAACAATATCGATGAAATTTTTTAATAACTAAATAAAATAACAATGACAAAAGGAACACTTTATTATGGATCAATTTCACTAAGTAAAATTTTAGAAGAAGCCAAAAAAGATATGGAAACAGATAAAATTTACTTAGGTAACTTAAAATTATCAGAAGCTAAAGAACAGCCACTATCTAATGCGGATACGCAAGATATTCCAAACGATATAGATTTTATTTTCTAAATAAATATAAAGGAAATGGGAGTTCAAATCATTCCAACACTTACACGACTTCGTAATTATAACAACTGTTTAATACAACAGTATTTCGGTCAAGTGGCAGAGTTAACCACTAATGGTGTAGATCTGATAGGTACCATATCAATGGTTGAACATGTAGATATTGGCCCAATAAATATGTGCGTTAAATTGTTGAGTATAATTCCTATTAGAGCCTGCGAGTTAGAAAATAAAGACCAAGCCATATATATAAATACCGAAAACGTTATAAAAATTCATGATTTATGTGGTTTTGATGCCAAAAACTTACCACTATTCCAATATTATACTGGATTAAAAGGAAATAAAACGGTAGGACTTTATATTTTTAAAAATTTAAATTATTAATTATGATTTATGTAGTAATCGCTTTAGCAACTCTTTTGGCAATCTTCGCATTTTGCGAAAACCAATACCATAGTAAAAACAATAAAAAAGAAAGACACCCTGATTTTGAACCTTTAAAATTAAATCTTAAAAACAAAAAAAAAGATAATCATGAAAAATAAAATGACCTTAACTCAAACCCATATTCATCCTTACGTATTTCCGGGTTTGAATATCATAAGTAAAAATAAAATAGGGTACAATGCCATTAAAATAAGCAATGCTAAACTATTGGAATGGATTACCGAAAATTACCCAAATACGTTGTTGCGCTCACGCAAACGGCATATCATTAAAGAGAGAGTAGCACTTATTTTTACTATAAATAAGTATATACATATATTTAATAATGCAAAATGCAATATTTCAAATAACGTATTCAAATTAAACCACAGTACATTTATAAAAATGGTTTCAAATTTTAATGATATGAAAAGTATGTACAATAAGCATGGTTTTTTTGAAGAAGAAATGTTATTACAAAAAAAAATAGAACTGAAAATAATTGAATTGTAACGATCCGTGTGTTTCTGAAGAACGGGCTACGGAAACCGAACGAAATAAATATAAACAAAAATAACAACTAAAACTGCAATAACAAAAGGTGCTTTCAACCCCGTTTTTTAGAAACACAGTGTTAGCCGTTCGTTTTTTAAGCAGAAAATCCACACCCTAAAGATGCAGATTTTCCAAGATAAGACCTCCGAAAGTGTGCAATTAAGCATCAGAAGTATATTAATACAAATATATGAAAACAATAACAGTTAATAACGTTCGCTTTGTAATTCAAGCGTTTGATAAACACAACTTTTTTAATTTAAGTCCGATTGATAACGGGGATATTCATTTTGATAAGAAACTTGGATGTCTTCAATTCGATTTACGACAGAAAAAAAATATCATTTTTCATACTGGGAAAGATAGTACTTATTCTGTGGATTTTGTCTCAAAAATAAACATTCAGGAAGTATCGTCAGAAGTTCACGCACTTTGTGAAAAATGACGGCTAACGGGTCTGGGCTTGTAGCAGTAGGGGATTAAGAATTACTACTGCTCAACTCTGCACCAAAGCCCAATAGAAGTAAATGGCTGAAAACTTGCGCTTCACCCCTATTGCTACAAACCCTTGTTAGCGGTTCGGGCTTAATATCACGAGGGTATTAATTTTAAAACAAACAAAATGAAATTAGCAAAAATCAGCACATTAGACACAGAAGAGTTGGCTTGTTATATTACAGGAATTGATTATGATGAAATAGATGCAGACGAAGAAGTAATAGACGAAAAACTACAAGAAGAGTTTGGTTGTGATTTACAACAATTCACAAATATAATCCAAAGACTGTTACCTATGATTGATGTCGGTTCAAGCCCATTAACTCAAAATCGTTACAAAGGATTTTCTGATCCTGAAAAAAAGATGTGGTTTGTCAAAATTGAGGTTGGCTCATAGCCTGACCGCTAACGTTGAAGTATTGCTGAGGGCGGGATATTTGGAATACGTCCGCCCGACGGCTTGATGAAGTTAAATAGTATTCCTGTTGCTGAAATGCGTTACGTCTGCCCCGCTTTTAGCAATACCATATTAGTGGCAGTTTTATTTAGTCATGGCAACAATTAACTACACAACATTACAACTTCCGAAAATCCTTTGGGATTACTCCGAACTGGTGCAATCAACACCGCACTTTGATGTAAGGCGGTATAAGCACAAAAAAGGTATCATCTTCCGTATTCCAAAAGCTGCGGAAGTAGGGCAAACGCACCATGCTTTTATGGAGCATGAAATAAACCTGTCAAACACTTTACGAACAGGCACACTAACAATGAAGGTTCAAATAACTTTTGTTCCCTGCCACATGGGAGTATTTAGCGGATTTGAAACTCTGAAAGGTAGCTATCATACCGATTGGGATGATGAAGATTACGGCTACGATTATTTTAAGCCTGATTACAACAATGAAGCAAATGTCAAAAACATTGTTCCATTGCCGCCAAATATGAAAACAAACCTTTACGAATACCTGAATGAAATTCTATTTAACCACGTTTCGGATGCTGATGTGATTAGCAAATATGCTGTTGACCTGGGCTGTCAAAAAGAAAAACTGAAAGAGTGTTTCATCCCTGCTCCGGTTCAAACTTCCGATACGCCAAGAGGTATCAAAGCCTTTTCTGAAACAATAGATTTTTTCAACGTCATAACGTCTGGCAATGGTAGCAACCTGTTACCCGAAAATTGCCGCTATCGTTCGAGGGCTTGGCGAAGAAGCCGATTTAACAGCACAAAAGATGAAAGTAGTACAAATGTTCAATACACCACAACAGCTTCATAGTAGCACGTCAGCGGCTTTTTTGCCAAACCCGTGTTATATGATGGCTGCGGTTAATTACCACAGAATTTAATATGGAAACGGAAACAACTTTTAATAATTTTTTTGAGCGTGGGCTAAATGTTTTATCTCTTTTTGACGGAATGTCGTGCGGTAGATTGGCTTTAGAACGTGCTGGAATAAAGATTGCAAAATACTATGCAAGTGAAATAAAGGAACACGGAATAAGAGTAACACAGCACAATTTTCCTGATACAATACAACTTGGAGATGTGCGAAATATTAAATCAGGCGATTTGCCTAAAATTGATTTGCTTATAGGTGGAAGCCCTTGCCAAGATTTTAGTAGAGGAAATGTTGTAAGAGATGGGTTGCAGGGCGAAAAATCGAGTTTGTTTTACGAATATTTGCGATTATTGGAAGAGTTAAAACCTACATATTGGCTATTGGAAAATGTGGTAATGGATGCCGAACAAGAAATGATTATTTCTGAATTAGTAGGAACTGAACCAGTGAGAATAAACAGCAGCTTACTTTCGGCACAATTAAGAGATAGGTTGTATTGGACTAACATAGGTCCGGCATCATACGATTTCTTTGGAAATAGAACCTGTGCCATACCATTACCCAAAGACAAAAAGATTAAGTTGCAAGATGTATTGCAAAATGGATTTACAGACCGTGAAAAAAGCCGTGCATTGTTAGAAAGCGATAGCCGACCATTAAGAAAACCGACAAAAATGTTTCATCGCTATTACAGCATAGGATTTACAACGGTGGTATTTAAGGATGAAAGCATTTACAAAGAAATGAAAAGGAGATATGAGGAAGGATTGCCCGGAGATGCACAGCAACTTAATCCATCAACTGAAAGCGGAGGGCAACAACCTTATATGCAAAACAGGGTTTACAGCGACAAAGGCAAAGCTCCTTGTTTAACGCAATTTGCCGATAGGTTAATGGTATTTCAAAAAGAGAATATTAGATACTTAACGCAAACGGAATTGGAGCGATTACAGACCGTGCCAGAGGGCTACACAAGTATTTTGAAAAGAGATGATGCAGCGTGTTTGCTTGGGGACGGCTGGACTATTGACGTTATCGCTTACATTTTTTCTTTTTTAAAAGGGGAGGAAAAAAAAATTATTGAAAGTTGAAACGGAACTGTCAAATGAAAACGGAATGTAGCAGCTTTCATATAACGTCCCAGCGGCTTGCCGTTCGGTGGCGATAGAAAGCACAAATGTTTCACTTTAATACAAAAGCAAATGAAAAGCACAAATGACCAAATTAAGCACTCAACCGCCAATGACGGCAAACCGCCTGTTGTGTGCCGTTATTATCATCCGTGCGTTGGTTACGGTGATTTTGTTCGAGAATATAATGGGCTATATGGTTTAGGGTTGATTATAAAATTAGATAATGGTAGAGAGTGGTTTGCTCCAATTAATGAGTTTACTCGTGTCAGATAATGGCACACAACGTTAAGGTGCTTGGCGACAGTAGCCGTTGAGCGTTGGGATTGTGCGTTGGCAGGCTATTTCGCCAAGCACGTGTTATAGCCAGTACGGTAATTGAAAACTAAAATTAAATTTTATGAAATATTTTATAGACACAGAATTTCACGAACACAAACGACCTGTGAAGTTTTTAGGAATTACAATAAAAAAGGTTTGGACTATTGATTTAATCAGCATTGGAATTAAATGTGAGGATGGTAGAGAATACTACGCTATCAACCGTGATTTGAATTTAAAATATGCTAAAAAAGATAGTTGGTTAAAAAAGAATGTTATAGATAAACTACCTGCAAAAAGGGAATTATATCCGCCACACGGAAGCCCAAGACTATGGCAAGAAAGTATGC
>Ga0208825_1000986_pt1 | contig 23858 bp, 24 predicted proteins | sample AD_UKC113_MetaG_FD_184450 | JGI IMG/M metagenome (GOLD analysis project Ga0208825, IMG submission 184450) | Active sludge microbial communities of municipal wastewater-treating anaerobic digesters from Hong Kong - AD_UKC113_MetaG (SPAdes)... | ecosystem: Engineered > Bioreactor > Anaerobic >...
GTTTATGGAAGTAATATAGATTTAACATATGGGACGGAATTTACTTGTAATTATGGTTATACTGCAGTTCAAACAAAAAACTATATAATCATTCAAATGTTAAACAGCGACTTCTCTCCTTCTAACAGTTTAATTGTTTTAGATATTTCAGACGCAGAGAACGGTAATTTATCTCATAAACTTTTAGGGGTTTCAGAACAACAACAAATTGTATCGGCGGCAGAAATATCTAAAAGTAATTATATTAACCTTGTTGTTTTTGATTATATTAATGATAAATATTTTCAATTATTATATAATATACCCAGCAAAACATTTGTTGTTATAAACGATTTAACTCCTGTGGATTCAAAAAACATTTTATCACAAACCAACACATACAAATCCAGCAACACAATGATTCTTCTTGAAAGAAGATATTATACTTTAGGAAACTGGACAATATCAGAATTAACACAACAACTGGGGGCTGGTATTGTTGTTAAAGACAGTAATAGCAATGGGTATTATGTGAGATTTGGTTATGACGGAACAAAAGGACTTCAAATTTGTTGGAATAAAGAAACAAGGAACGACATATCTTGTTCCAATACATATGGAAGTCTTTATCAGGGGTATAAGGCAATTACTTTTCCAGCATCTTTTAGTAACAGTTATCCAATTGCCGCGCACATTGGATGTTTTAGTTGGGGAACTGGAGCGAGCTGGGGAACATTGGTGGCTAATGCATCTAGCACTGGTTTTACTGCCAGAATTATTGATGTTGTAAGTAGAGCGTCTGGAACAGACACAGATCTTGCCTGGATAGCGATAGGGTATTATACTTTATAAAAGGAGGTAAAAATGAAAGTAAAGTATTCACCAATATTATCACATAGAGAGTTACAGTTTGAAAAGTTAGATGAAAACAATATCAAAATAAATGGTATTGATTTTTGTTTACCAGAAATTAAAGCATTGGAAACTGAAGATGTTTCTGTTTGTAATATAACAAACTGGCAGATAATTGAAGCAGAGCAAAGAGATGGGGAATGGTATATTACAATTTTAGAAGAATATACAGAAAAGCCTCCAATAGATGATCAAGAGTACCACACGGTTTAAAGGATTTTAAATGGCAGAAATAATTGAAATAATTAAACAAATTACAACAATAATTTTAACTCCCTTGCTTGTGTTTTTAATAACAAAGCGTCTTGATAGTAAAATAGACAAACGATTTGAGAGCATTGAACAAGATGTAAAAAAAATAAAACACGAGCTTGATGTAGACAAAGATGTTGCCAGTTTTATTCATAATGTCCTTCAATTTTATAATTATTATTATGAACTATATAAAGACCGTCCAGAGATAAAAATTGTTGGAGCAATTTGTGATACAATTTTAAATAATCTTATTTTTTTATTAGACTTTGAAACACAGAAGGACAATTTAGATGATATAAAAGTTATTTTAAAGAAAAATATTCACCAGTTTTTTTTATTAGAATGTAATATAAAAAATGAAATAAAAAATGAATTAAAAATATATTTTAATTTTTATTATAGTAAAATAATTGACATTGTTTTGGATGTCTATAATAAAAAACAACCCAGAATTGTTAGAGAAACAAATGAATTAATAAAAGCAATATTTTTAACTTTTTTTAAGGAGGAAAAAAATGAAGATAAAAATGTGGTTTAAAAATTTACAACAGAAGACAAAACGGCTTGCCAATATAATTAAAATTATGTTGATTGAATTTTTAATTATATTTGCCCTTTTAAATGGGTTTTTTATTTGGCTATTAAATCACTACAAACTTTTAGACGATTTAATATTAAAATTAATAGGGAGATAAAAAATGAGAAGAATAACAGAGATTCACCTGCACCACTCTTGGAAGCCCAATTATAATGATTTTAAAATAATTAATGGGCACCCAAATTACCAATATTTATTTGATTGGATTAAAAATTATCACATTAACAACAACAAATGGAAAGACATTGCGTACCACTTTATTGTTTTTCCTGATGGGTTTGTTAAAGAAGGCAGAAACATTAATGAGTTGCCCGCAAGCATTCCAGGAAGGAATAAAAATGCTGTTGCAATTTGTATGATTGGCAACTTTGATGAAGATGAAATAACTCCCGAGCAATTGCAGACAACAAAAAAATTGATTGAACAGTTAAAAAAAACATATGCAACGGACACTTTATATTTTCACAGGGAATGGTCAACAAAGACTTGCCCTGGGATGAAGTTAACAAAAGAAATGTTTATTTAAAGGACAACAAATGAACAATAAAATTTATGAGCTATGTTGGTTGGGAAAAGAACAAGTAAAAGCACAAATTGAAGCTCCTTTAAAAACTGTTTTGGAGGAAGATAAAGAATTTAACTCCAAAGAAGAAAATTTAAATTCCCAAAACCTTTTAATTCAAGGAGACAATTTAGAGGTGCTAAAGCACCTTTTAAAGGACTATAAAGAAAAAATAAAAATGATTTATATTGATCCACCATACAACACGAAGTCAAAAGACCTCCTTTATAATGATAATAGAAAACATTCTTTAGAAGAATTAAAAGAAATTTTTGGTGATTCTTTTAAAGAAGCAAAACAAGTTTTAAAAACAATAGGAACGGAATCATTGTTTCACTCTGCTTGGTTGTCTTTTATGTATCCCAGACTTTTTTTAGCAAAACAACTTTTAAGAGACGATGGAGTTATATTTGTTTCTATTGACGATAACGAAGTAGCACAATTAAAATTAATTATGGATGAAATATATGGAGAGGAAAATTTTGTAGGAATTGTGCCTCGTAAAACAAAAGGATCAGTTGTAGTGCAAAGTGATTCAAATTTACAAAAAATAAATGATTTTTTGATAATTTATTTTAAAAATAAAAGAATAGGAAAGTTTAATTTAAAAAAAGTTGGAGAAAAAAAGTACCCATTTGAAGATGAAAAAGGAAAATATAATTTAATTTCTTTACAAGATATTGGTAAAAATGGCTTTAAAGAAGCAAGACCAAATTTGTGGTATCCAATTTATCAATTATCAGATGGAAGTTTGTCTTTAGAAAAAATAGAAGAGAAAGCAGTAGAAATATTACCAGAAAAAAAACAAGGAAAAGATGGTTGTTGGATGTGGAGTAAAAAAAAGTTTAATGAAAACAAACAAGATTTAATTGTTGTTGATGGAAAAGTTTATATAAAAAAATATTTTGATATAAATGAAGACCAAAATAAATACCAAAAAGAAAAAATGTTTTTAGATAATTTTTATAATGCAGAGGGCACAAAAAGATTTAATGAACTTTTTTGTAATAAAGGATTTTTTGATAATCCAAAACCAACATCGTTAATAAAATGGTGTATTAATTTAGCAACAGAAGTTTATAATAATGATATTATTTTAGACTTTTTTGCTGGAAGTGGCACGACAGGAGATGCCGTTATGCAGATTAATGCAGAAGACGGTGGAAACAGAAAATATATTCTTGTTCAGCTTGATGAGCCCGTGGATCCACAAAGAGATAAAAATATTTATGATTATTTGACCAACGAGTTAAAAGTTTCTCCAAACATTTTTGAGATAGCAAAAGAACGACTAAAAAAAGTAATAAAAAAAATTGAGGCTGAATATAATATAAAGAATGGATTTAAAATATTAAAAACAAAGGAAGGAGAAGATGTTAGAAAGATATGAAATGAACTGGTTGGGAAAGTCTTTTATAAGGAACAAAGTAAATGAGCCCTTGCACACAATAATGTCGTTTGATTCCAATTGGGAAATTGGGGAAGTTAATTCTGAATCAAAAAATTTATTAATACAGGGTGAAAATTTAGAGGCATTAAAACATCTTTTAGGGGATTTTTTTAAAGCAATAAAAATGATTTATATTAATCCTCCGAACAACACAAAATCAAAATATTTTTATTATGATGAAGACAATTTTTCTTTAGAAAAAATAAAACAAACTTTTAATATTTCTGAAGAAGAAGCAGAGCGAGTTCAACAGAATATTGAAGCAAAAGAGTTGTCTGACTCTGCCTGGCTTTCTTTTATGTATCCACATCTTTTTATAGCAAAATTATTATTAAAAGAGGATGGACTTATTTTTATTACTGTTGATGAGAGTAAATGTTCTTTATTAAAACTTATGATGAACGAAGTGTTTGGAACAAGAAATTTTATATTACAAAAAAAAATAAAGAATTTAGACAATTTAACAGAAAATAAATATCTTTTTGCTTATGGAAAAAATGAGGTGAAATTTAATGTTGAGGAATTTGCAACAGATAAAAAAAGTTTAATATTATTCGCTACAAAACCAAATGAAGAAGACATTATTTTAGATTTTTTTGTAGATTTGGAAATTATAGGTGAAGACGTTATGCAGTTAAATGCAGAAGACGGCGGAAACAGACGTTTTATTTTAGTTCAATTAAACGAGCACATAGATCCAGAATATAACAAAGAAGTTTATGAATTTTTAACTAACAAGTTAAAAGTACCCCCAACATATTTTGAAATAACAAAAGAATGTTTAAAAGGGAAAATAAAAAAAATTGAATTAAAATATAATATAAAAAACGGAATTAAGGTTTGCAAATTAATGAATCTAAATGAGTTAGTGAATATGAGAATTTGGTGATAAAATTTAAGTGGCTGTTTTTAATATAAAATAAAAAGAAGTTTTGAAGTGCTGTTTTTAATATAAAGTAAAACGACAGATTTTATAAAGTATGGTAAAATATCATTAAGGAGAGAGAAATGAAAGATTATTCAAATTTTAAAGGGCTTCCTTTTGTAAAACCAATCACAGGAGATAGGAAATATGCCACTCCATATGAAAGTATGGCGTATGTAGATTATACAAAAGCAAGCGCTGTTGAAATAGACCTCCAGAAAGCTGGGCTGGTTGCAATAGATATTGATATAAAAGACGAAGACTGTTTTGAACGGGATTATACATTGCAAATGATAATTGACAATGTTGACCTTTCAAATGCATTCATAGAATATTCTAAAAACAGGGGACTTCATATTTATTTTAAAGCCCAGCCTCTCTCCTCCAAAATAATTTATAGAACTGCAACAGAGAAATTAATAGAAGTTTTAAATTATAGAATTGTCTGCACAAACAATCCGCACATCAAAAGTGAATTCCAGGATTTTGTAGACTTTTACAGGGATGCCCAGGAAGTTAAAATAAAGCCAATTTTAGAGGCATTTAACAATATGTTCTGTATAAAGACCGCTCCTGGAATTAATAATAAAAATGAAAAAGTTAATGCTCAGAATATTGTTATAGATACGAGTGATAGAATAAAATATTATTCTGATTTTATTTTAAAGAATATTGGAATTCCAAAGTTTCTTGCTTATTTAGGTATTGACACAAAAGAGTACACAAATTATTATTCCTTCTTTAGTTTATTAGAGGAAGACGGCAACCACCACGGCTCCGCAGTGTATAAAACAACTGGAGTTGTTGTTGATTTTCACACAGGGAAAAAATATAATTTTTTAACTTATTTTAAAAATCACCCTGTTTTTAAAGAGAAGAAGGTTGATGATGTTGTTAAAGAATTGTGCGACCTTGAAAGAATTTTATTTTTACCTTTTAAACCAAAAAGTAGAGTTGTTGTTGATCAAACTTATGAAAAGGTCAATGTTGATGGGGACTATATAACAGTCTCCGTTGTAGAAAACATTTTAAAGAAGGCAGAAAGTTTAGAAAAAAAAATAATACAGATTAAAGCAAACACTGGAACAGGAAAGACAACCTCTTTTATAGATTATGCAATTAAAGAAGGTAAAAGCAAATTTTTATTTATATTTCCTTACAGAGCTCAAGTTGAACAATTAGAAAAACATTTTGCAAATGACAGGCAGTTTTGTTTTTTATACGAAGGCAAAACTTACTTTTCCCGCAAGAGAATAGTTATAAGTACCTACGATTCCATTGCAAAAATAATCCCCTGCGAATTTAATGAATTTGATTATTTTATTATAGATGAGTACCACAATATAATAATGCAGAAGTCTTTTAGATTTACTGCAATAAATAAAATTGTTTCCCTTGTTAACGATTTCCAAAAGACCTTAATTTGTCTTACCGCAACTCCCGAGATAGTTTTTTTAAATTATAAAAAAGAGACTTTTAATGTTGAAATAAAAACCAAACAGCCCAGAAATTATAAATCAATTTATAAAGTTGTTATTAATAATGACAAGAGCAAAACAAAAATCTCCAATGATGATATTAAATTAGATTTTATATTACAGAACCATAAACCAGGGAATATTGATGTTGTCTTCTGCCACTCCAGAATGCTCCTGTGGGAAATGAAAAAGATTATAGAGGCTCGGGGATTTAAAGCAACAACAATTTGTAGTAAAGAACAAAAACTTGGAATAGATGAGAACAGTAAAGAGGAGTATCAATATATTATTCAAAACCAGAGATTTAGTGGAAAATATGAATTTATTTTAACCACCATTGTTCTCTCTGATGGAATTAATATTAATAATAATAATATTGATAATTGTTATATTTATTCTTCCAATCCTCATCATTTTAATATTTCAACAATAAAACAATCAATTGCAAGATTTAGAAAGGGAGTTAATTCTGTATATATTTTTAATAACAAAAAAATGGAAGCAATTGCTGGCTCTAATTTTGTTAAAATTTATGAAAATATTATAAAAAGAGTTCAAGGAATAATTAATGAATTAGAACAAAACTTTTTAAATCCCACTTCCTTTGTCTCTGATATTTGTGAAATTTTTGTTGATGAAACAAGAGTTAGGTCTTTTTTAAAGATTCTTCACCCTTTAAGATATATTGGAGCCAATTATAAAAAGAGCAATTATAAATTAAATGTTAATAATGAACTTTTAAAGCAAGACCTTTTTGAACAATATGCAGTTTATGCCTCAAAGACTCTGCAATGGTTTTTTAAAGATATGGAAATAATTGAAATAAACGGGGAGAATATAGATCCTTCTGATATTGATGATAAAATAAAGACTGCAAAAAAAATTGCAAAAGAACAAATAAAAAATTATTTAAAAAGGAATCCTTCAATTCTTCACGCCCTGGCAAAGTTAAATTTAATAAAAAACGCTCATTATAAATATGAAAATTATATTTTACCTGGAGAGGCAGAAATTGATAAGGATGAAATGCAGGAGTTTATAGACAACCCAGACTATGGAACAATTTTAGCAACCTACTTGAGTAAATTTTTACAATTATTAAAATATATAAATTTAGATATTTATCAAAACAATTTTATGTTTTTTATTGATCACATCTTCGCTCCAAATAACAGGTGGAAAGAATTTATGACAAATATAAGACTCTCAAAAATTTTTATAACTTTTAATATAAATAAAGAGTGGAAAAAAGAGTACGAAAAAGTTGGTGAACAAACAAAACAAAATATTTATACAACATATTATGAACTTGAAAAGGTGATAAAATTAATTTTAGAAAATGAAAAAAACAAGGAATTTAATAAAAAGCAACTTGTTGAATTTTTATTACAAAAAACATTGTTGTCAAAAGAAGCACTGGAGAGTTTAATATGTTCCAAAAGATTTAAAAAAGACGGGCAGGAGATTTATGTGGGTGTTTTAAACTTTTATATAAAACTTTTTGATTTTAAAGAGGTTGAAAATAATATAAAAGATAGACTTAGTGAAAAAGAACTTGCAAAAGAAATTGACGAGTTGTGCGCAGTAGCAAGAGAACGCATTGGTGCGTAGGGGGCGCAGGGGGGTGTGAGGATTTGTTTTTTATAAAGAAATAAAGTTCTCACACCCCACCGCAGATTATTTAAATAAAATAAAGGAAAAGGAAGGGAAGAGAAAATGGAAGGAATTTTAAATGAGGTTCTTTTTTATATTCAAACTTTATTAATATTAAATCTCTTTATTTTTGTCTGCGTTTGTGTTTATGTTATTCTCCTTACACGCTATATTAACAAAAAGTTTTTAGCAATAAAAGAGTTAAAGGAAATTTGTGAAAGAACAAACGCACAGAATGTTAGTGATTATTTAAATTGGTTGTTCAAAACAGCTGAAGAGATAATAAAAGAGGACAAAAAAAATGAAACAAAAAGAAATTGATGAATTTTTTACAAAGAATTATAATGAGATTTTAAAGTTTGCCGACAAAATTTATCATTGTTTTTTGAGGGAGTTTGAGAGCACTCTGGAGGCAGAGGACTTCCTCGCCGAGTTTTATATTTATGCTGTGGAAAATAAATATAGATTTAAATACTTGAGTGTTTTTGATTTAATAAAACCAGACTTTATTAGAACGATTAGGTATAAATATAAGTTTGAAATAACTAATCAAAAAAGGTTTAATGAAATAATAAAGAGTTTAAATTCCCTTTGTCAAAGTCCAGACTTTAATTATAGTATTGTGTCCCCTGCTCTTTATATATTGAATAAAGAAGATTATAATAAAAAAACAAAGAACTATATTAAAGCAAAAAAAATAATTAAAGGAATAAAAAATGAAACTATGTAAATACCCAGGATGTAGAAACCTCGTTGAAGAAGGATTTTGTGAAAAGCACAAAGAGTTTGGAGTTCAAGAGGAAATGAGGAAGGCAGAGGTGCGAAGAAAAAGGGAGTTGGATAATTTTTATAAAATGAGTAAAAATCCAAAGTATGGTGTAAATAGAGAATTGAGGCGAGATAATAGGTACAGAAAAATAAAGAAACATTTATTTGAAGTTTATACCCGCTGTCAAATTTGTGGGAGCACAAAAAATTTAGAGGTGCATCATATTGTGAAGCCAAAAGGTGATGAGAGTTTGTTTTTAGATTTAAATAATTTATTGGTTGTGTGCAAAAAGTGTCATAAAAGACTTACCAATATTCAAAAAAGAAAAGTTGTTTAAGAGAGCGGTGGGGTGTGAGGATTTGTTTTTTATAAAGAAATAAAGTTCTCACACCCCCCTGCTGATCGGAGTTGTGTTAAATGTAGTGCAATAAATAATAATACAAAATATAATAATATATAAATGATGAATAGGGGGGGGAGGCATCCCCTTAAAAATGCGTTCCATTCCCCTTTTCCCACCCCCTTGAGCCAAATACACAATATCGGGGTGCCTAATTTAATTAGGCTGGGGGATGCAATGGCTAATTAAATTAGGTTTAAAATATAATGAAACTAATTTAATTAGACTAATTTAATTAGGCTAAAATGGCAAAATTATAACAAAAAAAAGGAGAAAAAATAAAAATGGTTGATAAAAGAGCATTGCGGGCGGTGCAAAAGTCCAGTGAAGAATGTCGGCGAGACAAACTGCGGGGCAAACCAAAGGCCGTTGATAATCTTACACAAAAAAATGAAATTCTTCCAAAGGAAGAGTGGCTGGAGGACACGAAGACTTATTTTAAAGTTATACGAAACGAGTTAAAGTTGCTCGGGGTTTTATATGAAATTGATAGTATGCAATTTTATACTGCATTTGACCTTTATGATGAGGGAATAAAAATAAAGAATACTGTGAAGCCAGAGGATGAGGACTATATAAAAAAGATAAGGGTTTATAGGGAATTAATAAATGAGTGTTTTAAAATGTTAAAGGATTTTTTTGTGTCTCCAGCAAGCCGAATGAAGGCAATACTTGACCTTCAAGAAGCAGAAAGAAAGGCGGACAAAAATGCTGAGGCAATAGAATTGTTAAAGGAATAATTAATGAAAAAATATTACAAATATGTTGATGATGTTTTGAAAAAAAAGATTGTTGTTTGTGATATGACATATAAAGCGGTTTTAAGATTTGCAAGGGATCTTGAAAAAAAAGAATTTATTTTTAATGAACAAGAGGCGGATAAAATAATTTCTTTTATTGAGACCTTAAAATTTACCGAACAAGATTATTTGGATAAAAATTTTATTTTAGAGGATTGGCAGTCTTTTATTGTTGCAAACATTTTTGGTTGGAAAACAAAAGAGGGCAACAGAAGATTTAAAAAAGCATTTGTTTTTGTTGCCAGAGGGAACGGGAAGTCTCCTTTGGCGTCTGCAATTGTCCTTGCAAATATGTTGGTAGAGGCTGGCGCCCAGGTTTATTCCATTGCAACGAACTACTCTCAGAGTGCAATAATTTACAATTATATTAAAAACTTTATTTTAAAGGACGAGACTCTCCAAAGAATTTTTACAATTTATTCTCACAGTATTGAAAATAAAATAAAAGTTAGTATATATCGTCCTCTTTCAAAAACTTTTAAAGGATTTGATGGTTTTAATCCTTCTATGGTTGTTGCGGATGAAGTTTCTGCGATGGAGGATTATAATTTATTAAATATGTTTACAACTGCAATGCACAAAAGGGTTAACAGTTTGTTATTTATGATAACGACTGCGAACTTTATAAATGAGAATGCTCCTGGGAGAGTTGAATACAATTATTCCTGCCAGATTTTAAACAATATTGTTAAAGACGAGAATTATTTTTCTATACTTTACGAGATTGATAAACACGATGATTATAGAGACGAGAAATGTTATATAAAAGCAAATCCTGCCCACTTTGTTAATCTTGATATTTTAAAAAAGATGCGAGTTGAGGCAGAGAATAAAAAAGAGATGTTAAATAGTTTTCAAACAAAGAACTTAAACAGGTGGGTTTTGGGGAGTGCAAATGAATTTGTTAGTTTTGACATTATATCAAAATGTGTGCAAAACTATGAAAAATATAAACACTTAATAAATGATGAACTTTTAAAAACCTGTAGGGTGAGCATTGGAGCCGATTTTTCTGACAGAAGGGATTTGACCTCTATTACATTTGCATTTTATATTGAACAAATTGATAAGATTTATTTAAAGCACTTTATTTTTACGAGTTCAACGGAATTGTGGCGGAGAACGGAGGCGATTAGAAGTTTATACGATAATTTTAAAAGAGACAACGAAATAATAGAGTGTGAGGGAAATTATATAGACAAGCAACTTGTTTTATATATTCTTTTAGAGAATATAAAAAAATATTGTGGTAAAAAACGACCTGAATTTTATTTTGATGAATATGGGAGTGTTGATTTTATTGATGTTTTGGGCAAGAGCGTTGTTCCAATTGTTGTTAAACAGAATCTTCTGTCCATTAGTGAATATACAAAAGATTATAGAGAGCTCTTGGAGAATGAAAAGATTATTGACGGAAATAAATGTGCAATTTGGCAACTACAAAACTGCAGGATTTATTCTACCAACAATCTTGAGAAATTAAATAAAGAGAATAAACAAAGTGAAAAAAAGATTGATACTTGTATGAGTAGTTTAATGGCATTAATTGGAATAAAAAAACACTTAATGGATAAGAACTTTAAAAAATTAAAACAGGGGAATGAGGTGAATGTGGATAATTTAATTAGTCAATTAAAAAGTATTTATTTTTAGCTCTTTTTAATTTTTTACACTTTTTGCACTTTTTGTGATATGGATATTTCCTTTAATACAACAAGAAAAGGAGGCAATTTTTGTCTTTAAAAAAGGAGCTTTTTATCTATATATGGAAGGGAATAAAAATAATTAAAAGAGGAAATAAATTTGAGTTTATTTAAAAAGAAGGAAAAAAGAAGCATTCAAATTCCAACAGAAATATTGAAGCTGAACAATTTATGGAGCGGATTAAATGAGACAAACAATGTTGTTGTTTTTTGCACTCAATTAATTAGCAACATTGTTTCAAGTTTGCCATTAATTCTTTATACAAGGGATAATAAAGGGAATAAAAAAATAGCTGGGTGGCATGATTTATATAGAGTTGTTAAATACAGACCGAATTTAAATGAGCCCTCAAGTGTTTTTTATAGTTTAATTGTGCAGGATTTAATTTTAAAAGGGAATTGTTTTATTTATAAAATAAAAACAAATAATAAAATTAGTCAACTTGTGCGAATTGATCCTTCTATTGTTAAAATTGAAACAAGAGGGTTTGAGAAGGTTTTTAGAATAAAAGATAGAGTCTATACCCAAAATGACATTGTTCATATTCCTTCTTCCCTTGGATATGATGGAGTTGAAGGGAAGGGAGTTTTAAAGTATGCACAAGAGAGTATAATGACCAGTAATCAAATGCAGAACTTTTTAAGATTTGTTTTTGATAACGGGTTTTTAAGCAAATTAAAATTAAATTTAAATGAAAGTGATTATAAAAATTTAGATACTGCAAAGGTACGGGAGCTCCTTGATTTTTTTAGCTATTTATTGTCTGGGGCGAACTTAGGAAAACCAATTATTGAGTATGCTGGGATAAAAATGGAGTCTTTAAAGACTGAAAACAACACGGACGAACTTTATAAAAACAGGGAGTTTGTTGACAAGCAGATTTGCAATTATTTCAATGTGCCCTACCAACTTTTGGTAGGAGAAAATAAATATAATTCTTTTGAGCAATTTAATCAGTTTTTTATAACAACTTGTTTAAATCAATATACTGACAGAATTGCAGAGTACTTTACATATTTTTTATTACCTGAGAATGAGGCTGGTGTTTATTTTTTTGAATTTGATTATGCAGAGCTCTTGAGTACGGACATTAAATCACTTTCAAATATGACAATTGAGCAAGTTAAAAATGGAATAATAAGTATCAACGAGGCGAGACAAAAATTAAATTATAATGCATTAAATATAAACTCTGCGGACACTAACTTTATTGTTGGAATTGGACTTGTAAGAGACGATGTTTTTGAGAGCTGGGGTTCTACGAGTAAATTAAAACAAAAAAAATTAGAGGAGAGTAAAATTGACTAAAAAGAGGGAAGTTGAAAACTTTGAATTAAGGAAACTTGAACTACGAACTTTAGAAGAGGAAGGGAAAAAATACCTGGTGGGCACAATTCCTTACGATGTGTACAGTGAAGACCTGGGTGGTTGGAAGGAAGTCATAAGGAAGGGCTGTTTTACAAAGACAATTAATGAGAATAATATTTTTGCATTAATAAATCACAATACAGATTGTTCTCTTGGTAATTCCAAAGCAGGGACTTTAATTTTTATTGATAAAGAAGATGAACTTGAAATGCGGGTTTTAATAAATGAGAATGTAAGTTTTGCCAGGGATTTATATGAACAGGTTTTAAGAAAAGATGTATGGGGATTAAGTTTTGGATTTAGTGCAATAAAGGAGATTTGGAATAAAGATAATAGTTTGCGAGAGTTAAAAGAAGTTAAATTATATGAGGTCTCTTTTGGTGTTGTTTTTCCTGCATATGCAACTACAAACAGTTTTGCGGAGCAGAGGAATATAATATCCACTTTTGAAAAATTAAATGATGAAGATAAAAAAAAGACTTTTGAAGAATTAAAAAAACATATAAATGAAGTTGATATTCCTAACAACAAAGATGTTGAAGAGCAAAAAACTTTGTCTGCAGAAGCAACAAAGCCAGAAGAAAAAAGCTTGGGAGACATTGAGTTGTTTGAATATAAAATAAAAATAATAAGGAGTTTTTAAATGGAAAAGATAATTAAAAGAATGGAAGAAATTGTTGAGACTGCAAAAAAGGAAAACAGAGGTCTCAATGAAGCAGAAAGACAAGAATTTGAACAACTTGAAAAACAGGTTGAAACTTTTAAGGTTGAAAAAAGAGTTAAAGAAATGCAAGAGGAACTTAGAAGTGTTCCTTTTGAAACCCCGAAGCAAATAGAAGGGTTTGAAGCAATTGCACAAGCAATGAGAGAAAAGAGAGCAATAACTTTGAACGGCACTGGTGCTGTTAATGTTATTGGTGAGATTATAACTTCTGCGCTTGAACAAAACGAACTTACAAAGGGTTATAGTGTTTTTTATGGGGAGAATGCAAAGACAAGTATTCCTGTGTTTTCAACAATGCCTGCAACTCCAGCTGGTTATGCTGAAGATGAGGGCGGTGTTAGTGTTGACAGTGATGCAGTTTTTGGTGCGTCTGATTTAATTCCAAAACCATTTGTATCTCTTTTACAAGTTTCGTATGCAACTGTTGCATTTAACAGAAATTTTGAAGCACAATTGAGAGGGGTTTTTTCAAAAGCGTTTGCTGATGCAATTTTAAAACAGTCTTTAATTGGGACTGGTGATAATCAATTCACTGGGGTTTTTAAATGTACTGGCACAACTTCAACTGCTCTTGCAACAGGTAAACCAACTCCTGCAGACTTGCTAAATTTGGCAATTAGTGCAAAGTCAAAGCTTGCAAATCCTGTAATTGTAATGAGTGCTTCTTTTTTGAGTGATATTTTAGTTGGTACAAATGCAAAGGATCCAATTACAAATGAAATTCTAATAAACAAGACTTGTTTCGGAGTGCCAATTGTTGTTAGTGGGTATGCTCCTACTTCAACTACTGCTGGTGATGTAATGGTTGTTGCGTTTAGCAAGCCAAACTATGCTGTTGCAATTGCAACTGAACTTTTAATAACCCCAATTAGAAAAGCAGGTGATACCAATGTGTACTATCAAGCTGAACTTTATATGAATGGTAAACCAATTATTGCTGGTGATGTCTTCCAGTTAGTTGCAAAGTCTGGTGGTTAGTTTTTAAATTAAAAGTGGGGGGTTAGAGCCCCCCATATTATTGGAGTAAAAAATGTTAATAACTTTAAATTATTTTAACACATTTATGAATGATTATGAATCAAGTACAAATGTTGATGCATTAAAAACAAACTGTATTGAAGGAGCGGAAACAATTATAAGTGAGTTTTTAGGTTATCCTTTAAACAAAACAAATTATGTTTTAAAGTTTAAAAACATTTATAATGATTTTATTGTCCTCCCCGCCTATATTAATGCTGTGAATGAATTAAAAATTTTTGATAGAGGGATAAGTGAGGAAGATATTATAATTAATAAAATTTACCTTACAATTAAAGATTTTTGGAATTATAGAGGGATTGATGTTTATGTGGATTTTTATGGGGGTTTTGATAGCAACAGTTTGCCTCCAATTATAAAAATAACAATTTGTGAAATTGCAACTTTATTATATTTACAAACAAATAAAAATATTGGAATGACTGGAATAAGTGCTCCAGACGGGATGGGGAGGACTTTTATTAATTATACAAATTTTGAAAAATATTTAAAAAAACTTGTGGGGTACAAAAGATGACTCCAATAATTATAGATACAAATATTGATAACATTTTAAAGAAACTTGATTTTAAACTTGCGAACAAAATTGATAAAGCTGTTATTGCAAAGATAACTTCTGCAGTAAAAAAGGATTTAAAAGTAGAGGTTAAAAAATTATTTAATGGGAGCAATAAAGTTGGAAAGTTTATAGGGTCAAAGATAACGAACAATAATATAGGTATTATAAAGGCAAGATATATTGCAAAGTGGCAAAATGAAGGGACAAAAGACAGGAGCTCCAGGAGACAAAATGGTTTTATTTATTTTGAGACTCCAGAAGGTTTTGTTAAAAAAAAGGTTGTTAAAGGAATTGTTGGAAAAAAATATATGGAGCTGGCAGACCGTTGGATTGATGGAGGTAAATATAATGACCTGGTTGATAAAACGGTGGATAGTGTTTTAAAAAAGGTTTTGGGGGATGAATGAAAATTGAAGAAATAACAAGCAATATTTTAAATTACTTTTCCTCCAACTTTTCCACTTATTTAAAAGGGGAAAGCTCAACAATTCCAACTCCCTCCTCATATATTGAAGGTGATATTGATATTTTAAGTGGGGAAGAAGTTAATTTTATTTTGTGTGTTAATGAACTTATTTTTAATGAATTTGAAAATTGTTCTGACCTTTTAGAAGTTGGTTGCACCATTTTTATAATATTTAAAATTAAACAAAAAAAAGCAGATGCAAACAAAATTGTTAAACAATATTCAAATGCCCTTTATAAAATTGTAAAAGAAAATAATAGTTTAGGAGATGTGGTGAATTATAGTAAAACAAATAAAATGGAATTTTATGAGACGGTGGAGAACACTCAGTTTAACACAAAAATATTGTCGTGTGATATAAGGTTTTTTAAAGAAATATAAAAAAAAGGAGAGAAAAATGTTATTAACTGGAAACAAATCAAAATTGCAATTGGGAGTTGAAACAACTTTTGGAACTCCCGCAACTCCAACAGTGGAGTTAGCATTTTTATCAGAGAGTTTAAAAGAAGGAAGGGAAAAAAAGACTGAAGGGGTCTTGGTCGGTTCCAAAGGAGAGCCACAGAGCATTACTACAAAGATAAGTGTGGAAGGTGGTTTTAGTGTCCTTGCAAGACCTGATGACATAGGTTTTATTATTGCAGGAGCCCTTGGAAAAGAAGGGACTGTTGCAACACAGGGCACGAGTGGGCATAAGCACAGTTTTACTGCGGTTGAGACTTCGGAGAGTGAAAGTCTTCCATCTCTTACTGTTTTAGTGGACAGAATTGCGGATGTTTTTGAATATGCTGGCTGTAAAATTGACAACTTTAAAATCAGTGGAGCGTCTGGGGACTTTATTAAAGTTGATTTAAATGTTTTTGGGCAGAGTGAAGCTGGAGGTGCATCTCTTGCAACTCTGACAAAGTCTGCGTTAAAGCCGTTTTTATTCTCGGGTGGTAAATTAACTTTTGGTTCTACTGCAGTTGAAATAACTTCCTGTGAACTTGATTATAAAAATAATTTAAAAAATGATATTCAAACAAATTTAACTGGTCTTTATGTTTATGAACAACAGCCTGGGGAAAGACAAATAATTTTAAATTGTGAGATGTTATTTAACGATGAAAGTTTAGCACAATATGCTTCGTATTTTAAAACGGACACTTTATTTGGAATTGAACTTGAATTTATAAGTACGGAAACAATTGAAACTGGGCTGTATTATTCTATGAAGATTATTATTCCTTCTGCACAGATAGTTGGAACGGACTTTAGTGTAAAAGGAAAAGATGTTTTAAAACATTCTTTTGAAATAAAGGCTGTTGATGATGGGACAAATGAATTAATAACAGTTGAATTGGTAAACAAAAGAAGCTCAAAATATATTTAAAGGGGAGATTAATGGAATTAAACGACTTTGAACAAAAGTTTATATACAAAATAAAAATAAATATTGATGATGAGAACTATATTCTTTTAAGAGAACCAACTGTTCTTGAAATGAAGGAGTATGGAGATGATGTTCAAAAAAACCTTGAAATTTTAAAAGATCTTTTTGACAAATGTATTCTTGAACACACTTTTACAAAGGATGGAAAGCCTGTTTCAAATGAAGAGGTTGTTAAAATATTAAACAAAAGTGTATTTTTATATAATGAAGTTTTAAACGGGTGGATGACGAATATCCCTTTAACGAAACGGTTGCGAGGGAAATAAAAACCCTTGCAACCATAGTCTTTGCTGGAGGTAGTCCAGAGAATGATAGTGAATTAGAGGGACTTTGGTTGAAGTGGCAGTGGTGGTTTAATTTATTTTTTTGGTGCACGGAAAGGAAGACTGCAAGTTTTTTACACTTTCCTTGCGAAGGAAGTATTTTAAAGCAAGGCTACTGCACAATGAATATTTTAAACTTGATGCAAACAATATATATTAAAGAATTATATAAAACGAGGGGATAATGGCAAGCTCTGAAATAAAAATTACCAGTAAATTTAACAGCGGTGGGGTTGACAGTGCAAAGAATAGCTTAAACAAATTGGAACAAACTGCAAAAAGTGCAACTCACAATTTAAGTGCGGGATTTGAAAATATAAAATTGGGGAATTTGAACACTGGAATTGCTCAAGTTTCAAGTGGGCTCTCTGGGCTCACTGCGTCTCTGCCAATTTTAGGGGCAATTGCAGGCGGTTTTGTTGCCGTTGGAAAGGCTGTTTCCGAGTGTGTTAAAGAGTTTGCCGAAGCGGAGGTTGTTGAAGTTAAATTTAAAAATTCCTTGAATGCACTGGGTCTTTCGGTTTTTACCAGGCAATTTTCGGACTTTGCTGGGGAGCTCCAGAAGACAACAGGAATATCGGATGAAGTTATAAAAGATGTTATGCAACTTGGTTTACAGATGGGAATTTCTGCAGGAGATATTGAGAGAATAACAAAACTTGCAACAAATATGAGTGCTACTTTTGGGATTGATTTAAAAACAAGTGTGGAAATGTTAGCTAAGGCGCAGGAAGGGCAAACAACGCAACTTACCCGTCTCCTTCCAAATATGAAAGAGGCAATAAAAGAGGGGATGAGTTTTAATGAGGTTCTTGGTGTTTTGGAAGAAAGAACGAATGGTGCGTCTGAGGCAGTTGGTGGAACTTTGCAGGGGAGTATGAACAAATTAAAACAGAGTTTTAGTGATTTAAAAGAAGAGATTGGGAAGAGCTTTGCTCCTGCATTAAAAGAATTGGTTGATTTTTTTACAAAGATTATTACAGCAATGGCGGATGTGAAAAAGACTTCAAATGAACTTGTGGAGATACAAAAGAGTGCTACATACAATTATATTTATCAAAAGAAGCAACAAGAGGTTTTTGATAGAGCAATAGCAGAAGGGTGGATTGGAGATAGTATAAAATTAGGGATTGAACTTGAGAAAGCCACTCAAGAGGCAATAAAGTTAACAAAAAGATATAATGAATATCAGGCGGAATTAGAAAAAAAACAAGTTCAAGAGAAACAAAAGAAGGAAGAGACAGAGTCTCCTGAAACAGGAGGGCAAACACAACAATCAAAAACAGAGCAAGTTAATGTTGTTGTTGAAACAAAACCCTTAACAGAGTTTCCCCTTGTGATTAATAATTATTATAAAAAAATTGAACAACTTACTGAGAATATGTTTTCTGACATTGATGACGAAGTTTTAAAACAAATGGAAATTTTAGAAGAAGAGAGAAAAAAAAGAGAAGCTCTTTTGGCTGAAATTAATAATGAAATAAATAGAAGAGAGGCATTAGGTACCTTTAGAGAAGAGGAACAAAAAAAGGGTGGAAAAAAAGATTTAACCTTAGAAGGCAAAGAAACAGATAAAAAACAATTAGAGAATGTTTTGAGTAGTGCATTTAAAATAAATTTAACGGATCCTTTGTCTGCAATTATGAGTGTTTTAGAACAAACAAAAGCGTTTGCGATGTTAGGAGAAACAATAAAACCAATAATAGATATGTTAGATGCAGTTTTGATGCCAGTTTTACAAGCCCTGGCACCAGTTTTTACAGTTCTTTATCAATCCATTGCCCCCATTTTGAAGCTGTTAATTCCTCCTTTAATTTTTATCTCCGCATTAATTGCAAACTTGGTTGTGGGGTTTCAAGCTCTTCTAAAAACGATTTGGTATGTAGTGTCTTTTCAATGGAATAAAATTGGGACGGTACAATGGACTGCGATGTCTATGGAACAAATTAATAGTGCGGTTCAAACTGCGTTGGCAGGAGTTGATATTGCCGCCTCAGAGAACCCTTTTAGTGGCAGTACAACCTCAACAACAACATATTCTGCCAGCGGGGCGAGGGATATTTATGTTAATATATTTTATGAACATAGTTATGTAAATGGAGATGCGAGGGAGATAGCGTTGAATATTAGAAACGAAATAAGAATGGCGGAGGCATTAGGATTGTAATGAAATTAAATAATGTTAAAGTGGAGATTCTACAAGGGACTCAATGGGTTGAATATGAAATAATAAATGGAGCAACCTTTACTCAATCAATAAATTTGTTTGAAGGGAAGACCACAGACTCTTTTTACTCCGTTCGGTTTAAATATAATTCAAATTTATATAATTATTTAATTGCAAATAAAAATGTGCGCTGTTGTATAACATTAAATGATTTGGACAGTTTTACAGGAATTATTGAAAACAAATTTAATGTAAAAAGAACAAATTTGCCTCCGAGTGAAATAAGTGTTAATGTAGTAAGTCTGACATTTTTATTAAGAAAAAAATATAAAATAATAAAAAAATATAACAATAAATCAACTGCGTATATTGTGGCAGATCTCCTTTCTTTAGCAAACCTTTCTATTGACTCTTACCCACAAATTTTTAGCGACACTGTTTTAACAAGAACTTTTGATTTATCAAAAAAGACTCCTTTGGAGATTATTGAGACACTTTGTTTTGAACTTGGGTACACTTTTTTTGCAGACAGTGCATTAAAAATAAATTTAAAGTCAATAAAACAAACATTGCCAGTTGATTTTACTTTAAATGAAAATCAAATTTTAGACAAAGTTTCGCTCTCTGTCTCGGACAAACAGGCGGATGAAGTTGATGTTAAATATTTTGAACTCCAGACTTTTTCGGAAATGATTTGTTTTGAAGATGTTTCAAATCAAAATACAATGTATAGGTGCAATATTGTTTTGGCTCCTGGTGCATATTATCAAGATAATGAGGCAGGTGTTTATTTAGATTTGATTTATACAAAGGACGGGAAAAGTTTTGATATTTTTAACATCACTTCTGCAACTTTAGACATTATAAAAGACAGTGGAATAGAAATTTTAGAACAATATTTAACGGACGATAACAGATACTTTGTTAAAATAAAAAACAATGGGGCAACTGCTCAACACATTTATAAACTTCAAGTTAAATGTGAAGGACAAATAAAAACTTCAATTAGTTTAAAAAAGAATTCCTTCGGCTCAGGGGACATTATAAAGTCCTACGAAATGCAATATATTCAAAGCTCCGTGCGAGCCTCGGCTCTGGTTGAAGCTCTCGCACAACTTTATAAACACAGCAATTATATTGTTGAATTTAGCAGTTATATAAATTTTGGTTTATTTAGCAAGATTAAATTAAATAATGTTTATGGAATTGGGACGGTTTATTGTTGTTTAACAAAAAAGTCCTTCTCATTAAATTTAAATATGAACTGTGTTTTTGAATACACTGCGGTTGTTATAAATGAAATAGAACAATTTGAAATAGAAACAGAACAGACAATTCCTTCAAATCCAACAAATTTGGATATAATAAATAATCCTCAAGTGCCAACAACAGACACTGTTTTAATGGGCGAAGAAGGAACAGAGAGCATTGTTTTTACTGATGAAGATGACGACGAAGTCATTTTAAGATTGGCACAAGAGACAACAGACAAAGGGAAGTACCTTGCCATTCAAAAACTATACAAAGATGGTTTATTGTTTAAGGACTATGGTAATTTAAGATTAAAAAAGATAATGTTGGAGGAGCTTGAAGTTCAAGGTGTTTTAACAGACAATATTTCAACTTCAATGCTTGAAATAAGAGATTCAGAAGGAAATCTTAGTTCTATTAATGTTAATGCTTTATATATCAATTCACTGGCAGCGATGCTTTATAGTACACCTGACGGAAAAGTTGTTTTAGATAATAATGTTTATCAAAAGGCATATAATGCCGTGCAGGGGAGTAAAACAAATGGCTCTATTTTAAATTTTTTAGATCAGCCATTTCCTTTGGTTTATTTTGGCAATTATGTTGTTTTTAGGCAAGGAACAAAAAATATAAAGTATTATTCAAAGACTGATAACACATTTAGTTTAACTAATGTTTCGGTTGGCACCATTTCTGGGAACAGCAACAATATAATTTCCGACATAATTGTTTTTGGAAGTTATTTATACGTTGTCATTTCTCAATATGATCAAACTTATCAAAATTATGACCACCCTAACATTTATAGAACATCAAATTTAACTTCCTGGACTTTAGTGCAAACTTTAAATCTTGATGCGGGGACAACCCAGTATGCAAAACTTGCTGGAAAGTTTTTTATATACGCTGGGACACTTTATTGTTCTTGCTACGATGTTAATTTGTACTACAAAAATACATATATCTATAAACCACTGGAAAGCCCCACTGCAATTAAAATAATTTATAATTACAGTTATGATTGTATGGCACAATGTTTAAACACTTCATATCTTTTAGCAATAAGTAATTATACAAAAAGGATTTATGTAGTTAAGGCATCAGATTGGACTGTTTATACTTCCTTTAGTTTACCTGCAAATATTAATCACGATAAGTTTAATGAAACCAATCTAATTTGTTTAAATCCGTCCGCCACCTCATATCAAATATTTTATACACCTGTATTTAGATATTATCAAGGCTCAAAGAAACTTGCCTTTATTTTACAAATTACAGTTGTAAGTTTGTCTTCCGTGTTCTTTGATTGGATACCCGTTGCAACTGGCGCAGAACAAGCAGACAGCACAAGTAGTTTTTATTTTAGTGGTATTTGTCAACCAATGCTTGGGGAAAAAGATGCTTCTGATGTAATAACAAGGTACAACATATCTCAGTACATTGATTATAATCAAATTATTACAAACATTTTTAGCACTTCATCCACAATAAATGCGTGCGCTGTTAATTCCAGCTTGACAATTGATTTATTTACGACAAGTGGAAAAACAACAATATCAGAAATAACAAGTGTCGTTAAAGCTAATGTTTTTTATACCCCGCAAAGAAATAAATATGTTATAGTCGCTCAAAAAACAAATCAAAAAATAAAGATTTATGTTTATGGAAGTAGTATAGATTTAACATATGGGACGGAATTTACTTGTAATTATGGTTATACTGCAGTTCAAACAAAAAACTATATAATCATTCAAATGTTAAACAGCGACTTCTCTCCTTCTAACAGTTTAATTCTTTTAGATATTTCAGACGCAGAGAACGGTAATTTATCTCATAAACTTTTAGGGGTTTCAGAACAACAACAAATTGTATCGGCTGCAGAAATATCTAAAAGTAATTATATTAACCTTGTTGTTTTTGATTATATTAATGATAAATACTTACAGTTATTATTTAATATTCCCAACAAAACATTTGTTGTTATAAAAGATTTAACTCCTGTGGATTCAAAAAACATTTTATCACAAACCAACACATACAAATCCAGCAACACAATGATTCTCCTTGAAAGACGATATTATACTTTAGGAAATTGGACTATATCAGAAATTGTTCAACAGCTGGGTGCTGGCATTGTTGTTAAAGACAGTAATAGCAATGGGCATTATGTGAGATTTGGTTATGACGGAACAAAAGGACTTCAAATTTGTTGGAATAAACAAATAAGAAACGATATAGCTTGCTCTAATGCGTACGGAAGTCTTTATGAAGGAATAAAAGCAATTACCTTTCCAGCATCTTTTAGTAGCAGTTATCCAATTGCCGTGCACGTTGGAACTTTTAGATGGTCAACTGGAGCGAGCTGGGGTTTGTCAACTAATGTATCTAGCACTGGTTTTACTGCCAGAATTATTGATGCTTTTAGTAGAGCGTCTGGAACAGATACAGATCTGGCATGGATAGCTATAGGATATTATACTATTTAGGGAGAAAAAAAAATGAAGATTAAGTTTTCACCAATATTATCACATAGAGATTTACACCTAGAAAAGATTGACGAAAATAATGTTAGAATTAATGGCATTGATTATTGTCTGCCAGAATTAAAAAGTATGGAGAATGAGAGTATTACAATTTGTAATATAACAAATTGGCAAATAATAGAGGCAGAAAAACAAGGGGATGAGTGGTATATAACAATTTTAGAAGAATATACAAAAAAGCCTCCAATAGATGATCAAGAGTACCACACGGTTTAAAGGATTTTAAATGGCAGAAATAATTGAAATAATTAAACAAATTACAACAATAATTTTAACTCCCTTGCTTGTGTTTTTAATAACCAAGCGTCTTGATAGTAAAATAGACAAACGATTTGAGGGCATTGAACAAGATGTAAAAAAAATAAAACACGAGCTTGATGCAGACAAAGACACTGAGAGTTTTATTCATAATGTCCTTCAATTTTATAATTATTATTATGAACTATATAAAGACCGTCCAGAGATAAAAATTGTTGGAGCAATTTGTGATACAATTTTAAATAAT
>Ga0208825_1000987_pt1 | contig 23851 bp, 15 predicted proteins | sample AD_UKC113_MetaG_FD_184450 | JGI IMG/M metagenome (GOLD analysis project Ga0208825, IMG submission 184450) | Active sludge microbial communities of municipal wastewater-treating anaerobic digesters from Hong Kong - AD_UKC113_MetaG (SPAdes)... | ecosystem: Engineered > Bioreactor > Anaerobic >...
CTTGCCATCGCGTTGGCGATGACGCTGGCGGATATCGGCATAGTCGGCATCGTTGGCGGCCATGAAGGGTCCGCGTAGCTCCGGCGACAGCAGCGTTTGCGCGATACCTACCGCGCGCGATGCGTCTTTCACCCACACCGTGGGTGACTTGTAATGCGGGTCAATTTTCAACGCGGTATGCGCACGCGATGTGGTGGCACCACCAATCAGCAGCGGGATGGTGAAGCCCTGCCGCTGCATCTCGCGGGCAACGTGGCTCATTTCCTCCAGTGACGGCGTGATCAGGCCGGATACGCCAATCATGTCGGCGTTTTCGGCAATCGCGGTATCCAAGATCTTTTGCGCCGGCACCATCACCCCAAGGTCGATCACCTCGAAGTTATTGCAGGCCAGTACCACGCCAACGATATTTTTCCCGATATCGTGGACATCGCCTTTGACCGTGGCCATCACGATCTTGCCATTACTTTTGCCGGCGTCGCCGGTGCGTAGCTTTTCCGCTTCGATGAAGGGCAGCAGATAGGCCACCGCCTTCTTCATGACGCGCGCGGATTTGACCACCTGTGGCAAGAACATTTTGCCGGCACCAAACAAATCGCCGACCACGTTCATACCGTCCATCAGTGGGCCTTCGATCACATCCAGCGGGCGTGTGGCCTGCGCGCGGGCTTCTTCGGTATCGGTTTCGATATAAGCGTCGATGCCTTGCACCAGCGAATGCGCCAAACGCTCGCGCACGGGCTTGTCGCGCCATGCCAGATCTTCAACTTTTTTCTCGCCTTTCTTGCCTTTGAAGCGGTCGGCAATGTCCAGCAGGCGTTCGGTGGCATCACTGCGGCGATTGAGCACCACATCTTCAACGTATTCGCGCAGCAGCGGGTCCAGGTTGTCATACACCGGCAGCGCACCGGCATTGACGATGCCCATGTCCATGCCGGCGCGGATCGCGTGATACAAAAACACCACGTGAATGGCCTGACGCACGGCCTCGTTGCCACGGAACGAAAACGACACGTTGGAAACGCCGCCGGAGATATGGCTAAACGGATGGCGGCGTTTGATTTCGCGGCAGGCTTCGATAAACGCCACCGCGTAATCGTTGTGCTCCTCGATACCGGTGGCAATGGCAAAGCAATTGGGATCGAAGATGATGTCTTCCGGCGGGAAACCAATTTCTTCGGTCAGCAGCGCGTACGCGCGCGAACTGATCTCAACCTTGCGCTCGACGGTATCGGCCTGGCCCACTTCATCAAACGCCATCACCACTACCGCTGCACCATAGCGCCGCACCAGCCGTGCTTGTCGCAGAAATTCGGCTTCGCCTTCTTTCATCGAAATCGAATTGACGATGCCCTTGCCCTGCAAGCATTGCAGGCCGGCTTCGATCACCTCCCATTTGGACGAGTCCACCATCACCGGCACCTTGGCGATGTCGGGTTCGGCAGCGATCAAGTTGAGAAACTCGACCATCGCCTTTTTCGAATCCAGCAGGCCTTCGTCCATATTGACGTCGAGCACCTGCGCACCGTTTTCCACCTGTTGCCGCGCCACCACCACGGCCTCGTCCAGCCGGCCTTCCATGATCAGTTTTTTGAACTGCGCACTGCCGGTGACATTGGTGCGCTCACCCACGTTGATGAAGTTGGATTCGGGGGTGATGGTCAGTGGTTCCAGGCCACTGAGGCGGGTTTGCCGAAGTAGGCGGCTCATGCCACGTCCTCCAACTGTGGTACCACACGTGGCGGTAGCCCACGCATGATGTTGGCAATCGCGTGGATGTGTTCAGGCGTGGTGCCGCAGCAGCCGCCGACCAGATTGATCAAGCCGCTTTGGGCAAATTCACGCAGGACTTCGGCCATGTCTTCGGGGGTTTCATCGTAGCCACCAAACGCATTGGGTAAGCCAGCGTTGGGGTGGCAGCTGACATAGGTATCGGCCACTTGCGCCAGTACATCCACATGCTGACGCAAGTCTTTTGCGCCGAGTGCGCAATTTAAGCCAATAGCGAGTGGCTGCACATGTCGTAGCGAATACCAAAATGCCTCGGCAGTCTGCCCCGACAAGGTACGCCCGGAGGCATCGGTAATCGTGCCCGAGATCATCACCGGCAGGCGGGCGCCGAGTTCGTCGAACACATCATCAATGGCAAACAGCGCGGCCTTGGCATTGAGGGTGTCAAACACGGTTTCCACCATCAGCACATCGGCACCGCCTTCGATCAGGCCGCGTGCCGATTCTCGGTAGGCCTCGGCCAGTTCGTTGAAGGTGATGGCACGAAAGCCCGGGCGGTTCACATCCGGCGACAGTGAAGCGGTGCGGCTGGTGGGGCCCAGTACGCCAATCACAAAGCGTGGCTGCGTGGGGGTTTGCGCTTCTATTGCATCGCATGCAGCGCGTGCCAAGCGCGCACCTTCACGGTTCAGCTCGCGCACTAGGTGCTGCAAGCGGTAGTCGGCCAGTGAAATGCTGGTGGAGTTGAAGGTATTGGTTTCAACCAGATCAGCGCCGGCTTGCAGATACTGGCGGTGAATCTCACTGATGATGTCGGGGCGGGTGAGGCTGAGCAGGTCGTTATTGCCGCGCTGGTCATGACCTTCGCAGCCACAGCCGGGGCCGTGGTGGTGGCCTTCTTGCGCAAACAATGCGTCGAAGCCGTTGGCAAAGCGCGTGCCGCGATAATCGGCCTCGGTCAGCTCATGCCGCTGGATCATCGTGCCCATGGCCCCGTCAATAATCAGGATGCGTTGCGCCAGCGCGGCGTGCAGTGCGTTGGCACGTTGCGGGTTTTTCCACGGCAGGGTGTTCACGACTTCACTCCAGTTAACGAGATCACTTCGAAATGGGGCGGGCGGCGCTCGCGGGTGACGGTGCCGCAATTGGCAATGCTCAGGCCGGCTTTTTCGGCAAATTTGCGCAGGTCTTTTTCGCCAAACCCAAGATTGATGTGGCCGTAGGCATCCACTGCATTGCGGTGCTCATGGCGGGCCAGACTGGACAGCAGCAGGCGACCGCCTTTGCGTAGCACGCGTGCGGCCTCGGCAACCGCTTGCGCGGGTTTGGCGGCATAGGTCAGGGCGTGCATCAGTACCACCAGATCAAAGCTGCCATCGTCAAACGGCAGCGCGTGCATATCGCCTTCGCGTACTTCCACATTGCCGTAACGGCGCAGGCGTTCGCTGGCGGCGGCGACGACGCGTTGACTGGAGTCGATGCACACATAGCGATGCGCATGCGGGGCGAGTAGTTCGGCCAGCACGCCATCACCCGAGGCGATATCCAGCACATCGCCCGGCCACAACAACGGCAGTGCGGTACGCGCCAAGGCTTCCCAGGTGCGGCCCGGCGAGTAGTGGCGTTCCATGTCGCCGGCAACAGAATCGGCCCAGTTTTGATCGGCCGCACGCATCGCCAATACCGCCGGCACACGTTCGGCATCTTGGCGCAGCAAAGGGTCATCACTGCCGTGGCTGATGGAATGCCACAATGCGCGCTGGGCCGGCTCGATCGCGGCATCATCAAAGCGATAATAGGCCGACACCCCCGCGCGACGGTCGCGCACTAGGCCGGCTTCCTTGAGTTTGGCCAAGTGGGTGGAAACGCGCGGTTGCGCCAACTGGGTAATGGCGGACAATTCCGCCACGGTCAGCTCTTCACCTTCCAGTAACGCCAACAGGCGTACCCGGGTGGCATCGGCAAACACCTTCAGATGCGACGACCAAGTTTCGAGGTCCATTTATATCTTTCCATCGCGATTTAAAGATAATTGTGGCGCGATGCGGGATTGCGGTCAAGCGACTTCCTTGGCTGGGGTTGCTACAATGACGCTTCTTCGAAACGGTGCGGGGCTGTCGTGGAGTTCGGATACAGCGAAGAGCAATTGATGCTGCAGGATGTCGCCCGCCGCATCGCGCGTGAAAAAATCGCGCCTAGCGCAGAGCATCACGACCAGACCGGCGAGTTCCCACTCGACAATATCCGTGCCTTGGGCGAGAACGGTTTGATGGGGATTGAAGTCCCCGCCGAATACGGCGGTGCCGGCATGGATTCGGTGAGCTATGTGCTGGCGATGGTGGAAATTGCAGCGGCCGATGCGGCGCATTCCACCATCATGTCGGTCAACAATTCACTGTTCTGCAATGGCATTTTGACCTTCGGCAGCGAGGCGCAAAAGCAAAAATATGTGCGCGACATTGCCGAAGGTCGCGAGATTGGTGCGTTTGCACTGACCGAACCGCAGTCGGGGTCGGATGCCACCGCGATGCGTTGTCGTGCGGTGAAACAGGCCGATGGCAGCTATGTCATCAATGGCAAAAAAAGCTGGATTACATCCGGCCCGGTGGCCAAATACATCGTGCTGTTTGCGATGACCGATGCCGACAAAGGTGCACGCGGCATTACCGCATTCATGATCGACACCACCCGCGCTGGCTTTCACCGTGGCAAGACCGAGCCGAAGTTAGGGATCCGCGCCTCGGCCACGTGTGAAATCGAGTTCACCGATTACGTGGTCAGTGCCGATGATGTACTGGGTGCAGAAGGCCATGGTTTCAAAATCGCGATGAGCGTGTTGGACGCCGGCCGTATCGGTATTGCCTCGCAGGCCATCGGGATTGGCCGTGCTGCTTATGAAGCCACGCTGGCGTATGTGAAAGAGCGAAAGGCATTTGGCGCGCCGATTGGCAGTTTCCAGATGACCCAGGCCAAGATTGCCGACATGAAGTGCAAGCTTGACGCGTCGTTGTTGCTAACCCTGCGCGCGGCGTGGTTGAAAGGTCAGGGTCAGCGGTTTTCCACCGAGGCGGCGGTGGCCAAGCTCACTGCTTCCGAGGCAGCGATGTGGATCACCCATCAAGCCCTGCAGATCCACGGCGGGATGGGCTATTCAAAAGAAATGCCGATTGAACGCTATTTCCGCGACGCCAAAATTACTGAAATCTACGAAGGCACCAGTGAAATCCAGCGGCTGGTGATTGCCCGCCACGAAACCGGTTTGCGATAACAACAACGACAACCCCCAACGGCCGTGCTCCCCGCGCGGCCGTTTCCCTTTGGAGGCTTTGACCCGATGAACAAGTCCATTGAAACGAATTCAGGCGAAGATCTGAAACCTATCCTCGATGCATTGGCGAAGCGCGTGGACAAAGCCACGCAAGAACAAGCGCGCGCGTTCGCGACGGCGTTTTGCCGACGCATGGATGCCGAGGAAATTGGCCGCCATGGCGCCGCCGGCTGGGCCGAGCGTATTGTCGGGATGCTGGAGTTCGCACGCACCCGCAAGCGCGGCAAGGCCAATATCCAATTGTTCAACCCGGTGTTGAAGGCCGATGCGCAAGTGTCGCCGCATACGGTGTTGCAGATCGCCAACGACGATATGCCGTTCTTGGTGGATTCGGTAACGATGGCGTTGGCCGAGCAAGGCATCGGCGTGCACCTGTTGGGCCATCCGGTGGCGCGTTTGACTCGCGACAAGGCCGGCAAGTTGGTCAACGTGGGCGAGGGTACCGCCGAGTCGCTGATGTATCTGGAGATCGATCGCCAACCGCAGGCCGCCCTGGCCGGCATCAAAACCCGCGTGGCCAAGGTATTGGAGGACGTGCGTGCGATCGTCGAAGATTGGGAGCCCATGCGTGACCGCATGCGCGCCGTTGCCGAAGATCTTGCCACCCGAAAACTGCCGGTGAGTGATGCGGGTAAACAAGAAGCGCAGGAGTTTTTACGCTGGGCTGCCGACGAACATTTCACGTTCTTTGGCTATCGCGAATACAAGATCGAAAAGCAGGGTAAGGAAGACGTGCTGGCGGCAGTGCCGGGCACCGGCATGGGCTTGTTGCGTGGTGACGAGGGCGGCAAGGCGCGCCCAGTGAAATCGCTGGCGGCGCATTACATGCCGCAGTCGGGGGCGGTGGATGCACTGATTTTGACCAAGACCAATGCCCGCGCCAGCATCCACCGGCAGGGCTACATGGATTACATCGGGGTGCTGGGTTTTGATGGCAAAGGTCGCGCCACCAGTGAGCAACGCTTTTTGGGTCTGTACACCTCCAGCGCGTACACCCGCCGCCCCTGGGACATCCCATTGGTGCGTGAGCGCCACGCTTATGTGATGGAAAACTCCGGGCTAGACCCCAACAGCCACAGCGGCAAGGCGCTGCGGCATATTTTGGAAACACTGCCGCGCGACGAATTATTCCAAGCCAGCGAAGACGAATTGTTCAAAACCTGCATGGGGATTTTGGGCCTGCAAGAGCGCGTGCGCAGCAAGCTGTTCGTGCGCCGCGATCGCTATGGCCGTTATTTCTCGGCGCTGGCGTATGTGCCGCGCGACCGCATGAGCACGCAAGTACGCCACCGCATCGAAACCATGCTGCGCGATGCACTGGGCGGCGAGCGGGTGGACACCAATGTGCAAATCGGGGATTCGCCGCTGGCGCAGTTGCACATCATCGTGCGCCCCAGCAGCAGTCATGGCGAGGTGGCCATCGACTTGCCGGCATTGGAAGCGGGGCTGGCGCAGATCGTGCGCGATTGGCGCGATGAGCTGCGCGAAAAGCTGGTTGCCCGGCATGGCGAAGAAACCGGTCTGAAACTCACCGCGCGGTTTGGCAGCGCGCTGCCGGCGGGGTATATCGAGGACGTCAGCCCAGACATCGCTGCCGATGACGTGGAATACATCGCCGCATTGACCGGCCCGCAGGATCTCAAGCTGTCGCTGTACGTGGATCCGCGCAAACACGATATGCGCTTCAAGCTGTATCGCCAATTGCAGGACATCCCGTTGTCGGATGCGCTGCCGATGATGGAAAACATGGGCCTGCGGGTGATCACCGAACATCCGTATCGGGTGGATGCCGAAGCCGGCGTGGCCTGGATCCAAGAGTTTGAAGTCCAGTCCCTGCTGGGCGAGTTGGATGTGGGTGCACTGGACGAAGATTTTGAAGATGCTTTCGCCGCGATTTGGCGCGGTGATGCTGAAAACGATGGCTTCAATCGTCTGGTGTTGGCTGCCGGGTTGAATTGGAAGCAGGTAGCAATGCTGCGCGCCTACTGCAAGTACTTGTTGCAGGCGGGGGTGCCGTTCTCTCAAAGCTATATGGAAGCCACGCTGACCCGCTACCCGCTGTTGTCGCGGTTGCTGGTGGAGTTGTTTGAAGCACGTTTCCACCCGGTCACCGGCAGCGAGAGTGCGGCCGAGATCAAGCAAGGCATGGAGCGTTTTGGCGCCAGCCTGACCTTGCTGGCCGCAGGTGACGATGCCGCGATGACCGCATTGAAGGCATTGGTGAGCGTGCGCGCAGGCAACCGCGAGCAACAAGTCGAAGCTGCGCGTAGCACCTTGGTGGGCTTGCTCGACCGTGTTGCCAGCTTGGATGAAGACCGCATCTTGCGCAGCTTCATCGGCGTGATCGATGCCACCCTGCGCACCAACTACTACATAGATTACAAAGACGGCCTGCGCAAAGACGGTGGCCCGGCCGATTACATTAGCTTCAAGTTCGATACCGCCAAGGTGCCGGACCTGCCCAAGCCGCGCCCGTATCGCGAAATTTGGGTGTGTGGCCCGCGCGTGGAAGGTACCCATTTGCGCTTTGGCCCGGTCGCGCGTGGTGGTTTGCGCTGGTCGGATCGTCGCGAAGATTTCCGCACCGAAGTGCTGGGCCTAGTCAAAGCGCAGATGGTGAAAAACACCGTGATCGTGCCGGTGGGCAGCAAGGGCGGTTTTTACCCCAAGCAATTGCCCAACCCGGCGCTCGATCGTGATGCGTGGCTGGCCGAAGGGATTGCCTGCTACAAGCGTTTCATCAATGGCTTGCTGGATATCACCGACAACCTGAGCGTGGCCGGCAAGGTGTTGCCGCCGGCGCAAGTGGTGCGTCACGATGGCGATGACCCGTATCTGGTGGTGGCCGCAGACAAGGGCACCGCCAGCTTCTCCGACATCGCCAATGCCATCGCCCAAGCGCACGGCTATTGGTTGGACGATGCGTTTGCTTCAGGCGGCAGCGCCGGTTATAGCCACAAAGGCATGGGCATCACCGCGCGTGGTGCGTGGGAGTCGGTCAAGCATCATTTTGGTGCGCTGGGCCGTGACTGCCAAACGCAAGACTTCACTTGCGTGGGCATCGGCGACATGTCCGGCGACGTGTTTGGTAATGGCATGTTGTTGTCTGAACACATCCGCCTGCTGTGCGCGTTCGACCATCGCCATATCGTGCTGGATCCCAATCCAGATGCGGCGGTGTCGTTCAAGGAACGTCAACGTCTGTTCGATTTGCCGCGTTCCAGCTGGGCCGATTACAACGCCAAGTTGATCAGTAAGGGCGGCGGCATCTACCCGCGTTCGCTGAAGTCCATCGACATCACCCCGCAGGTGCGTGAGGCCTTGGGCATTGCCGAAGGCATCAAAGCCATGACCCCCAACGAGCTGATGCACGCCGCACTGCGCGCACCGGTAGACCTGTTGTGGAATGGCGGTATCGGTACCTATGTGAAGTCCAGCAAAGAGACTCACGCCGATGCCGGCGACCGCGCCAACAATGGTTTGCGCGTCAACGGCGCGGACTTGCGTTGCAAGATCGTGGGCGAGGGTGGCAATTTGGGCATGACCCAATTGGGCCGCATCGAAGCGGCGCAAGCAGGGGTGTTGTTGAACACTGACTTCATCGACAACTCGGCGGGTGTGGACACATCGGACCACGAGGTCAACATCAAAATCCTGCTCAATGGTGAGGTGCAGAAGAACAAACTGAAGTTGGCCGATCGCAATAAATTACTGGCCAAGATGACCGATGAAGTGGCGCAACTGGTGTTGAACGACAACTACCGGCAAAACCAGGCGTTGACCTTGATGGAACGCATGAGCGCCACCCGTCTGGGCTCGAAGATGCATTTCATCAGCACCTTGGAAGCGCAAGGGTTGCTGGACCGGCAGATCGAGTTTTTGCCCACCGATGCCGAAATCGCGGAACGCAAATTGCGTGGCCAAGGCCTGACCCGGCCAGAGCTGGCCATCTTGCTGTCGTATTCCAAGCTGGTGGCGTTCCCGCAGTTGTTGGCGTCGGATGTGCCGGAAGACCCGTACCTGTCCAAGGAGTTGGTGCGCTACTTCCCGGAACCGCTGCAAGCCAAGTACGCCAAGGCGATGGAAGGCCACCGCCTGAAGCGCGAAATCATCGCCACCGCGGTGACCAATTCCACCATCAACCGCATGGGTGCCACCTTCTTGATGCGCATGCAAGAAGACAGTGGTCGCAGCATCGGCGAGATCGCGCGTGCCTACACCATCACCCGCGAAACCTTGGATGCGCGGGAACTGTGGGCCAAGATCGATGCACTGGACGGCAAGCTGCCAGGCAGTGTGCAGGTGGATGCCTTGCAGGTGATCTGGGAATTGCAGCGTGGTTTCACCCGCTGGCTGCTGTCGCGCCCGGGCGCGGTGCCGGCCATTACCACGGCGGTGGAGCGCTACCACGACGGCTTCCGCGACATCCGTGCGGGCGAAGGCATCCTGCCGCCGTCGCAGCGCCCGGTGTATGAGGCCAGCCGCAAGCTGTGGCGCGAAAAGGGTGTGCCGGCGGCACTGGCCGATCAATTGGCGGCGCTGCCGTATCTGCAAGCCAGCCCCGACATCATCGAACTGGCACGCGAGCGCAAGCTGCGCCCGATCGAAGTGGCCAAGGTGTATTTCCGTCTGGCCGATGCCCTGCACGAGCCGTGGTTGAGCGCGCAGATCGATGGTTTGAAGGTGGATGGTCGCTGGCATGCGGTGGCACGCGGGGTCTTGCGTGACGAGTTGGCCACGCAGATGCGCGCATTGACCGGGTTGGTGTTGGCGATGCCAGGTAAAGATGCCGATGCCAAGGTCAAAGCCTGGCTGGAGCGCGATGACAGCTCGCTGCGTTTCACCTTGGCCATGCTTACCGAGTTGGCCGCGCAGAAAACCCTGGACTACCCGACGTGTTCGGTGGCTGTGCAGCGCGTGGCCCAGCTGGCGCAACGCGGCTGAGCAGCATGTCATCACGGTGCCCTCTCCCGCGTGCGGGAGAGGGCACGGGAAGGGGTACCGAAGGCGGTGGCGGGCCGCTCTTGCTATCCTCCCGTGCATGACCACGCCACGCATCGCCCTGCTCGCCAGCCCGGTTGACGACGCACAATCCGCACTCACCGTGTTGGCCAAGCGCTACGGCAACCACACCCCACAAGAGGCCGATGTCATCGTCTCGTTGGGCGGCGATGGCTTCATGCTGCAAACCCTGCATCGCCACGGCGTGCTGGGTAAACCGGTGTATGGCATGAAGCTGGGCACGGTGGGGTTTTTGATGAACCAGTACCGCGCCGAAGATGACTTGCTGGCACGCATCGAGGCGGCCGAACCTGCGGTACTGCACCCGCTGGAAATGCAAGCACACACCGAGTCTGGTGCCACGGTGGGGTCACTTGCGTACAACGAGGTCTCGCTGCTGCGGCAAACTCGGCAGGCTGCGCATGTGTGTATTGAACTCAATGGCGAAGTGCGCCTGGATGAGTTAATTTGCGATGGCGTGATGCTGGCCACCCCGGCCGGCAGCACCGCCTACAATTTTTCTGCGCACGGCCCCATTTTGCCGCTGGGCGCCAATGTGATGGCATTGACTCCAATCGCACCGTTTCGGCCACGACGCTGGCGTGGTGCGGTACTCAAGTCGGGTACCGAAGTGCGGTTTCGTGTGCATGACCCGCACAAGCGCCCGGTCAGCGCCACCGCAGATTCACACGAAGTGCGTGATGTCACCGAAGTGTTGGTGCGCGAGTCGCGCGATCGTCGCGTGACATTATTGTTTGATCCAGAACACAATTTGGAAGAACGCATTTTGATTGAGCAGTTTGCCGTGTAAGGTTTGGCGGGCAAGGAGTGCCCACATGCCCCATTTCAGGAAGAACCATGTCATTTGCAAGTGACAACGTACGCCGCAACACCCCGGACACACCGCCGTTGCGACGTCGGGTGCCGGCGTGGCTATGGGCGTGCTTGGCATTCTTGTTGGGCATTGGGCTGACGCTGTGGCTGGCCTATGTTGAAAAGCAGCGAGATACCCGTGATGCGCACCATGCCTTCACCATTGAAACCACGCGGATTGCCACGGGCATTCGAACGCAACTGGAGCAATGCGAGCATCTCATTCGTGCGTTTCAATCGGTGTTTTTGGCTTCCGATGACGTGACTCCAGCCGAATACGCCCGCGCGTATGAGAATTTGCAATCCAACGGTGAAATACGAGTCAGCTTGCAAGCCTTGGCATATGCACAACGGCAACCTGGCCCCACCGGCGATCACTACGTCACCACCATGTTTGCACCGGTGCCTGGCAATGAGGCCATTCGTGGCTTGGATGTGGTCTCCCAGCCGATGAATCTGGAAGCACTCTTACGCAGCCGCGACAGTAACCGGATTGCGATGTCGGCACCGTTTCGGTTGCGGCAAAGTGGCGCAACCGATGGCGTGATTCTGCGTCTACCGATTTATGCGAGTGGTGCGGTTCCAAGTACGGTAGAGGGACGACGGCAAGCTGCCATCGGGTCGATCGGCGCTTCGTTTCAGATCGCACATTTGATCGCCTCGGCAGTTCCGGCAGCATCCGAAATTTTAGCCGATGTCAGCATCACCGATATCAGTGACGGCACGGTGCGGCCCCTACTGGTCAAGCACTTTGATGCAGCAATGACGTCACCCGCACATGTGGTGCAAGTGCGCTTTGGCGGACGCTTATGGACGGTGGCGACGCATGCCAGAGCTGGCCTTTACGCGGAAGGCAACTGGCAGACGGTGTTGTGGGTAGGCGGCGTGATCAGTCTGTTGCTGGCGGCGTTGACATGGTCATTGGTCAGCACCCGCGAGCGCGCCATCGTGCTGGGTACTGCGCTTGGCAAGCGATTTCTTGCCAGTGAGGAACGCTTCCGTCGGCTCAATGAATTGTTGCCTTGCCTCGTTTTGTTGATACGCAAGGACAACGGCGCCATCGTGTATCGCAATGCCGCCGCGCGTGAGCGCTTGGCCGATACTATCGACGTTGCCGGCTTGTCGTTGTTCGAACAAGCGCAAATGGAAGCTCGACCTTCAGCGGGTAACGATGCCCAGTTGCCTGCCGCGGATGGCAGCATGTTCTGGGCCAGCACATGGGTCAGTGGGATCGAGATCGACGGCATCCCAATGTGGTTGCTGGTCGCCAGTGACAATACCTTGCAGCGCCAACTGACCGAGCGCTTGGGCTATCAGGCAAGTCATGACTCGTTGACCCGGCTGTACAACCGGCGCGAATTTGAGGCGCGCGTGCAAACCCTGCTGGCCAGCCCCAATCGCAATGATGGAGCACTGCTGTTTTTGGATTTGGATCAATTCAAATTGATCAATGACACGTCGGGCCACCGCGCGGGCGACGAATTGCTGGCGCAGTTGGCCGCGGTGATGCAGGAAAAGTTGCGCCCGGTTGATGTGTTGGCGCGGCTGGGGGGCGATGAGTTTGGCGTGCTATTACCGGGAGTGGTGGATCTGGACGCCGCGATTCAGGCCGCCGAACGTCTGCGCCGCAGCATCGAGTCGTTCATTTTTGGCTGGGAAGGGCGCACCTATACCATCAGCGCCAGCATTGGCGTAGTGATGTTACGCAGTGCCGGTTCCATGCAGACGTTGTTTGCCAACGCAGACGGTGCCTGTTATCTAGCCAAGGAAGCCGGGCGTAATCGCATCCACGCCTATACCGAAGACGATGCGGCCATTACCCGACGCATGAGCGAAATGGAATGGGCCAACCGTGTGCGTGATGCGCTGCGCGATGACCGCCTCTTGCTGGACTATCAGGAATTGCACCCATTGCAGGCACACAACGCAGGCGGGGTGCATATTGAGCTGTTGCTGCGCATGCGCAGTGAAGAGGGCGGGGTGGTGATGCCAGGGGCCTTTTTGCCCGCAGCAGAGCGCTATGGCTTGATGCCACAGATCGACCGCTGGGTGGTAGAAACCGCACTGAGCAGGCTCGACCATTTGCATCCGGAGGGTGAAAATTTAGCCAATTGCGCGATCAATCTTTCGGCTGCCAGTCTGGAAAACGAAGGTTTGTTCGATCGAATCGCGGCACTCATCGCAGAGCACCAAATCACGCCACAGCGCTTGACCTTTGAAATCACCGAAACCGTAGCCATGCGCGACTTTGCGGCCTCCAGCGTGTTGATTTCGCGCCTGCGGGGTCTGGGCTGCAAAGTGGCGCTGGATGATTTTGGAGCCGGCATGTCCTCGTTTGGCTATTTGAAAAACCTTGAGCTGGATGTGGTGAAAATTGACGGCAGCTTTGTGCAAAATTTGGCTGACGATGCGATGTCGCAGTCGATCGTGCGTGCGGTGACCGAAATCGGCCATTTGCAAGGTTTGCAAGTAGTGGCCGAATGGGTGTCTTCACCGCAATTGCTGGCGCTGGTGGCCAATATGAAAATCGATTACGCACAAGGGTTTGCCCTGCACCAGCCACAGCGTGTGCAATTCCAGCGTAGTCCCCATGTCGATGCATGAGAACACCGCCCCTGCCAAGGTGACCCCGGTGCCATTGGTGGTGGCCATCACCGCGCGGGCGCTGTTTCATATGGAAGACAGCCACGCGCTGTTTGAGCGCGAAGGCATCGCTGCGTTTGCCGACCATCAGCGCCGCCACGAAGATGACATCCTGCATCCCGGGATTGCGTTTCCGCTGGTGCGCAAACTGTTGGCACTCAATGCGGGCAGCGCAGAAGATGCGCCCCGGGTCGAGGTGATTTTGCTATCCCGCAATTCTTCGGACACCGGGCTGCGTGTGTTCAATTCCATCCAACACCACCGCTTGGACATCCGCCGCGCCACCTTCACTGCCGGCGCGCCGGTGTGGCCCTACATCAAACCGTTTGGCGCGCAGTTGTTGCTGTCGGCCAACCCCGAGTCGGTGCGCGCGGCGTTGGCGGCGGGTGTGGCCGCAGCAACTATTCTGCCCGAGCGCGCCAGCGAGCCACGCCAACGCCAATTGCGGATTGCCTTTGACGGCGACGCGGTGATTTTTGGCGATGAAAGCGAGCGTGTCTCCCGCGAGCAAGGCTTGGAGGCATTTGGGGCGCATGAGCGTGCGCGTGCGCATGAGCCATTGTCAGGCGGGCCGTTTCGCGGCTTTCTGGCAGCCCTGCACGATTTGCAGGAGGCATTCCCCGCTGGGGAGGCTTCGCCCATTCGCACTGCCTTGGTCACCGCACGCTCGGCCCCGGCGCACGAGCGGGTCATCCGCACCTTGCGCGAATGGGACGTGCGGTTGGATGAGGCGTTATTTTTGGGTGGGCGCGACAAAGGCCCGTTTTTAGAGGCGTTTGGCGCCGATATTTTTTTCGATGACTCCCCGCATAACATCGACTCGGCGCGGCGACATGTGGCGGCGGGGCATGTGCCGCATGGGGTGGCCAATGCGGCACCAAAATCTGAGCCGTGATGTATTAGTCCGGCAGGCGTAGGCCGTCCAGCTTCCAATTCAAGCCATCCCGGTGAAATTCAAACACCACCGGCTTGCCTTCCGCGTTGTTGACGCTGGCGGTGAAAACACGGAGTGACTCGAAATGGGTATCGGCGTGCTGCAACGGATCGTTCGGGGTGGGCTTGCCAGTTGCCGGTGCCGGATTGCTTCTGGCCAGTGAGCTGCCCTGCAACAGCACTGCAAACCCTTGCGGTGAGGCGATGGCATCAATCGTTGGTTTGGCCAACATGGCGGTGACCTCACCCACATTGCGCATGGACTGGCTGTTGCCAGTGCGGGCAAGAATGCCTTGCGCGATTTTCTGTTGCAGCTGCGGGCGCACGCTTTCGCGCAGGCTGTCGAAATCGACGAAGCGCCAGAGTTCATTGGTTTGTCCGTTGGCAACAACGTGGCGAATGCCGCGAATGGCGAGATACGGGCCGCTGATGACGTAGCCCAACAGGGCCAAGAGCAACAGCAGAAGCGTACTGGCAAGCAGCCAGCGGGTGCGTTTTGTGAGTTTCATGCCTGCATCCTGCAAAAATGCAGGCGGCTGGGCAAGCCCAGCCGCTGCAAACGCTTACTACTGATGTCACAAACGGGCGGCGCGGGTGCGTAATTCCAGCGGCGCCATCCGGCTTTGGTCGTGTAATTCCAGTTGCCGCAATTCAAACGGTGCACCATAACCGATGGGTAGGTGCGCTTTGGCGAACGGCAAGGTTAGGCGATGTTGGCCGGGTTCCATCCATGCGGCAGCATGGGCTTCGCTGACCGCATGCAATTGGCCATCTGGACCGGTGGCGTACAAGGTGCCACGGGCTTCATAGCGCCCCGCTGAGGCGGCACGCACGGCAAGGCTGACGTGCATGTCGGTGCTCTGTTGTAGGTTGCCCACAAAGCTTGCGGTGGGTTGGGCAATGGCAAACGCCGTGCGTACATCACGCGGGGCATCGCCCACCATGCCGAACACCTGCAGCTCCCAAAGCCCTGCCGTGCGGCTGTTACCGGCAGGAGTGAACACGGCTTGCAGACTGCCATCCGCAGCGCGTTGCACACTGACCGGCGTATTGCGACCGTCCGGTGCCACCAATAAGGCTTGTACCTGGGCGGCGGCGTTCACACCGCTGCGACTGGCGCGAATCGTGACCTGCATAGGCTGCCCAGCTAGGCCACTGTTGCGCGATGGCTGTGCGTCCAGCACGACATCGCTGGCAGGTTCAAACACATGCACCACATAGTTGCCGCGGGCGTTGCTGGCACGTAGTACGGCATGCCCCGCGCCACTGCCCGCGCCCAGACGCAGCACTTGGGTGCCTGCACTGACCGGCATTCCGGCTTGTTGTAGCGATTGCGCATCGGCCAAACGTGCGATCGTGATCGGACGCTTGCCGTCGGTGACCGATAGTGCGGCTTCTTGTAGTGGGGCTGCACCTTGGGCCGGGCTGATGCGGATCAGCGCGCCTTGCGCGGTTGTCGGCAGATCCAGACCTTTGGCAAGACTGACGTCATCCACCGTTTGCCAGTATTCGCGGCTACTGGCACGCAGCGGTGCTGGCTGTGAAAGTGCAACCGACGGATCCAAGGCCCAGGCAAACGCAACCGGCTTGCGCTCGATGGCAGCCGTTGGCGCGGGTAGGCTGACCAAGCGATGCGGCTGCATGTCGGCGCGGGTGGTGGCAAGCAGCGCTTGCTGGGCATGCGCGTTGCCGAATAATGCAACAAGACCGGCCAGCAGGCTGAGACTGAGTATGGTGTGTGTGCGCATGGCGGGCCTCACTTCATGTCATTGCGAAGGACGGTGTCGAGGCCAAAGCAGGCACGCCGACTCTGGTTATGGCTGAGTGGCTCTTGGCCTGCCATTTTTGTCTTGTCCTTGAACCAGACCGAACCGGCCGCCGATTGACTGCTGCAATTGAGGAAGCCATCGGAACAACTGTCCAGCCACCATTGCGTCGTTTCCAGACCCAAGTTTTCGGCATAGCCACCGCAATAACTATCGCTGTCCCACACGGCGGTTTCCACATCGGTGCCCACCACGGCGCGGAACAGTTTCGGCAGCGATGGTCGCCCCGCCGTGCCGTACAGATTGTTGGCGTTGTAGGTTGCCATCCAACTGACTTGTTGCTGGCGCACGGCATCGGATTTATAGCCCAACAACCAGCCCAACGAGGTTTCAAACACATTGCCATTGATCACCGCATCGGCCAGCGGGGTACCCGCCGACGATGGTGCCAGTGCATCCACCCGCACGATCTTGTTGATGATGTTGGGATAGCGGCTGTCATAGGTGGGGTTGGACAAAATCCAGCGCATCACATTGCCGCCATTGGAGTGGGTGATGATGATTAGGCGGGTAATACTTTTGCTCTGGATAAAGCTGCTCAGCTGACCCGCCAGGCAGCCGGCGGCACGGCTATCCCACATGTACTGGGTGAAGTCGCAGTTGATCACCACGTAATTAGCAGGGTTGGCCAGCCCGCCGCGGACGTTGTTGACCATGGTGGGTTGCCAATAGTCCTGATAGGCATTGGTCTGTTTGCCGGTACCGTGGACGAAAGCCACGCCGGTGACATCGGCTGCGTGTGCGGTGGATGTGCTGAATACGGCGGCGCAAGACAACAGCGCGGCCAAGGCGACTCTACGCATGGACTCTCCCCAGAAGGTTCCCAATGATTGCCGCGTGGCCTGCGGCAGGCGGCTCGTCAGCACCCCCGTACTGATGAGTACGGTGAGCATACGCATTGGTATGCTGATGTCATGACGCAGTGCGACATTGGTCACGGTTTGACGTGAACGCGGGTCGTGCGTCCGTTGATGCGGCGGCTTTAGCCCAATTCGCGCGCGCGCTGGCGGCCCCAATCTTCCAGATGATCCAGCAGCACCTGCACGTTGCCGTCGCTGGCATGCGCGGTGCGCAGTTCGCTGATGTGCGCGAAATATTGATCGAACGTGAGCTCTGACCAGCCGGCATCCGTGCACAGGCGCTGCCGTCGATAGGCATCCCACTGCTCGCTTTCTGCAGGCAGTAGCGAATCTGGCCAATTGCGGGCGCGATAGCGCAACAATAGTGCAGCTAGGCGCGGGTCACGGAAGGCGTATTGCGCATTGGCCAGCAAATGCGGTGGGGTGCCGCGCACTTGCGCGCATATTTTTTTATCGGTATCGCCAATAAAACCGCCGTACAACGCGGCGTCGGCATCCACGGCGGTGTTGGAGCGGTCGCGCGCAAACACTTGGCGGACTTTTTCTGCAATGGCTGGGGCGTGCGCGCGCACTTGTTCGGCGCGCTGCAAGATGGTGTCCGGGTGGATGTGCAGCCGCGCAAAGTCGGCATCACGCAAATGCTCCCAGCGCACGAGAGCCGGGCATTTATTGGTGTGAATTTCTTTCAGCGGGATACGTGTTTCACCCTCGGGAAGATCGGCTTGGCGGATATACAAGCGCTCGGCAATGGCATCGGCATCCAGCTGCAATAGCGCATCGGGGGCGGCTTCCAGATCAAACACGATGAAGCGCGACGGGATGGATGGGTGCTGCGCCAACGGCAGCACCGGCGCGGCACACAGGCGCGCGGCTGGGTAGCGTTGCGAGATATGCAGCAGCGGCGTCATTGCCACCACATCAAGCAAGGATGCCGCAAAGCGTTTGTCGCGCAGACGCAGTGCGTAGTCCCACAATTTGGGTTGGTGCTGGCGGAACAAACGCGCCAGCCCAATCAGGGCGCGCACATCGCTGAGTGCCTCGTGCGCGAGGCCTTCACGCAGGCCGTTGTCTTCGGCTAGGTGTTCGAGTTTGAAGCTGGTGCCATTGCCATCATCGCGTTGCCGCCAGTGGATACCGTCGGGGCGCAGGGCGTGCATCAGGCGCAGGGCATCCAACAAATCCCAGCGCGAATTTCCGCCGCGCCATTCGCGCTCATACGGGTCATGAAAATTGCGATACAGCCCATAGCGCACGAACTCATCATCAAACCGCAGCGAGTTGTAACCCGCGCTGCACGTTTCTGCGCGGCCCATTTCGTCGACGATGCGGGCAAATGCGGCGGCCTCGTTGACACCATCGCGCAGTGCGGCTTGCGGAGTGATGCCGGTGATCAAGGTGGCAATGGGCGAGGGCAGCAGGTCATTGGCCGGCTGCACGAAAAAACTGATGGGGTCTTCGATTTGTTGCAAGGTTGCATCGGTACGGATCGCTGCAAATTGCGCGATGCGGCTGCGACGCGGGTCTGCACCGAAGGTTTCTAGGTCATAAAACAGGAACGATGCAGACATGTCGGTGGTCAGTGTGGATTGAACACGATCGGAACGATGACCTCGCTGCTAACCGCTTTGCCATTGCGCGTGGCCGGCTTGAAGTGCCAGCGCCGCACCGCATCCAGTGCGGCACGATCCAAGTCGCGGTTGCCGCTGCCTTCCGCCAGTTCCTGGCGCTCCACGCTGCCATCGACGGCCACGCTGACCCGTACCTTGACGGTGCCACCAATGCCTCGGCGTAGCGGTTCTTGTGGGTAGCGCGGGGCAGGGGTGTTTTGGGCGATGGCATCGGTGCTGGCAGCGGGTGCAGCAACCGGCGCAGCTGTTGGGGGCAGTGGCGCGCGCGCGGGCGGCGGTGGTGGCGGTGGCGGTGCAGCTGGCCTTGCGGCAACCGTGCTGTCCTTGGGTAGGCTCAAGCCACTGGCATTGTTGTCACCTGCCAAGTCTGGCGGTAACGGTGTGGGCAAATGGTCGGCTGGCGTAGTGGTGGCCTCGGAGCCATCGGCTTTGTAAAAATCATAGTGATGACGCGATTTCAGCCACACCAACAAGAACAGCAGCAAGCCAGCGGCAAATGCAGCCAGTAAGACTTTGAATACCTGCGGTGGCAACAGCGGCGGGTGTTGGCCGGGTTTCGGCGCGGGCGTGGAGTCGAGTATGGGGTCGGGCGTGGCCATGTCGGCATTCTGGCATGTGCGCGGGCCGATGCCGCCACCTGCGGCTGACGCAGACATTAATGCAGGCGATAATGCAGGTTCATTTCCTTGATTGTTGCCCCCATGCTTGATCCTGCCCTGCTGCGTACCCATCCCGCCGACCTTGCCCAACGCCTGCTTGCCACGCGCGGTTACGTATTGGATGTGGCCGCAATCGAATCCCTAGAAGCCCAGCGCAAGCAGATTCAGATTCGCACCCAAGAATTGCAAAACCTTCGCAATACCCGCAGCAAGCAAATCGGCATGCTCAAAGCCAAGGGCGAAGACGTGGCGGCGGTGATGGCCGAGGTGGCGAGTTTTGGCGAAGAACTGAAGACGTCGGAAGTAGCGCTGGAGCGCATCCGTGGCGAAATCGACGCGATTGCCTCTGGCATCCCCAACCTGCCCGATGCCAGCGTGCCGCAAGGTGGCGGTGAGGCTGACAATCTTGAACAGCATCGCTGGGGCAGCCCGCGCGTGTTTGATTTCGCCATCAAAGACCATGTGGAATTAGGTGCGCGCAACGGCTGGTTGGATGGCGAAACTGCGGCCAAATTGTCCGGCTCACGGTTTACGGTGTTGCGCGGGCAGTTGGCGCGTCTGCATCGTGCGCTGGCGCAATTCATGCTGGACCTGCATACCGGCCCGCACGGCTACGAAGAAACCAATGTGCCGGTCATTGTGAATGCCGATTCCATGCGCGGCACCGGGCAATTGCCCAAGTTTGAGGAGGATTTGTTTTCTACCCAATTGGGCGAACACAAACGCTATTTGATCCCCACCTCTGAAGTGCCGCTGACCAATAGCGTGCGCGATGCCATTTTGGATGCCGAGACACTGCCGTTGCGGATGACCGCGCATTCGATGTGCTTCCGTTCCGAAGCCGGCAGCGGCGGCCGCGATGTACGCGGGATGATCCGCCAGCATCAATTTGAAAAAGTCGAGCTGGTGAGCATCAGTACCCCCGACGACTCCGACGCAGAACACCAGCGCATGACCCGCTGTGCCGAAACCGTGCTGGAACAACTCGGCCTGCCGTACCGGCGCATGCTGCTTTGCACCGGCGATATGGGCTTTGGTGCGACCAAGACCTATGACTTGGAAGTCTGGCTGCCGTCGCAAGCCACCTACCGCGAAATTTCGTCTTGCTCCAACTGCGGCGACTTCCAAGCCCGCCGCATGCAGGCACGCTGGCGTAACCCTGCCACCGGCAAGCCCGAGCTGGTGCACACCCTCAACGGCTCCGGCGTAGCGGTGGGCCGCGCCTTGATTGCGGTGATGGAAAACTACCAAAACGCCGATGGCAGTATCACGGTGCCCGAGGTGCTGCGCCCCTATATGGGTGGAGCCGGGCGCATCGAGTGACTGAAATCAATTAGCAGATTTGAGTAGAGAGGCACCGCGCTGGCCGCCAGGGTTGGCCATGAGCGCAAGCGCGGTGCCTATCGTTGACGGCATCAGAACCGGAAGATGACGTTGGCAAACCAAGTGCGGCCCGGCATCGGGAAGCCCTCGGATAGCTCGTACCATGTATCGGTCAAATTGCGGCCACCCACTTCCACGTCTATCGTGCTGCGCGGTGACCACACACCTTTCAAGCCCAGCAGCGTGTAGCTATGCAGGGTCAGGAAGCTGGTTTTGCCTGCGATGAACACCGGCACGATACGGCCCTGCTCGGCTTCCACCGTGGCCACGGCTTTGAGCTGCGAGGTGAAGCGCCACGCCGCGTTGGCAAACAGGCGCTGGCGCGGGCTGTTGGTGAGCAATACAGCAGGATTGCTGAGGTTGTCGCGATCCATCCAAGTGTAGCCCACGCCCCATTGGCCGTTTTCGCCCAGCTGCTGTTGCAGTGAGAGTTCGATGCCACGATGCCGCGCCTTGCCGATGTTCTGTGCCTGGTTGCACACCGTACTGCCGCACTGGTTGGAGGCGACGATGGCGTCCTGGATCAGATCGTCGATGCGGCTCTGGAACAGCGATGCTTCCACCTGCGCGTCGCTCCACGGTTGCCCGCGCCAGCCCAGCTCGAAGTGACGCGCGGTTTCCGGTTTCAGGTCGGGATTGGGCAGGGCCGCGCCCATGCGCGCGGAGTAGCGATCCTTGATGGTGGGGAGGCGGGTTTTGTGCGAGACGCTGGCGAACAACTGGCCGTGTTCGCCGAAATCGCGCTGCAGTTCGATCAGCGCGTTGTTGGCGCTGGTCTTGCCGGTCGGCCAGTAATAGACCTCTTTCGCGTCGCGTTGCTCGTGGCTCGCGCCCAGCCGCAGGGTGTAGTCGCCGCCCAGCGTGATGGTGTCCTCCAGCGCCAGCGAAGTGGTGACGTCGCGGTAGTCCTTGGTCGGCGATTTCGGATTGGTGTCCTGGTGGCGGTCGTCCTTGTAGTGCAGCGCCAGATGCAGATCGTGATTGGCGATCGCCTGCGTGGACAGTTCGACGCTGACGCCGCGCGTCTTGTCCGAATAGACGCTGGGGAAGCTGGTATTGAGCAACTGGGTGGCGTAAGTGCCGTCGGCATAGGCTTCCAGCCCGTTGCCATAGTGGTCTTCATAGGCGCGCAGCTTCAGGCCGCTGCTCTCGCCAAGGCCAATGTTGCCGATGAAGTACAGGCTTTCCTTGTCCCACCACGGCCAGCGCCAATAGCGGATGCCGCCGCTGGCGCGGCCGGTATAGACCGGGTTGCCCTTCTCGCCGTCCTGCTTCACGTAGCCGATGGCGAACTCGCTGCGCTCGCCGGGCGCATAGCCGAGTTTGATCGAGGCGCGGCGGTCGCTGCGATAGGCGTTTTCGCGTTCGTCGCCGGTATCGGTGGGCTTGGCCTTGTAGTCCTTGAAACCGTCCGGCAGCGGGAAGCTGTCGGCATCCAGCCACGACCAGCCCGCTTGCAGATACCAGTCGCCCTTGCGCATCCCCAGATTGGCTGCGGCTTTACGCTCGCCGCGACTGCCCGCACCAAGGCGCACGTCGCCTTCCAGCGGTTGGGTGGGTTTGCGCGAGACCAGATTGATCGCACCACCCAAGGTGTTGGGGCCGTACAGCAGCGAAGCCGCGCCCTTGGCGACGTGGATTTCGCCAAGGCCGAAGGTGGTGAAGCGGTCGAAGTCGATATAGCCATCGTAGGGGACGTATTGCGGGATGCCATCCAGAAATACCGGCACTTGGCGCGGGTCAAAGCCGCGCACGTACACCATCGCCTCGTTGCGGCTGTTGTGCGAGAGCGATACGCCGGGCGCAATGGCAACAGCCTCGCCTACGGTTTCGCGGTTGAGGGTATCCAGTTGTTCGCGGGAGATGGCGGATTCGCCAGCAGCGGACCGCGTTGCCTTCTGGCCTTGCACCACCACGCGGCCAAGTTCGAAGGGTTTGCCGGTTTTGTCAGTATCTTCGGCATGCGCAGAGGCAAAGCAGGACAGGCTGATGAGCAGCGCGACCGACAATACGCTGCACTGCAGGCGTTGGTAGGGGTTGTTGTTTGTGTGAGCTTGCATAAGCAGGGCGTGCTGAGGGAATTGGGAATGCCGGCAATACCGCGCCATGCCGCGACAATTGAATGTGCGGCAACGTGCGGCCGGGATTGGGAAAAGGTGTGGCACGTCCCTGTGCCACGCAGGGGTCATTTCATTCGTAATACTTCAATGGAGCTGAGATTGCGCACATGGCGCGGGCCGGTTTTGGTGTCTTGCCCGGAGATCAACAACAGCTGGCCTTCACGCACACCCAGCGGTTTGCCATCTTTTTCCCATGCCACCAGCACGTCCTTGCCAATCGCGGTGTTGTAGAGCTCGTTCCAGGAGAAGGTGACCACGTAGCCATCGGTAGCGCGTGCCACCACCACCATGCGGCGGCCATCCTTGTGGCCATCCAGATTCAGACCTACGGCGTCCAATACGTCGGTCAGCCGCGCACCGCGAAAATTATTGACCTTGCCGACAGTGGCTCCAGACGCGCAGATCACATCCATTGGGCCGCTGTTGCGCGCAGTGAGTTTTTTGAGTGCCGCCACATCAAACGATTGCGGGGCTTTGACCGCACCACTGATACGCACATCGATACTGGGCTTGACGCTGGCCATGGGGACGGGGTTGTCGGCATAGGCAACGTGCAGGGCAGGGGTGGTCAGTAGCAGTGCAGCGAGTACGAGGGGGCGAAGCTTCATGGCAATACCTTCGATATGTGGATATGTATATAGCGATTGGCAGCATAACTAACCCATGCCCGGGCGGGTTTGATTTGAGTCAACTCTTTACGCTGGCGTGTCGCGCCACTGCCGATGCAGTGCCCGCAACTGCCCGGTAAACAGCAATGCCCATGCGCACAGGCCGATGCCGAAGATCACGTGCGGCAGCAGGCCAAGGAAATGCAGTTCCATGGCTTCCATCATGCGCAAGGTACTGACTGCGTACATGCCCAGCGG
>Ga0208825_1000988_pt1 | contig 23845 bp, 15 predicted proteins | sample AD_UKC113_MetaG_FD_184450 | JGI IMG/M metagenome (GOLD analysis project Ga0208825, IMG submission 184450) | Active sludge microbial communities of municipal wastewater-treating anaerobic digesters from Hong Kong - AD_UKC113_MetaG (SPAdes)... | ecosystem: Engineered > Bioreactor > Anaerobic >...
TTAAAGAGCTGGTCAAATTCACCACGACCTATCTCAATTATGATAACAACCAGAGCCTCTTTTTGAACGTGGCCAGAATGGTTGATTTTGCTCGAAAGGGAGCAGATGGTCTGATCAACGTAATTTGCTTTAACTGTATGTTAGGCCTGACCTCAGCTGCTATTTCTTCCCGAATCAAAGGCGATTTCGAGAATTTGCCCATACCGACTCTTATTTATGGTGAGACAGAAAACAGCAGTGCCAGTGGCCGACTGGAAGCTTTTGTCGAACAGGTTAAAGCCAGATACAGAAAGAAAAAATTAAATCAGGCTGTCAACCCCTGATAGCCAGTGACTGACTCGAGTGACTGACTCGCCTGGCAGTCGATTTCAAATAGAAGTCAGAACGACGGCAATTATACCCGTCAGAAAGACACCATCAAAAGTCCCTGCCCCTCCGATAGAAGCTACCGGGGCTCCCAGTTCAGGTATTTTTTTTAGGTTCATCAAATCGGCTCCGATCAGCGTTCCCAGTGTCCCGGAAACATAAGCTATAACCGGCGCAGTTTGTAGGCCATCAGGCGAGATAAGCGAAACGAGAAAAGCCACTAAGGCGGCCACCAGCGGCGGGAAGAGAGCCGGGGTAGCGATACCAAGTCCTTTGACCGGCCGGGCGACTCTGTTGACCAGAAAGGTCGTGATGGCCGTAGCTATAACAAATTCCCAGAAAAGGCCTCCCCAGCGAAAGATGAGGTATAGGCTTATCAGTGAGGGAATAATCGCACCGCCCACATTGATGGCCAGAACGGTTGTTTCTCTGGCTGCTGCCACTGGTACCTGAAACTTCCAGCCGTAGAAATCTACCACCTGGCTCTCCATCACTTGCCCCGAGTGAAGCTTCTTTACAGGGATATTAATACCGCTACCAATTAAAGTCAGAAAAAGCAGGGTAAAAACTAAGTCAGGCGGAATGCCCAGCCTCTGGAAGGCAAAGGAAATAACTCCCAGTTTCAGGAAAAAGAACAACCCGCCAAGAAGAATAAAGTAGCCAATCAGGAAAAAAAGAAGTACGGGTAAAAAAAACATTGGCCTTTACACCTCACTCTTGAAATGGTTCTTTTTAATAATACACTCATTAGCCAATAATAAAAAGGAATTAAGTTTAAAGCTCGAAGCTCTGTCTGAAAAGCAGACGGTTGATTGAGAGCTGGTCTGAAAAGACTAAAAATCAAAATATTAGGCTGGCTATGAAAATATGATCCAGGTCATCTACCAAATCGACTCAATAAATAATAGAATCTATCCTATTCAAAATTCACAAAGAGGTAGTAAGAAATGCAGGTCAAGGAGCTAAAAGCAAAAGTCAGGCTAATTTCCGTCACGGTTATGCTGACTGTTTTATTTATCCTGGTTCCGGCCGAAGGGGCCAGGGTTAAAAATGTTATCCTGCTTATCGGCGATGGCATGGGGGTCAGCACGATGAGCCTGGCTCGCTGGTATAAAGATGGTCAGCCTTTGAGCTGGGATCAATATGTCTGCGGTCTGGTCAGGACCTATTCGGCTGATGAGGCCATTACCGACTCAGCGGCCGCCGCCACGGCTATGGCTACGGGGCACAAAACGAAGACCGGCTTTCTGAGCGTCTTGCCAGATGAGATGAATAGAGCTCCAGTGGCTACCGTTCTCGAAGGGGCAAAATTAAGCGGTAAATCAACCGGTCTGGTCGTTACCTGTAATCTCCAGCATGCTACCCCGGCTGCCTTTGCTGCTCACTATCCCCGCCGTTCCGACTATGAAGCTATCGGTGAACAAATGGTTTACAACCAGGTGGATGTTTTTCTGGGCGGCGGGCTGAAGTATTTTACAGGAAGAAAAGACAGAGAAGACCTGCTCCAGGTGCTCAAGCAGAAAGGTTATACCATCATTACCAGTCCGGACGGGTTGAGGTCAGTCAGCAGCTCGCGGCTGGCCGGGCTTTTTGCTGAAGTAGATTTGGCTTATGACCTTGACCGCGATCCAACTAGAGAGCCTTCTCTGGCCGAAATGACAGAGACAGCCATTAAAGCTCTTGCCAGAAATAAAAATGGCTTTTTCTTAATGGTAGAAGGCAGCAAAATAGACTGGGCCAACCACGATCATGACCCCGTGGCCTCAGTGACCGATATGATGGCCTTTGACCGGGCGGTTAGAGTAGCTCTTGATTATGCCCTCAAAGAAAAGAACACAGCGGTAATTGTAGTGGCTGACCATTCAACTGGCGGCCTGACCATCGGCAATGACAGGAGCTCGTCAAAATCCGATGGAAAAAAAGTCGGCGACTTTGTCAATCCTTTAAAAGCGGCCAGCCTGAGTGCTGAAGGTCTGGAAAAGCTTCTTCGGCCAGATATGACCGAGGTTGAAGTCAAAACCATCGTCAATGATCGTTATGGCCTCGCCGACCTGACTGAAGAAGAACTCAGGGCCATTATGGATTATCTGAGCAGAGCTGCCACAGATCCAAAGCAGTCTGGGAAACTTAAATCTATCGTCGGCCCAATGATAAGTAAAAGGGCCATGATTGATTGGACAACGGGCGGCCATACTGGGGAGGAAGTTGCCCTGGCCGTTTATCACCCGGAAAAGCTCAGGCCAGAAGGGGTCATTGAAAATATAGATATTGCCCGTTATGTGGCCCGGTTAATGCAGATAAATCTTGAAGCTATAACCAGAGAGTATTTCATTGAGGCTGAAGCAGCCTTCAAAGCCAGAGGAGCTCAGGTTGAACTGGACACGGTTACGGATCCGGACAATCCCGTGCTTAAAGTCAAAAAAGGCAACCAGAGTCTCGCCATTCCAGCCAATAAAGATTTTGTCGAAATGAACGGAGCCAGAATCCAGACCAGGCTGATCAACGTCTATAACCGGAAAAATTTCTACGTCTCGCGCCAGGTCCTTAACCTGCTGTCCGATTAACCCGGCTGGCTATTTTTCTAAACCTAACCTTGAGTATACTCTGAATAATTATATTCATCGATTAACTTGATGAGAGTTTTTTCTCTCGAATGAACGCCACAATTTTTTAACCTATTAGCAATGGTTTGAATGGTCCGGCAGAATAAAACACATTTACCAGAAAGATTGTCATTATAGTAGCATCCAGAATGCTTCGCGATCTTATAGTCCCATAGCGGGAAAAACTGAGGAGCTAAAAGATGCAAAGCTTTAGCTGCTGCCACTGGGCTTTTTATTCCCCGGAGCTTGCCTGAATCAATTGCCAAAGCCTCCAGGAATTCATTGAAAATTTGTCTTATCCGGAAATGACCTATCAAAAATGTTGCTACCTTCTACATAGCATCACGCTTTTCATGCTGCTCAAATCCCTCATAACCTTTGAAAAATTCCTCACAATTTGGAATGTCCGTTTCGCTTATACCCCCTTTTGTTTATTTCTATCTCCGTCACTAAAGGACGACCTCAAACCATTGTAATCAGCTAACCAAGTCTAATCTATGCATATTTTAAGCTTTCCATTAATTCCCCGGCAATTTTTCTCTTTTCCTTCAATGGTTTATCTTCAGCTTTCCTTTTATAAATGGAGGCCTTCTCCAACATATCGTTAAAACGAATCTTAGCAATCTTGTTATCTTTGACGAAGAAGATATATTTCATCTTCAGATCCTGACCATAATGTTTCCAGAAAATTAAGTTCCTGGCGAAATAATCAAACAGAATCTGATAGATATTTTGCAGCTGATATGGTGTTCCAATAGCCCAGCAAATTCCATGCGACCAGCCTCTATATTTTTTCTTCATAAAATGTTGAGGCCTTTTAGCTAACGGGGCAGTTACCAGGGCCGTAAAAGAACTTAAAAAAGAGCGATTGATGAATTTAGCCTCAATAAGTAAATCCTCGTTTTTTCTTCTTGCCTCAAGGTCCCAGCCCGTTTCATACCTATCATTCTTTGGCTCCATTAATTGCCACTTAGCTTTTTGCCGCTGAAACCAGTTCTTCAGCGGTTCTAAAACATACTCTTTTTCGTCAGTCATAATAAACCCCTCCAAAATGTTTATTTAATCTATGATAATATTGTATTTTTGCCGATAGCTATGCCCACTGACAGAACCCACATAATAAGTATATAACTCTTATATCAAAAACCAAAGATGCATTTATAAAAGCGTCGGGCGAGATCCAGGATGTCATCTTTTCGGGCCAGCGTGTTGAGCCAGCGTTCCGGGATAGCGGCCAGGCCATAATAAAGTCCGGCTATCCCGCCAGCCACTGCTCCAGTCGTATCAGCATCATCGCCCAGGTTTACAGCCTTGAGGACTGTTTCTTCATAAGATTTGCTGTTTAAAAAGCACCAGAGGCTGGCTTCCAGAGTATCGATGACATATCCACTGGACTTTATTGATTCTTCTGACAGCTTCTGGATATTTGCTTCTAAGATTCTGGAAAAATGAGGCAACTCGCACCTGTATGGAAGCCGAGAGTAATATTTTATTACTTCGGCAGCCATCGCTTTATAAGCTTCCCCCGGCTCCTGGCCGTGCAGAAGATTAACGGCAAACTGAATATATATTCCACAGGCCATTTGACTCCGCGGATGACCATGAGTTAAGCAGGAAACTTGATGGGTCAGTTCAAATTGCTTCTCCAGGCTCATTTCTTCAACATAATAGGCCAGTGGCAAAATTCTCATCAACGAGCCGTTTCCATTACTGAACTCATCTCTTCCCCCGGCCTCAACGGGATTTACACCCTCTTTCAAGCGACTGATGGCCTCTGCCGTCGTGCCTCCCACATCGAAAACCTGACCAAACGGAGTCCAGTATCCTTCGTCCAACCAACGGCAGAATTTATGAGCTATATCTTGAAGGTCAAAGCCCTGGCAGAGTGATTCAGCCAAACAGAAAGCAAGTGAGCTATCGTCAGACCAGGTTCCAGGTGGCTGGCCGTGAGTCCCCTGGCCTATCATATCAGTCACGGGTTGCCTTTTTAGCTCACTTCTGGGGGTAAACTCAACCGGGACACCCAGTGCATCGCCCACCGCCAGGCCAAACAAACCACCCAGTACCTTATCCTCTTTGCTACCTTTTTTAATCCGGTTGCTCCTGACTGAATTCCATTTCCACCTAATAATTACTAAGACAAAATGCTGGATCAAGCATCACATCAGAGACTCTTAAAAATCTTGAGCCATAACACTTGCCCTGTTATCAGCAACTGTTTACCTCTGGCGGCCGGCCAACCCTGCTTTTCAGGTGACCACCGGCAATAGAGAATCCTTCCCGAATTTAACCCACAAATTTATAAATAGATTTATTAAACCACCATCGTTGATCAGAGTTGAACGATTTATCTGAGCTAATCATCCTTCTTGAGCAAATTGCTCTTAACACCAATACCGGGCAATGATAAAGAATTTTGCGGCGCATAAATTTTTGGTGCCTGGGTAGTATAAGGATTATTCACGCTATAAACTGAGCAGGGACTGCCATAAAGGCTAGATGGATTATTGATACTCACCGGCGAGTATTTACTCCCATAAACACCATAAGGATTGGACACTGATTCAGGATCATACTTGTTTGAATTAAGGCGACCAAGATATTGCCCATCCTCACCGACCAGAATTGGAGAGCCTGCTCCAGAAAGATAAGGGTTATTAACGCTTGACGGTGAATATGGTGAGCCATACGGTGAATAGGGATTATTGACGCTCTCGGGCGAATACTTACTTCCAAATCGCCCATACTTATTAGAAATCGATTCTGGATCATATTTATTAGCTGAATATTTTCCCATGTATTTATACTTCTGGTTTGTTGTGCTGCTCGTCTGTCCATAGACCAGAGAAAATGAAATTAGCATAACAAAGAAAATGGTGAAAACTTTTTTCATGATTTGCTCCTTTTCCTTCTGGCTTAACAATATTATAGATCGCAATCAGATTTAAAGACAAGCAAAGCCCGTTGCTTGACCCCAAATAATTAAGGCCGGAGACTGGAAGCTTGACATGAAATCAGCCAGGTTTTATATTTCACGGCGATGAATGAAATTAGCTTTAGCTCTTGCCTGCGCGGTATTATTTTGAGAGCTGGGGAGGGCCGAAGGGGCATTTCGCGGCATGTGATTTCTACGCTCCTGGCTGCTTCAATCCTCTGGCTGCTGTCACCGCTTCTTGAAGCAAAAACCACCAGCACCTGGCCCCAGCCATATTCAGTCCGCCAGGATAAAGCCCGCGGTCTGCTCATCCTGAGCACACCTTATTACACCATTGAACATGACTTGAAACGAGGTGGCACCATCTCGCGACTCATCCTCCGGAATGGCCAGGCCGGTAATCTTCTGGTAAGCCCGTTGAGCGCCCGGGTCCGGACCGAAGATGGCGTCGTCTGGACAGATCTTCTTGACCGCACACCCCAAGTTTCATATAAGCGCCGTGGCTTAAATGTCATGGTCACTGTGGATAGTGCCATGTGCAGCCCCGATGGCCGCCCTTCAGGCCTGCGGCTTCGCACGACCTTTGAATATCGCTGGGGATATATCAAAATCCACCGAGAGTTTACCGGACCGGCTGCCACCCTTCGCCTGTTTGAGCTGTGTCCACTGTCAGTCATCCTCTCTCCAGGCCTTACAAATTATGGCTACCGACCAGGCATCACAGAAGACGAAAGTGCGCCGCCCTTTGATTTCGGGAGCAACATCTGGGGTAAACTTCGCCCCGGGGCACCAGATGATCATCCTCTCGAAACCCAGTTTGTGCCACGTTCGATGATCCTGGTCAATCCCGGTGTTGAAGGTCTGGAATGGTTTGCTGGAGACGATCTGGCCCAGTGGGAGCTCGGGCCGGCCGGACAGCGCGGGCACGGGCGTTGTTCTCTTTCCCTCAGTCAAAACCCACCTGGCCTGGCTTTAACCATTTCGCCCTATTGGGCCGATGACCAGGCGACTGCCATTGTCCCACCGGCAGCTTCTGCCTCATCCTGTAGTTTCGATTTTTACCTCGCCTTTCCTCTCCTCGAAGGTCACGCCTTTAAGCCCTGGCTCCACCGATCGTTTAACCGCAACCGCGGCGACTGGGTCTCGACCGAGGAAATCAAGCAGTGGGCAGCCCAGGGCTACCAGACCGTCCATTGCCACCACGATGGCGATTATTATGGCGATAGTCTCTTCTGGCGCGATGGCTCTTATCCGCCCTATCCTGATATGGATCGCTACGACAAGGTTCTGCTGGACTGCCGCCAGGCTGGTATCAGGACTGCCACCTATTTTTCAAACAAGGAGCTTCACCCCAGCACGCCGGCCTATAAAGAGCACGGGGAAGAGTGGGGACGAAAAGACCGGGCTGGAAACCTCCGGCATAATTTTTACCGGCCAGATATCGAGTTCGGCGCCCAGATGTGTCTGCGCTCTGGCTGGCTCGATTACCTGAAGTTTTCAATTGACCGGGTGCTCAAGAACCACCCACTTGATGGTGTCTACTACGACTGGAACGTCGCCCTCCTCTGCCAGAACCCGCTCCACGAAGGCAAGCAGGCTGGCGAGAAAGCCGCCGGTCACTGGGATATAGATGAACTTCTCGATCTCATGGAATGGACGCGTCAGCGGGTCGGGCCGGATGGACTTATCATCATTCATAACACCACCGTTCCCATGTTCGCCACGGAGAACTTTGCCGATTATGTGGTCGCTACTGAGTGGGGCTATGGGAAATGGACCGATCGAGCTCCTGAGCCGGATGATCTTCCTCTGGAATGGAATCTGGCTGGCGCCCGTCCCCGCGGTGTTATCAGCTATGGAACAATTTCAGAAAATGCGCCTCGCCGGCTTCATAAGCTCTTTGCCTTAGAAGCATTTCTGGGTGGGGTGACACCCTGGCCGGCCAGTCCGGAGACTTTCGAGTTACTATCGCTATTAAAGCCTCTGGGTAACATCGAATCATACCAATTTGCCGACTGGCGTAATAAGGCCGTTAGTCTCTCCGATAAACTTTGCGCCTCGGCTGTCTATAACCGGCCCGGCGAAGCCTATCTCTTGCTTGTTAACCTGGGCCAGGAGAAACAGGAAGTGACCTGTGTTTTACACCCAGAGAAACTTCCCTGCCCGCTGGGGAAAGTGACAGGTGCTGAGATTGTCGCGACTAACGGGGCTGCATCGGAGGGCCCAGAAGATCAGGCAAACGTCTCTTTAACTCGTAGTTCCGTCCTTAAGGCTCCTGTCCCCCTTGATCCTGCCGCCCTGGTCACGACAGGAATAAAAGTGACCATACCGGGTGATGGAGCCATCGTCATCCATATCAAACAATCTGAATAGACCTGGGGCAGAAGCTTTAACAGTTCCCTGTGACTTAGCTTCTGTGAGAAGAGATCTCGCCCCTCTAAGAGGAAAACACGACAGGCCGTACGGCACTCACAAAGTTAGCCCAATCCCAAATTGAAAACGGCTGGAATACACCAGTCCCTGCTCATCGACTGCCGCTAATGGCAACCGGGCCGAGGCTCCGATCTGAAACTTTTTGAGCTCAAGGCCGAGACCAAAAGTAAGATAATCATTAGCCACGCGATTTCCCTGCAGGGAGCGATAAATCTGAGGATCATGAATGTAGCCAGCAAGAATATGAAGCCTGTTCTCAAGGCCTGACTTGAGCTTCAGGGTATAATCCAGACCGCCGGAAAACTTAACTATATCTTTTTCCGGGCTGACGATATAAATTTCACTTAAAAGTTCAGGAGCACGACCGGTCTGAGAAGAAGACCAGTTCCAGTAAGAGACATCCGAGAAAAAGTTAAGATTATTCAAGACTTTTATCTGGCTGCTGGCAGTGAGAACAACTGGAAACTTATAGGAACTTTTCAGCCTGACAGGATAGATTATATCGCCAGTTTCCAGAAGCTGTTCATAGCTATAATATTTGACCGTCATTTTATAAGGAGGTCTGATAGCCAGGCCAAGAGTAACATTTTGATTGACCTCCCAGAGGAGGCCAAAATCAAAGACGAGAGAGTGAATATCTATATCCCAGTATTTATTTTCCTGGGATGAATCGTAATACTGGGTATGATTTATCTGTCCGGTACGATAAGCAGCACTCAGGCCAATTGAAACTTTATCATTGATCTTCCGAGCCACAGACAGCCCAAAATTATGGAGCTTCCCATCCTGCTCCTCAAAATTATCATAATTGAATATTTTCGGCCGGTCATATTCTTCAACCAGGGAATAAGCGACCGCGATTCTCCATTCTCCATTACCTGCCATCAACCCCGCAAATTCGGGATAAAAGGTTGTCCGTTTGTAGCTCGCCAACTGGTCATCATAATTGTAAGCATTTCTGGCATAAGCATGAGACAGCCTGCTTGAAACAGCGAGATTAAATCCGGAAGTTAAAGTCATACTGGCCGGGTTTAAAAAGGCGGCTTGTGGACCTGGAAAGCTCAGAATTGTCTCGCCCGCCGCTGAAGCCAATGGAGAATATATACCCAGAATATTGGTGCTGCCCAGTGGATAGCCGAATGCATCTGATTGCGCCCATACATTACCGGCTGACCAAAAGATTAAGCCGAATGCCAGGATCATTAAAAGAGAAACTCTCCGACTTCTTTTTTCCTTCATCTAAAACCTCCCTACAAACTTTTTTGCAACTCTGTTCGATTATATTTCAACCCAGCTCATCCCGTCAATTTTTTTGAATTGCCTCTTAATTAGTTTCTTCGATTCTTTAAAAAACCACAGCCTTAAAATTGTCATCTGAAAAATCCTCCGTCAGTATAAAAAAGTCGCGTTTTGAAATGCTCCCTAAAAACTGGACAGAGGACGAAGGTGCATTGACGCCGACCTTTTTCTCGAAGGAGTAATGGGGTCCACGACGGGGGCTTTTACAAAAAAACCAAATTCAAAGACTGGAGAGAATCCGGTAAATCCGGCAGCCTTCTAGTCAGAGAGATTAAGAACAGGTTCAACTTTAAGCTCCGGCAGCGACTTAATATCAGGAAGCACCGGCGAAGACTCCCGGCGACAGGTAAGAGTCAATCCCGATATGATTAAAATCAAAGCCATCAGAAAACAGAGTTTTTTGATTCTCATTCTGACCGCTCTTTTTTTTGGATTATACTTCATTCTGACCCCGACAATAAAATAATTAAGAAGCACAAGCAGCCGGGCTGAACCTTTAAGCTGAATTTAAAATAGCAAGATTTAAGATAAAAATATATAATAAAAAAGGCGGAGCTATTCAGGAGGATTTTCAAAGGTGAGATTCAGGCTAACTCACTAAATTTAGCCAGGGTTAATCAGAATGTATGAAACGCTTTTCAAGAGTGCCATACTGTCGATTTCTAATTATGCTTTTACTCCCTTCGCCCTGGCTGTCTTTCTGACTGGCTGGATAGCCCTGGCCATTGGCATCCTGGTTTTAATCAGGGAGAAAGCCTCCAGGGAGAGCCTTCTCTTTTTCCTTATTACCTTAGCCATATTAATCTGGCTAGGTCCTAACTCCTTTATGTACGCTTCCCCCAACGAGGAAATGGCTCTCAGCTGGTCGAGGTTATCATTCATCGGAGTGTCTTTTATCCCTTCAGCCTTTTTCCAGTTTACCATTTTTGCGCTTCGAACCTCCCGGTCAAACCAGAAAAAGGCCTGGTTGGGCTGGATTGTTTCTTTCTTTTTCGCTATCCTGGCCCTGACCAGCGACAGGTTCTACTCAGGTATGGAACAATATGCCTGGGGATATTATCCTCGCTATACCTGGCTGGGTATTCCCTTTCTAATTTTCTTCTTCTTTATGCTTCTTTCCAGTTTCTGGCAATACCATCAAAAAAGCAGGCAAGCAGCTTCTTACCTGGTTAAGCTCAGAACCAGGCTCTTTTTCCGTGCTTTTTCAATAGCTGGCCTGGCCGTAATTGATTTCTTACCAGCCACAGGAGCTAATATTCCACCTCTGGGTTTTATACCTATTCTTTCTTTCGCTTTTCTAGGTGCTCCGGTTATCTGGCGCTATCACCTGGTGGACATTACCCCGGCTTTTGCCAGTCAGGAAATCATAAATAACATGAGCGATGCTCTCCTGGTCTTCGACCGCGAAGGACTGGTTCAACTGGTCAACCCTGCTTTTTGCCAGCTGCTGGAGAAAAAAGAAGAGGAGTTAAAAGGTTTCCCGGCCCGAACTATCTTGCCGAGCCTTTTTAGCTCTGAAGAAATTCAATTTGCACTGGAAAATGGTTCAAGAGCCAAATACTCTTTTACTTTCACTTTAAAAGATAATAGAGAGCTTTTTCTTGAAGCCTCTCTTTCCCCTATCCAAAAGGCATCGAGCGAAGTCTTAGCCTGGGTAGTTTTAATAAGAGATATTACCGAATTAAAAAAGGCTCAAGAAAGACTTTCCCAATCCGAAATACGCTATCGGACTATTTTCGAAAATACCGGTTCAGCTACAATTTTAATTGAAGAAGATATGACCATCTCCCTGGCCAACCGTGAGTTTGAAAAATTAGTTGGCCTGCCCAAGGAAGAAATTGAAGGCAAAAGAAAATTTACTCAATTCTTTATACCTCCTGATGTCTTCCGGATGGTTGAGTATCATCAGAAGAGGCGGATAGATCATAATACCGTTCCCAAAAAATATGCTTCTCATCTCATAGATCAAGAAGGAAAGATCAGGGAAGTTCTGATCAGCGTAGATGTTATCCCTCAAACCCGGCAGTCAGTAGCCTCTTTGATGGATATGACTGACCTTAAATTGGCTGAAGAACAGATAGCCTTTCAGCTTGATATGATGAGCCGGCTTTATCAAGGAGCCCGCACACTAGCTGAAACTCTCGATTTAGAGAAACTGGCCGGATTGACTGTCCGCTATTCGGTTCAGGATTTCGGCGCCAGGGCAGCCTTTCTCCTTGTTCAAAATGAGGAAAAAGAATGGCAGACTCTTTCTGTTTTTCCTGACTCATTTTCCCAGGTACTTCAGGACTGGCTCAAGACTGGAGAAAAAAACCGGTTCTTAATGGATTTGATGCACAGAGACTCTCCTCTGGAAGTTAATCTCACCGAGCCATCACCTTATCCCCGGTTAGAAGAAACAGTTAAAAAACTACCGGTAAAAGGGGTAAAGGCCTTCCTTCTCGGAAAATCTTCAGAACCATGGGGAGCATTAATCTGGCTGACGGATGAACCGGGCTTTCTATCTTCTGACCTGGCCGCCTTCGTCCGGACTTTTGTTCAGCAGATAATTACCTCGGGTGAGCAGGCCAGACTCTTTTCCAGACTCCAGAAGTACATCGAGGTGATGAGGAGCCTGTACTCTATCGAGCGAACCATTGCCTCCAGCCTGGACCTACAAATGGTCCTTGATTTTACACTGCAGGAGGCCATGCATCATCTAAAAGTTGAGGCCAGCTGTGTCTATTTAATTGATTCTACCTCTTCAGTGCTGCATTACAAAGCCGGTCTGGGATTTCTTCATCCCGAAGCTATACCGGTCCGACTTAGACTCGGCAATGGAACGCTGGATTCTGTAATTATGGACAAAAAGCAGCTGTTTATTGCCGATTTAAGAAAAGAACCCCTGGCTTCTTTTCTGCCTCTTGTTAAGCAGGAACAATTCCAGTCTCTTCTCGCCATTCCCCTGGAAGCCAAAGGTAAAACTCAGGGAGTATTGATCGTTTTTAACCGCTCACCGCTTTATCCCTCCCCAGATCTGAATGAATTTTTGACCAACATAGGAGGACAGCTGGCCATTGCCATTGATAATATCGGCATGTTTGAAGAACTGAACCGATCGCATCTGGAATTGACCATGGCTTATGATACGACGATCGAAGGCTGGGCTCAGGCTCTCGAACTTCGAGATCAGGAAACTGAGGGGCACGCCAGGAGAGTAGCTGATCTAACCGTCAGATTGGCCAGGGCGCTGGATGTTCCGGCTGAGCAACTGGTTCATATCCGACGGGGTGCTATCCTGCATGACATCGGGAAGATGGGGATTCCTGATCAAATTTTACTAAAACCTGGACCTCTGACCATGGAAGAACGGGAAATTATGAAAAAGCATCCAATTTATGCCCGTCAGCTCCTTCTTCCAATCAAATATCTTCACCCGGCAATTGATATTCCTTATTGCCACCATGAACGCTGGGACGGCACCGGCTATCCTCAAGGATTAAAGGGCGAGCAAATCCCTCTCGCTGCCCGGATATTTGCGGTCATTGATGTCTGGGATGCCCTGATCTCTGACCGGCCTTATCGCTCAGCCTGGCCAGAGGAAAAAGCTCTTAATTATATCAGGGAACAGGCCGGGCATCACTTTGATCCACGAGTTGTGGAAAAATTCTTAGAGCTTCTGCTTGAACTGGAAAAAGAATAAGAAAACTGGGGCACAAACTATATTTACTATTTTTTCCCTAAAAAATCCCTTGAGAAAAAGAATTTTCTGGGACTGTGGTGCCCCTGGCAACAACTTTGGCCGGACTGTCGAGCCAGGTTGAAAGATGTCAGGCTGACTTTTTGGTTTGCTCTTCACTTCTGCCTTTAGCCAGCACTAAAAACTTAGATAAATAAACGAGATTTGCCTCTCCAATCCTTAGCACACTTCTCGCCGGAGATCGGTAAAGAAAATACTTGACAGACTGGTCTCTCGGGTCTATACATTTAACTGGCATCAGGAGAGGCTCTCGGTGAGAGCCCGGCAACCTGGGAAGGACACCCAAGGTGCCAGCTCGCTAAGAGGCGAGGATGTGGCCGTGGCTGGTCGTAAGGCCGGCTGAGAGAAACGGCAATTAATTGTCCTGAGCGCGGCGACCCGCTCACCTGATGCCAGGTGAAGCGGGTTTTTTTGTGCCTTAACTCAGGCACAGCAGCAGCGCTCAAGCCCGCCGTTGTTTCTCTCCTCATCCTCCACTCAGAGTTGACTGGCATCGGGTTTCCTCCCAAATTTAAAAAAAGGAGGTGCCAATGTATTCCAATCTTGTTTCAGGCGAGCTGGTAAGCGTAGAAGGAGTGGAGGTTTTTAACGGCTTCCCCTATCTTATGACTTACCTGGTCAGAAGCTTCTATCATTTAATTTTACTTCCAGGCACCTGGTCCAGAGATTTTCTTTTTAAACTGGCCAAACTACAGGCTGCTCAAAACAAGCTGGACACTTTTCTGGTCTTAAATGAAACGACCTTCATCTATTTCCCTGGCCGTAACAGTGATAATCACCGGTTTTTAAAAAAACCGCCAGCCTGGAGTAAGATGATTTCCAGACGGCTACAGCCTGTTTATCCGATACCAGAAGACCTGGACCTCAAGGCGCGAACCGATAAGTGGCAAAAAATAGAAGAGGATTCAATTCACGACGGTTTTATCTATGGCGACCCAACCAAAGGCGGACGTCAGGCCACACCACAAGCTCTGGAGCAACTCAAAGGATTCAATGACGATGGCGTGCCAACGGGACTTTATAAATGCAATCAATGCGGATTTTATAAAGGTGCCTGTCTTGACCCCTCGCCCTGCTTTCCGGGTTTGAAGGTGAAAGTTCACTGCCGGTGTGAGAACGACAATAAATGCGCGCGCTGCGGCCAGCCACTAAGCCAATTCAGGCTAAATGCTAATTATTATGACCAAAAAACCAGAAGTATCTGGTATGTACCAGGCTTTACTGCCCTGAACCATGTCTGCCCCGATCTGGCCAAAAAAAGAACCGATCAAAATATCACAACTAAATAAGAAGTTAAAGATGAAGACTAATATGGATCGCAAAAAGGACAAGCTTGACTTTATGGCCACTCACCGCTCTTATCTCCTTGCCGCCGAATCAGTAACTGAAGGCCATCCTGATAAGTTAGCCGATCAGATTTCAGATGCTGTTCTGGATGAAGCTCTGGCCCAGGATCCTTACTCCAGAGTGGCCTGCGAGACCCTGGTCAGTCATAACCTGATAGTAGTAGCAGGAGAAATAACCACCAGGGCCCGGTTGGATATTCCTGAGATAGTCAGAAGAGTTTTCAAAAAAACTGGCTATACAAATCAGGAAGAAGGTTTTGATCTTTCCGGCTGGAATATTGTCCTTAACATCAAAGAGCAATCTCAAGAGATAGCCCAGGCTGTCGGCGAAAAGTCCGGGGAAATTTCAATGGGGAGAGGAAAAAGTGAAGTAGCAGATGATAATATTCGAGCCGGCGACCAGGGTCAGATGTTTGGTTATGCCACTGATGAAACGCCTGAGCTCATGCCTTTGCCTCTTATGCTGGCTCACCGGCTGGTCATGAAAACTGATGAGCTGAGGCACGCCGGGAAAATTCCCTGGCTTCGCCCCGACGGTAAATCCCAGGTGACTGTCCGCTACGAAGGGGAAAAGCCGGTGGCCGTGGAGTCGGTGGTGCTCAGCCTCCAGCACCAAAAAGGAGTGAGATACAATGAGCTGATTGAAGCATTGAAAAAGGAAATTATTGAAAAAGTCATTCCTCTGGAGCTGCTCTCCTCAACTACAGAATTTATCATTAACCCCTCAGGAGAGTTCATTACTGGTGGGCCTGAGGCTGATACCGGCTTGACTGGCAGAAAAACCATAGTTGATACCTATGGTGCAGCCTGTCCCCATGGCGGTGGCTGCTTTTCAGGAAAGGACCCGACTAAGGTGGACCGCTCTGGTGCTTATGCTGCCCGCTACATAGCTAAAAACATAGTGGCGGCCGGGCTGGCCCGCCGCTGCACTGTCCAGCTCAGTTATGCCATTGGCCGCAGCGAACCAACTTCACTCACGGTCAATACCCAGGGGACTGGAAATATTCCCGACCGGGAAATAGAAGAGGCGGTAAGAAAAATCTTTCCTCTGACTCCCGGCAGGATAATCAGGGAACTTAAACTCAGACGGCCGGTTTATAGCCTGACGTCAGTTTATGGGCATTTTGGCCGCAATTTGCCGGAATTCACCTGGGAGTACACCGATCGGATGAAAGGTTTAAGGAAAAATTCGGGTTGAATGCCCTGTTCTTTGATTTTGTCAGGCTTTACTTGTATACTCCGGTAATAAAACTCAAGCCCGGCGTAGAAGAACTTTTTGATGATGACCAGTGGTACCGAAAATTCCATGCCCAATTCTATTTTTTCCCCCGGAGCCTTAAGGAGGCGAAGGTTTATTCAGCTAAATAAATTACTCTTCGTTTAAAACGACCGGTGCCTTTGTTGTCCTCAAAACAGAGCAAAAGCTGCAATTTCTTCAGGCAGGAAACCATTTAAAGGGTGAAATTAAATGTGATTCGGCCCTTGCCTTTTGAGCGGTTTGAATTAAGGATGAGTTTTCCTTAGAATAAAGATACTTCATTCTCTACGGGCATTGAGAAAACATCATGAATTTTAAAAACTATCGGAAACCGGATTTTACCTTAAGAGAAGCCAGAGCTGTGGCTGCTAAGACCTTTGCCCTGGCACCGAAGGAAATCAGGGCCCTTCCCGGTGACCGCTCACAGAATTTTCTGATACAAACCGAGTCCGGCCAGAAATATGTTTTAAAAATCTCATCTTCATTTGACCACCTCGAAGAACTGGATTTTGAAAATCAGGTCATCTTGAAGCTAAGTCAAAAGCTTTCAGATTGCCGTTTCCCGCTTCCCCAACCTGATATTAACGGCCAGTATATCAGCACCCAAAAGCACCAGAATGAGATCTTCTATCTGCGGTTATTTAATTATGTGGAGGGCTTGAGCCTGGCCGATTTAGAGTCTGTGCCGCTATCACTCTGGTCGGAAATCGGCAGCCTGCTGGCTCGAATTGATCTGACTCTTCAGAATTTTTACCATGCCGGAAGCAAACGGGAACTGCCCTGGGACGTGAAACATGTTCTGTGGTCAAAAGATAGGTTGAAATATGTAGCTGACCCGGTCAAAAGAAGGCAGCTTGATTATGCTCTTCTTCAGATTGAGACTTACCTCCTCCCCGTCTCGAGGCAGCTTCGCCACCAGGTTATCTACGGCGATGGGAATGAGCACAATTTTATCCTGCTACCGAAGAAAAATTCTTACCAGCTAAAGGGTCTGATAGATTTTGGGGACATTAGTGACAGTTTTCTGGCCGCCGAGCCAGCTATTGCCCTGACCTATGCCCTGATGAAAACTGAAGAACCGGAAAAGACAGTCAGAACACTTCTCGCCGCCTATCATAAAATCAATCCTCTTCACCCCGCCGAACTCGATATTCTGTATTACCTGATTCTAGCGCGTCTGGTTATCAGCTTGACCATGGCCGCCTGGAGACGTCAGGCGGAGCCGAGGAATAAGTATATGACGGTGTCAGAAGAACCGGGCTGGAAACTACTTAATTCTCTTCTTACTTCCAACCCGGAAAAATGGCGGCAGCTTTTTTATAAAAGCTGCAAAGTCGAGCCGGCTCGTCTCTTCCTCGAAAGCGAAAAACTCCTCCGATTCAGGAACGAGCATATCTCCGAGGCCATGAGTCTCACTTACCGCCAGCCATTGCATCTGACCAGAGGTGCCGGCCAGTATCTTTTTGATGATCGGGGTGAAGCTTATCTCGACTGCGTTAATAATGTTTGCCACCTGGGGCACTGTCATCCAGGCGTGGCGAGGGCGGTTGCGCGCCAGATGGCTATTCTCAATACCAATACCCGCTATCTTTACGACGTGTTAGCTCTTTATGTTGAGAAACTTTTATTAAAGTTTCCCCCGAAATTTAAGTATTGTTTTCTGGTTAACTCCGGCAGCGAAGCCAATGACCTGGCTCTGCGTCTGGCCAGAAATTACACCGGCGGAAGTGAAATGCTGGTCCTTGATGGCGCCTATCACGGAAATCTGAGTTCGCTTATTGAGATCAGTCCTTATAAATTTGACGGGCCGGGAGGAAAAGGTGCTCCACCTTTCGTCCATAAGTTGACCACCCCCGATCCCTACCGCGGACCGTATCGCGGTCGCACTGAGGCGACCAGTCTGAAATATGCTGCCGATGCTAAGAAAGTCATCGAGAAGGTAAAAGCTGACAACAAAAAACTGGTTGGCCTCATCGCCGAACCCATGATGGGCTGTGCCGGTCAGGTCATCCCACCGCCCCGTTATCTAAAGCATGTTTTTGAGCTGGTTCACAAAGCTGGCGGAATCTGCATCGCCGATGAAGTTCAGGTCGGCTTCGGCCGTCCTGGGCGTTTTTTCTGGGGTTTTGAAGCGCAGGCAGCCTCACCTGATATCGTCACCCTGGGAAAGCCCATCGGCAACGGCCATCCGATCGGAGCAGTCGTTACCACGGAGGAGATAGCTCGCTCGTTTGTGACCGGCATGGAATATTTCAATACTTTTGGCGGCAACCCGGTAAGCTGTGCCGCCGGGCTGGCTGTCCTCAAAGCGATCGAAGAGGAAAATCTTCAGGAAAATGCCCGCTCGGTGGGAGACTATTTTTTGAAAAGACTCAAAGAGCTCCAGTCAACTTCGGAGCTAATCGGTGATGTCCGCGGGCTGGGGTTATTCATAGGCGTCGAATTGGTCAAAGATAGAAAAAACAGGCTTCCAGCCACTCGAGAAGCTGAGCTCATTGCCGAGAAGATGAAAAAAAATAACATTCTGGTCACAACCGAAGGCCCCTATCACCAGGTATTAAAAATTAAGCCGGCGATTATCTTTAACAAAGACAATGTGGATCTATTCGTCGAGACCCTGGATAAAATCTTGAAAGATCTCGCTTAGTCAGGAATTTGTCATTTGAGACAAAGGCTATAAATCGCCATAAATCTCAAAGATTGTTCAGCCCAGCTTCTTTTTCATCAATTCAACATTATAAGCAATTGTCTCTTTGGCCGAGGAGTACTGACCGGGAAATTCCTTCTCAAACCGCCTCAGCACATTTTCTACAAAACTGACAAATTCACGGGCGAGTTTATCACCTTCTGGTTCCGCCCGGAGAAGATTAAGTTTCTCGAGGAGAGGATTGTAACCACTTTCCGTCCGACCCAGATTTATTTCGCCGGGGAAAAGCTCCACCAGCTCTCTTAAAACCTCGCGCTGCGTCCCGCTCTGAGCCAGGTGCAGTATGGACTGACCAATCGAACGTCGCGGATCATATTTCCAGGGATTATAGGCATAATCAGCACAGGTTAGCATCGGAAGACGGTTAATTTCATTCTGGGGCGAAAGAGGGTTACTCATGTAGCCATCGGCCACTTCCACCAGTCCCGACTCACGTCCGCTCACCGGCCCAAGATGAAGAACGGGCTGCCGGTCATTGACGGGATAGTTGTCCCAGATGATCAGCCGATGATTAACCAGGCTTTTAAAAGCCCGAGCGCACTCCACGGTGATTCTGGTCGTAATTATCCCATCGCCTGTCCAGAAAACATAAATATCAGGATGAAGTTTCTGGCCAAGAGCACGGAGATAAGCCTGAGCCTCTTCTCCCTGGCCGCAGCCCCAATAGTAGACCGGGCAGACAATCAGATCGGCTTCAGGGTCTTTTTCCCTGAGCCTCAATAAAAGTTTATTGGAGACCTCAGCCTGGCTTTTGCCCAGCAAGGCTTTGTCCAGTCCTTCAACCGGGATGTCATCAAAGGACAGGCTGAACCACCTGACACCCAGGCCCTGCATCCAGTTATAATGTGCCCATAACAGCTCAAAATCTTCCTGGCTGTCATAACGAAAAGGACGCTCCGAAAAGAGCTGCGGGTTTAAAGAAAAGCAAAACATAATTCCATTTTCAAAACAGGCTTTAACCACCTGTTCGTAACTCAGTTTTTTAGCGGCCGGAATCGGCTCCCACCAGCGGTTAATAGATTTTTCCGGATCAGTGAACATGGATAGATAACAGTTCATTAAAAAATTCATCCTGCCTTTTACCAAATAAGGAATCTCAGCCAGATATTGCTCCGGCTTCCAGGCCCAGCCTTTTATGCCCCTGATTTTAAACCCCGGCTGGCTTCTGTCCTGGCCGAGAGGTTCTGGTAAAGGTCTCATCTCCGCAGGCAGGTTAACCCGGTAAAGCTGAAATTTGTCCTCAGGCGAGCTAACGCTTTTGGCCTCTTTTTCTTTCCCACCGGAACAGCCGGGTGAAATAAAGGTTAAAAAAATAAGCGCGATGAGAGGTAAAATATAAAAATTTACTGAAAGATTTTCGCCGTCCGTTGTTTGGTGCCCCCTGGACTTAATGGAACGCCTATTCATAATTTCTTTATACTTTAGGCCTCTGAAGAAAGCAACCAGGATAAATTCTCTATGGCTATGCAGCTACCAGACCATTTATAAACCCGCTTATAATCCTATGATCTTGCCGAAAAAACTGCTGGTAATAAACGAAAATACCATAACTGTCGTAAATAAAAGTGAATAATTCTAATATAGTGGTGAGGATGTTAAAATGCCAAAAAAAGATTTGAAAAAATTTTTTGTGACCTTAGCAGCTTGCTTAGGCCTAACGCTGCCTGTTTTCGCTCAGAAAGGCAAAGTTCTCTGGGAATTATCTCAGTTCGGGGAGCAAGATTTCTTCTTTAAAGTTTCAGATATCGCTGTTGACCCTTCCCAATCCAAACTTTATGTGGCTGATTCTGGAAACAATCGTATTGTCATTTTCGATTTCCAGGGGAAATTTCTGGGGACAATCGGCAAGAAAGGTCAGGGACCTGGAGAATTCTCGAGGCCAACAGGTGTTTTTGTCGCTTCGGACTCGACTCTAATAGTAGCTGATTTTGATAATAATCGGCTTCAGATCTTTGACCCAAATGGGGCATTAAGACGGGTGGTGAATACTAAAGAAACGAGAGTTGCCGACCTCGTTGTCATTGATAACAAATTTTTCACCATCCCCTCTTTTGGCTACAGCGGCTTCTCAATGAATATGAATTCTCAAGAAACGAGCCAGCCGATAGTCACCGTCCTGGATTCCGAAGGAAATAAAATTCAAGAAATTTCGGTTTCTGATTTCCCTGAATCGCAGCCCTTCATCCGGGCAATCAAACACCGGACCTGCCTGGCCTTTTCACCAGATAGAAAGCTTTATCTTCCCTATTTTGCCATGAATATAGTTCAGGTTTTTGACCTCGATGGAAAAAAGATTGCCCAATTTAAGCTTCCTCTACCCTTCGAACCGATAACTCCCAAACTGGAGCATCAAAGCAGCTCTGAGGGAATAATTCAGATGATGGCTTCGACAGACACAGTTAGCCGTGCCGCCCAGGTTGGAGCAGACGGAAAACTATATGTGCTGATTCATAAAGAAAGCTCACATGATCTGCAAAAAAAGGCAACTAAACGGGAAGACATTCCTCTCGCAGCCATGGAAATTGAAATAATTGACCCGGCCACTTATAAAGTGGCAGGTAATATCCCCTGTGAGCCGGGCACCACAGTCTTTAGCCTGCTGGACAAAGAGCGCCTGGTTTATATTTACGAAAACCGCCAGGGTGAGCTGGTCTTAAGGTGTATCAAATATTGAATACCGCAACTCAAGAATGACTCTCTGGAAATAAATTGAGTTAAAGCCAGAGGCTGCAGAGCCCCATGACCGCCCTTCACTTTTCAGCCATAAATGGATATCTGTAATCCGTCGGCGGAACGAAGGTTTCGCTGATTGTCCTGATACTGGTCCACTTGAGCAGGTTAACTTTGGAACCGGCTTTGTCATTTGTGCCGGAACCACGGCTGCCTCCAAAAGGTTGCTGGCCAACCACTGCTCCGGTTGTCTTATTGTTTATATAGAAATTGCCAGCCGCATGACGCAGTCTCTTCTCCATCTCGACAATAGCTTTTCGGTCAGTGGTAAAGATAGATCCGGTCAAGCCATAGGGTGAAGTCTCATCGCACAGCCTCAGAGCCTCGTCCAGTTCGCTGTCCTTATAGATATAGACAGTCAAAACGGGCCCAAAAATTTCTTCTTCCATTGTCTTGAATTTCGGATTGGTGGTTAAAATGACTGTGGGCTCAATAAAAAAGCCCCGGCTATCATCACAGCCGCCGCCATAAATTATTCTGGCCTCAGACGAGTTTCGAGCATAATCAATATAGGCCTTGATGCTGTCAAAAGCAGCCTGGTCAATGACCGCACTCATAAAATTGGTAAAGTCTTCGACGTCTCCCATTTTGACTGATGACATCTCGCTCAGCAGTCTGTCTTTTATTTTCGGCCAGAGGCTTTCGGGGATATAAGCTCTCGAGGTTGCCGAACATTTCTGACCCTGATATTCAAAAGCGCCTCTAATTATGGCGGTGACAGTGGACTCCAGATCGGCTGACTCATGGACAAAAGCAAAATCCTTGCCCCCTGTTTCTCCAACCATTCTGGGGTAGGTTCGATATTTTCTTACGTTGGATGCTACCGTTTCCCACATGCCGTTAAAAACATCATTCGAGCCGGTAAAATGTATTCCGGCCAGCCAGTCGCTATTCATAGCCGGGGTTCCGACCTGGCTGCCGCTACCTGGCAGGAAATTTATAACTCCCCCGGGCAAACCAGCTGCCTGCAAAATCTTCATTAAATAATAACCGGAATAAATTGCCGATGAGGCCGGTTTCCACAAAACAACATTACCCAGCAGGGCCGGGCTGGAAATTAAATTACAGGCAATGGCGGTGAAGTTAAAAGGCGTAACTGCAAAAACAAACCCTTCGAGTGGCCTGTATTCTATTCTGTTCCAGGCATCGGACGAAGGCACAGGCTGCTCTTTATAGAGCCCGGTCATATAATAACTGTTGAACTTCAGATAATCTATTACCTCACAGGCTGCATCGATTTCTGATTGATGAACGGTCTTGCTCTGATTAAGCATGGTAGCGGCATTAATTACAGGCCGCCACGGTCCAGAAATCATGTCAGCTGCTTTCAGAAATATAGACAGTCTGTGTTCCCAGGGCATATTCTCCCACTCCTGCTTGGCCTTCAAAGCTGCTTCAATTGCCGCTTCGACTTCTTTCTCTCCTGCCTTGTGATAGGTAGCCAGAACATGATTTTTATCGTGAGGCACAATGCATTTCCCGGTTCGGCCCGTCCTTACTTCTTTGCCACCGATGATCAGCGGGATTTCGATCTCGGTCTCTTTCATTTTTGCCAGCTGTTTTTTTAAGACCTCCCTCTCGACGCTGCCTGGCCTGTAGTCCAGTGTCAGTTCATTCTGAGGTCTTTCCAGGTTAAAAAGCCCATTAGACATAACAATACCTCCTGATATTATTTAGGATGCATCCCCCCACGAGACAGAATCTGGCACAGACTAAGGGCTTGCTTTTACCTAAAAGCTGCCAACGAAAAATCGGCGCCACACAAAGTTTGTGCAGCCGAACTAGTCGTTCTCTGTACTTCTCTTCTTTCCAAGCGGGAGGCGCAACCGTTTCCAGCTACACCCTATCGGTCTTAAAACCATAGAACCTTTCTTTAGGTTAAAAGACTCGAAGAGAATTAACTTAAATTTTCAAGCAGATATAATAACGGATTTAAGGTAATTGAGTCAAGGAAAAAGAGCTTAATAATTCGCTAAAACAAACCCGCTGACCACCCGCAGAAAAATATTAATATATTAATATGTGAACAGCGAGATTTGTCGACTATTTAGAATCCGTTTCCTTTGTGTCTTCGGCCTGGCTTTTTTGCTCTTCCTCTATTTTTTCTTCTACCTCTTTTTTGACCTTTCTCTTTGCCTCTTTCTTCACGCTTTTCTTCACCTTTAGCTTCTTCTCTTTGGGTTTCTCAGGTAGTCTGATGACTGTCGTGGTGGCTATTCGGTCATGCATGGAGAGACCTTGTCTGTCCCAGAGCACTTGCCAGAAGCCAAGGGAAGCGAATAGCCCAGAACAGAAATAACCATGGGCCCGCTCAAAGCACTGATACCAGCCAAGCTGTTGTTTACCTTCCAGGTCAATCACCCTCAAGCCGAATAATCTTTTTCCTGGCGTCCGTCCGCCATACCTGAAAAACAGGACAAAATAGAGCA